>JGI26470J50227_1000873_pt1 | contig 11468 bp, 9 predicted proteins | sample FreactTroBogLake_FD_50227 | JGI IMG/M metagenome (IMG submission 50227) | reverse complement strand
GGGGGCCGATCCGGCCACGGCGGCGCTGGTGGGAATCCTGGTCATGAACCGAGCGGGAGAGGTCTCGGGCCGAGCGTTCGAACAGGGCCAGGGGATGGGGCATTTTCGCACCGGGTTGTTTGACGCCATCGGCGCGATGAAGGACGCCGACCTCCTCGCCGGAGAACGAATTCGTGTCGTCCCTTGACCTGACGGTCTACGTGGTCACCGACAGGAGCTTTGGGGACGCCGAGGATTTTTGGGGACGGCTGGAAGAGGTGTTGGACGCCGGAACCACCTGCCTCCAGATCCGGGAAAAAGGTTCCGTCCGAGACCTCTACGAGACGGCGCTCCGGGTTCGGCCCATGGCCCGGTCGAGGGGCATCCCGATGATCGTGAACGACAGGCTCGACGTGGCCATGGCGGTGGATGCCGACGGCGTTCATCTGGGCCAGTCGGATTTGGACGCCGGAGCCGCCCGGCGTCTCTGGGGCCCCCGCAAGTGGATAGGCGTTTCGGCGAAATCCGAGGCCGAGATCCGCCAGGCCGAGCGGGACGGCGCCGACCACCTGGGGATGGGGGCCGTCTTTCCCACGTCGACCAAGTCCGACGCCGACGCCGTCGCGCCACCCTTGCTGAAGCAGTTGACCTCGCTGACGACCCTGCCCGTGGTTGGCATCGGGGGAATCACGGTCGCCAACGCGGCCCAGGTCTTCCAGTCGGGGTGCCGGGGTGTTGCCGTGGTTTCGGCGGTGTGGTCCTCGCCGCGGCCGGGGGAAGTTGTCCGCGCGCTCCGAGCCGTCGCCCGGGAGTGGTCCCGGTGACCGGGTCGATCCGGGGCATCCTCTTCGACAAAGACGGAACCCTCGTCGATGCGTTCGCCGGCTGGATCGACATCAACCGACGGTTGTTCGACGATCTGAAGACGCACCACGGCGGAACTGCTAGCCGTTACGATTTGGACGCGGCGCTGGGTGTCGGCGACGATCGGGTCTTGCCCGGAGGGCTGATCGCCAGCGGCACCGAAGACCAGATCTACCGGGCGCACCACCGGCTACTGGGTTCCTCGGCCCCCGCCTGGGAGGACTTCCTTCCGGAAGTCCGAAAAACGAACGCAGAGTTGTTCCGCCGGTCACCTCCAGTGGCCCAACCGTTGGGAAGCGTGGGAGCCACTTTGGTCCAGCTTCGGGCGACCGGCTATCGCTTGGGGGTGGCGACCTCGGACAGTGAACCCAACGCCCGGAGGGACCTCGAACGCCACGGGGCCGAGGCGATTGAGTTTTGGGCCACGCCCGACCGAATCGAACACCCCAAACCGCACCCCCAGTCGGTCTTGCTTTTCGCCGAATTCCTGGGGGTGGCCACCCAGGCCATCGCCTTCGTCGGTGACAGCCTCGTGGACCTTCAGGCGGCCCGGGCGGCGGGCGTCGGCCTCTTCGTGGCCGTAGGCAGCGCCACCTGCCCTGCGGAAGTGCTTCAACAAGCCGACCACGTCATCACCACCATTGACGAACTGCCGGCGCTACTGAACCACAACAGGTAAGCCATCCGGGAGCTTTACCGGTTCAAGATCTCGGGATTCGTTACCCAGAGGCCCCAATCACTCCTCATGCGCCCCTCGCCGCCGTGGCAATCGCCGAATCATACGTCGCAAGGTGATCCTCCATTCCGACCTGGCCGAGGTTGACGGCAAGGCTCCCTCCAGCGCGGACCACATCCACTTCATGAATGCCCATGAAGCCCAGCGCCTGCTTCAAGACCGGCGTCACTTGGTCTGCCGCGTCACTGGGCTCATCGGCGACGTAGTTGTCCCGGGACACAACGATCAGTGTGGCTTTCTTGTTTTCCAGCATGCCTGGCCAACCGGGAGCGAGGCGAAAGGTAAAACCGGGCCGCACGACGTAGTCAATCCACGATTTGAGTACCGCTGGAATGGTGAAGTTGTACATCGGCGTGCTGATGAGCACCCGATCCGCCGCCTGGAGCTCTGCAATCAACTCGGTGGAGAGCGCCAGCGCCTTCTGCATGTCCGGCGTCCTTTCCACCTCAGCCGGAGCATAGACCCCACCGATCCAGTCATTGTCCAGATAAGGAATTCTGGTGGTGTTGAGGTCGCGGTAGATGACCTTTCCATCCGGGTTGGCTCGGAGCCAGTGGTCGACAAAACGACTTCCCAAGGCACGAGAGATCGAGCGGTGACCCCGCGGGCTGGATTCGAGGCTGAGAAGAGTCGGCATCAGAGTTCCTCCAGAGGATGATTTCCTGGCAATTTCAACAGGGGAAGGTTCCCGGGACCCTCCTCTTTGACGAGTTTCATACTTGTCAGTAGAATACTATGAGGCAAACAAGAAGAAGACAAGAGGTTTCGTACGCCATGGTAGACAAATATGCTCTCAAGCGCTCTCCGGGCCGTCCTCGGGCCTTCCGACCGGACGAAGCCCTCGACCGGGCTGTCGATCTGTTCTGGGAATACGGGTATGAGGGCGTTGACGTCGATCGGATCGCCCGTGCGGTGAAAGTGACCAAACCGGCTCTCTACCGTGAGTTTGGAGACAAACCAACCTTGTTGCTAAAGGCGGTGCAGCGGTACGTGGAAAGCTACGGCGACCCGATGATGCAGGCGTTTCTCGCAGAGCCTGACATTCACGAGGCCGTGGCTGCTTTCTGCCGAGCAACCGTAGCAAACGCGACGGGAGAGCGCCGGTCTGGATGCATGCTGGCCGCCGCAGTCCTCGGACAATCGGCGCGAGTGGCGGAAATTCGGGCCTACGCTGCCCACGGACTTGCGGCCAGTTCCGAGGTGCTCTCGTGTCGGTTTGAGAAGGAAATCGAGACAGGGCGTTTGTCTGCAAAAATTCCGGCCAAAGTCCGAGGGCGTGCCATGATCGACCTCATGCAAGGTCTGTTGCTTCGAGCCAAAGCGGGAACCTCTCCCGAAGAACTGTTGGAAGACGCATTGAGCTACGTGCCGGTCGTCCTGGGCTGAACCGGGAGATGAGGCCCGCAGGCCTGGATCGTTGCACAGATCTCGGAGGCGAGTGGGCTCGCCGCTAGAAACTCATTTGTATGGTCTGTTCCTTTTCGGGGCGGAAGGTTTTGAGCAAAAGGGTATGGTCGCTCTCGTACCAGGCAGCGCTTCTGTCGGTATCGGTGATTCCCCAGCTGTCTCCGAAGAGCGGAATGGGTTTGCCATCGATCCTGACCTGTTTGGGCCGGAAGACGTTGTGCAAGCGGTAGAGGACGTAGGGGTCGGGGCGGATTTGCCCGGTGGTGGCCAAGGCTTCGTGTTCCAGGGTCATTTCCTTTTGGGAGAAATCGTAGGTGAGCTGGATTTCCCAGGCGCCTCCCTGACCGGTCAAACTGACCCCGTCGTCCAGGGAATAGAGGCCCACGCCCCGGCCGCCGGGGAACACATGGAGGGTCAACGGGTTATACACGTCTTTGGCGTCGAAGGATTCGGCCTCCCGGACGGGAATTAGGCTTCCACCTCGGACGAAAAGAAGCGGCTTGTCGAGCTTGGCGGCCACGTCGTAGGCCCTGCCTCCCCCCAATTCCTCCCCCGTCCAGAAATCAAACCAGACGCCAGGCCCTGGAAGGTAGACCGACCGGCTGTCGGCGCCGCCTGAAACGGGGGCTCCCAGAAGACTCTCCCCCAGGAGGAACTCGTCGTCCCTGGCGAGGGCCTGGGGATCGGAAGTTCCGGAGAACCAAAGAGGGGCCCAAGCCGGCCGTCCGGTGGCAGCGGTTTGGCGGAAGGTTTGGGCAAACAGCGGTTTGAACTGGGAACGTCTGTCGAGGATGTTTTTCAACCGTTTCTGATCGGCCTCGGACAACCCTGCCCAGAAACCGGCGGGATCGGGACCCCAGTCGAGCGTCAGAACAGGAATGAGCAACCAGGAGAGCAGGCTCTGGAACGCGGCCTTCTTGGTGTCGGGGNTGGCCAAGGGGGTGAGGTCCAGACGGATCGCGGGGGTGCCCAGGCCCGCCGTTCCGAGCGCCAACACCCGGGAAAGGGAAGTCCGGTCTCCGACCGCCACTTTCAACTCGGGTAGAGCCGAGCGGATGGTCCCCAGGGATCCCGAACCTGCCAAAAGCAAGGATCGGAATCCTGGATTTCGGGCAGACAAGGCTTGGGCGACGGTCCGCGCTTGGATCTCGGGCAATCGGTTGTTCATGCGGGCCAGGAGGGAATTGTTCCCCCCGTCAAAGAACCGGGTGTCCCAGTCCTGCCGGCCGGGGGCCGGAGGGAGGGAGATTCCCGCGGCTTTGGGGAGGGATTCCCAAGGAAGCTGGGCCAGCCATGCGGCCTTGGTCGAGGATTGGGTGAGGTCGGGAAGCTGGTTCGGCGGGCTGGAAACCAGGGACTGGAAGGTGGCCCTGTCTTCGCGGAAGGGGCCCGCCGACGTCTGGACGGAGAGCTTGGCCTTGCGCAAGAAGGTCCCCTTTTCCGTGGGAGGGAGGCCCAAAGCGGTGCCATGGGCCCACAGCGGAACAACCCCGGGTCGTCCGGTCAAGGCGGTGAGCGCTTCGAGGACCCCCGCTGGCTGAGCCGAGGCCCCCACCAATAAGTCGAGGCCGCCGTTGAGGACTCCGAGGCTGGCCTCGTTTTCGGTCACCTGGGTGTAGCACTGGTACGAGTTGTCGAGAGCGGCGACCAAGGAAAGGTTACCACCGGCACCGAAGAGCACCGGAACCGCAAAGGGACTTCCCTGAGCGGAGTCGTCGATCCAGGATTTGGCCGAGCCAACGCCGTCGATTCCCAGACCGACCCACTTCGCGGCGTCGGCGGCGTCGAAGGCCTGGTTCAAACGGCGTCCGGCCCTTCGGGGACCCCCGATGGTCTTCAAGACGGACTTGTCCCCCCGGACCAGGGTCCAGGAAAGGTCGGAGAGCCTCCACCGGAGGCTGAGTCCCGGGGTGTCGATGAAGAGCGTTCCCTCCTCCTCCTTCACTTTGACGACCACCCCTGGATCGGAAGGGTAGACCGCCGCCGGAGAGAACGGTTCTTCACCAGGACCCGAGGGTACCCACCAGCGCACCACTGCGGGGGCGACGAAGCTCAGGCGCAGCTCGCGTCCATCGGCAAGGGTGACGGCGGCGCCGCCGGGAAGTGGTTTCCAACCCGTGAGTCCAGGGAGTGGTTTCCACGGGCTGGCCTGGAACTCCTGTGGGGAGACCGACCGATGGTCATCGTCGGGACCGGGGACCACCACGGGCAGGGGCGGTTTCGGTGAGACCGGGGGCGGTGGGGTGGTGCATTGCCAGAGAATCAGGGGGAGAAGGAGGAAACGAAGGGGACGAAACTTCATGGAATCCTTATCGGAAGAACCCGCCTTCTCCTGCAGAAACGGAAAAGCACAGTGGTTGTTGGGGGAAATGTCTCGAAAGCCTGCCCGAAATGAGGCAAAAAAATGCAAAATAGTTGCCAAGATCCCAGAAATGTCGAAGGATAAGGCATGTTGAACGCGGATCCACTGGACGACGCCTGGGTACGTCACTTGGCCCAAACCTATTCCTTGGACGAAGCCCTGGTGAGGCGACTCGGCGAGGAGTTCCTGGCCCTGACCGAGCCGACGGTCCGGGAATTTGTGGTCAGGTCGCACCTTCGCTACCAGGCCCAGGGTTTGCGCAACGATGAAATTTTCAAGCGACTCAGGGAAGAAGTAACCCGGCGACGGTTCCGGGTCGAGACACCTACCGAGCGGCAAATACGCCGTCTCATCTACGGATAAGGAAACCGAACCATGTGTGGAATCGTTGGATACCTGGGCCCCCGGAAGGCGGCCGAAGTGTTGTTGCAGGGCCTCAAAATGCTGGAATACCGGGGGTATGACTCGTCAGGGATCGCCTACCTCTGGCGAAACCAGATCAAGACCTTCAAGAAAGAGGGGAAGATCGCCAACCTCGAAACCATCCTGCCTGAGGCCCAGGCCGCCCACTGTGGTTTGGCGCACACCCGGTGGGCGACCCACGGCCGGGTCAACGATGCGAACGCCCACCCCCATCTTTCGGCGTCGGGTAAGGTGGCCATCGTCCACAACGGCATCATCGACAACTACACCGCCCTGAAACAAGAACTCGTGGGAAAGGGGTACGCCTTCAAGAGCGAGACCGATTCCGAGGTCATCGCCCACCTGATTGAGTTCTACCTGGGAGAGTTTCCTTCCGAAGGCCCCGAGGATGCCGTTCGCCGGACGCTGGCCAGGCTGGTGGGTACCTACGGCATCATCGTGTTGTTCACCGACCATCCGGATCTCCTCATCGGTGCCAAGAACGGCAGTCCCTTGGTCGTGGGTCAGGGTGACGGAGAAATCTTCCTGGCGTCGGACCCTGCCGCTTTCATCGGATCCACCCGGAACGCCGCGTTCCTCGAGGACAGGGAAATGGTCATCGTCCGCAAGAACGAATGGGTCACGAAGACCCTTCAAAACGAGGTCGTGGCCCGGGCCGCGGAGGCCCTGAGCTGGTCGGCCGAAGCGGCCTCGATGGGCGAGTTTCCCCATTATTTCGTCAAGGAGATCTTCGAGCAGCCCGAGGCCCTTCGCCGGGCCCTGGGTCACGGCGGACGCCTGCTCCCCGATTTCGGCACCGCAAAACTCGGAGGGTTGAACCTGGAAAGCCGGGACCTCCTCGATGTGAAGCGGGTGGTGTTCTTGGGGATGGGGAGCGCGTTGTTCGCCTCCCAGGTCGGGGCCTACCTTCTGGAAACCGTGGCCCGGATCCCTTCGAACGCCGAAGACGCCAGCGAGTTCCGGTACCGCAATCCCATCGTCGACAAGGACACCCTCTACTTCGCCGTCACCCAATCCGGAGAAACCGCCGACACCATCCAGGCTCTGCAGGAAGTTCAGCAACGAGGTGGCCGGGTATTGGGGATCGTCAACGCCGTCGGATCGACGATCGCCCGGTTGTGCAAGGGGGGCGTCTACATCCACGCCGGTCCGGAAATTTCGGTGACCAGCTCCAAGGGGTTCCTGGGGCAAATGGCCATCATGACGCTTTTGACCCTGCTGTTGGGAAGGATGAGGATCCTCAGTCTTGCCCGCGGAAGGGAATTCATCGAAAGCCTCACCACCCTTCCGCAGCTGATGGAAGTGGCCCTCCAGCAGTCTCCCCACATCCATAATCTGGCGCGCAAGTACATCGGCCATAAGAATTTCCTCTACATGGGCCGGGGAATTCAGTATCCGATTGCCCTCGAGGGGGCCCTGAAGCTCAAGGAGATCAGCTACGTCCACGCCGAGGGCTTCAGCTCGGGGGGGCTCAAACACGGCCCGTTGGCCCTGGTTGGTCCGGGGACGCCCTGCGTCTTTCTGATCACCGAGGGAGAAACCTTCGACAAGGTGCTGGGCAACATGCAGGAAGTGAAGGCCCGGCAGGGCAGGATCATCGCCGTGACCAACAGCGAGGACCCCCGGGTCGCCGAACTGGCCGACGACGTGATCAAGGTTCCCCGGACCGAAGAACTTCTTGCCCCGTTTCTGACGTTGATTCCCCTTCAACTGTTTGCGTATTACACGGCGGTGGAACTCGGCGTCGACGTGGACCGCCCCCGGAACCTTGCCAAGAGCGTCACGACCGAGTAGCGAGGTTTTTCGCGGCAAATTCCTGAAGAGTGTCGGGGGGCAGCGGCTTGGCGTAGAAATAGCCTTGAACGCTGTCGCATCCCATCGTTTTCAGCAACGCCAGTTGCGACTCCGTTTCCACCCCTTCGGCGGTGGTCTTCAGTCCCAAGGTTTTCGACAAGGTGAGGACGGTCTGGACGATGGCATCGGCGTCCCCGTGACCCAGGACGCGGACGAAGGATTGGTCCACCTTGAGTTTGTCGAGGGGGAGCTGCCTCAGGTACGAGAGGCTCGAGAAGCCGGTGCCGAAATCGTCAAGGGCCACCGAGATGCCCAGGTTTCGCAGGTCCTGGAGCAGTTGGACGACCTGGCGGGGATCCTGGGCCACCACCGATTCGGTGATCTCCAATTCGAGCCGAGAAGCGGGAAAGCCGGTGGCCGCCAAGACGCCGCAGACCGAATCAAAAAAGGTGCGGCTGGCGAATTGCATCGCCGAGACGTTGACGGCGACCGATTGGTCCTGGGTCCAGGTCAGGGCCTCCCGGCACGCGGTTTCCAGAATCCAAATCCCCACCGGGACGATCAACCCCGTTTCTTCCAGGGCGGGGATGAACTCGGCCGGTGACACCAGGCCGCGGCCGGGGTGCCGCCAGCGGACCAAGGCCTCGGAACCGACCATCCGCCCGTCCGAAAGCCTGATTTGGGGCTGGTAGTGAAGCTCGAACTGAGATTCGATCAGCGCGATCTTGAGTTCTCCCCGGAGGCGGATCCTGTCCCTGGCCTGGTCCCCGAACGCCCGCAAGTAGGGGACCACCTGACCCGGGCGATGGCGTTTGGCTTCCGAGAGGGCCAATTGGGCGCACTTGAGCAACTCGGCGGCCGAAGGGGCATCCATCGGGAACGAGGCCAATCCCACGTGGAAGGCGATTTCCAGCCGATGGTCGTCGACGAGAACCGGATCTTCGCAGACCGAGGCGACGGCTGAAACCAAACCCTCGAGGGCTTCTTCCCCGGCCCCGGGGGCCACCAGGGCGAATTCATCGCCCCCGAGCCGAGCCAAGAGGACCGAGGAAGGCACCGTGGTCCTGAGCCTCTGGGCGACGGCCCGGAGGAGGTTGTCGCCGACTTCGTGCCCCAGGCCTTCGTTGACCATCCGGAAGCCCTGGAGGTCGATGAGGATCAATCCGCAGGGTCGGTCGCCGTGCCTCGGGGAAAGGTGGTCGTGGAGGACGGCCTGAAGCCGGTTCCGGTTCGCCAGGCCCGTGAGTGGATCCAGGAGCGCCAACCGGGCGTTGAGGTTGTTCAGACGCTGGACCTCGGTGATGTCGCTTCCAATTCCTCGCCAACCGACCAGGGCGCCCTCCGCGTCGTAGGTAGGCTTTCCGGAAAGCTTCCACCGGCGATGCTGGTGAAAGCCCTGAACCGGCACTTCCAAGTCGCGGAAGGGTCTAGTCTCGGCAAAACAGGTGGCCAACGTGGCCAGATCTTCTTCATCCTGGACGGTCTGGTGCGAACCGTCCTCGTTCAAGAGGCTGAACAGCCTTTCCCCCTCCAGCTCTCCGGGAGTCTTGTCCACCAACTGCGCCAAGCGGGCGGAGGGCCGTTTCAGTCGACCTTCGGGGTCGGTCTCCCAGAACCAGTCCTGACCGTCGGTTTCGAAGTCGTGCAGGAGCATCCCGAGCATTTCGGTCTGGCGCGCCGCCTGAATCTCCGCCCTGATCCTCTTTTGGAACAACTGACGGTAGGTCAACACGATCAGGAACAGGACGACCGCCAAGGAAAGAAGCAGGCACCAATTGGCAACGGTGCCCCACGACCCGACGGTCAACAAGGTGTGAAACATTCCCGCGAAGATACCGACCAGCCAGGCCACCGAAACCGCAGGCAGGGGAGAAAGTGCGATCGATCCCAGGCACGCCAGCGCGATGGAGACGCTGGAGAGAACTTGCTGGCCCGGCCCCGGTGAAGGGGAAAGCGTCATGGCGACAAACCAGGAATACAGGAGCGATTCGGTGAGCGCGAAGGCGGCGATGACGAACGTGGTCCTTCGCATCTGGCGGGCGGAGGAGGGGNGTCGAAGCATCCAAGCCGCGGCCCACCACCCCAAGGCGACCACGGTCGAGAGAAAGGCCCACAGTCCAACGCTCGCTAGAGGCAACTGGGAAACAAACATGATCGCCAAGAGGGAAACGTTGAGAAGGTAGGCGGGCACCAGGAAGACCAGCATGCGCAGGGTGATCTGGAGGCGACGCCAGAGGAATGGGGTGGATTCCATGGGTTTCAGTCTAGGTTACGGTCGGCGAAAGCGAAAGGACCAACGCGAGAAGATGAGTCCGTACCAGAGTCCCGCCCACGCGACCCCGCCAAAGATGTCCAGGATCGAGTGTTGCTTGATCAGCACCGTCGAGGCGATGATGGAAAGACAAACCGCAGCCAAGACGAACCTGAACCATGGGCGCTTTCGCCAGGTGCGTTCCCGGGCCAGGGCAAACCAGACTCCCAGCGTGTCGATGACGTGGAGGCTCGGGTTCACGTTGCGAGGGGCATCGTGGGCGTAGAGCCAGCGGATCGCATCCACGTCCCACCCGGTGAGGCCGTCGAGGAGGGGGCGAAGGTTCTGGCCGTTGGGGAACAGAAGGTACAAGACGTATGTGGAGGTCATCCCGCCGTAGATGAACCAGCAATACCGGGTGAACTCGGGGCCGTCCCTCACCCCGAGCCAGAAGAACGGAAACGCCACCGCCAGGTACCAGAAAAAATACGGGGCGACCATCCAGGGGACGAAGGGGATGGCAGCGTCGACTCCCGGCCATTCCATGAGGTAGGTCGGAGCTGTGTTGAAACTCTTGGTGAAGAAGAAGCCAAACGCCACCAGCGGATAAACAAGACCGAGCAGAAGGTGCTTCCTGCGGGTAAAGAATCCGAGCATGGGGACTACTCGGCCTTGCCCCGGAGCGGCACGCTGGGGATCCAAGCCGTCGACACGGCCAGCAAGGCCAGCAAGACCACGTTGAACCACCAGATCGGTCCGATGGCCACGGCAAAGGCCTGGGAAACCCTTTCAACCGCGGCGTTGGAGGCCTTGGTTTTCGCCTCTTCCAGGACGGCCTTCACCTTGGCCTTGGCGATGAGATTCGTCCCTTCGATCGCGTGGTCCACACCCCGGGACATCTGTTCCCTCAGGGTCGGGATGGCCGCGGCCCGGGCCCCGGGCCCCAGAGCCAACAGGGCCTCGACCCCGGCCCGGCTCGAATCGGGGAGGGGACGACCCTCTTCGCTAGCGAACAGCGCCGTCAGCGCCTTGCGGTCGCCGACCTTCACGATGGCCTCGATGTCTGCCTCAAGCTTCGTGAACAGCGCCTCGATCTGCAGGGCCGGAGTGCCGTTTTTGAGTTTGTCCTTGAGTTCGACAGGAGTTGCTGAGTCTTCCAGGAATTGGGCCAAGGCGGTCCGGGCCTCATCGCCCCTGAGGTCGAAAAGGTCTTCCACCCGCTGGATCGTCTTGTCAAAGCTGAGGCCGATTTCGGCACGGATTTCCGAGGGGCCACCCGCCCCGGAACGATGACGCGGCTCCCCCGAGGCAGGGGACCCTGGGACTCCCGGTCCCAGGGATGCGGCGAACGCGGCGGCGATGGTGGCGCTGAAGATCGCCCCCGCCAGCGCCGCTCCGACGGTGGACCCGATTTGGCGGCTGAACTGGCTGAAACTCGTCGCCTGACCGAGCTCATGGACGGGAACCGAGTTCTGGACGGCCACCGCGTACAGCGACTGGGCGGGGCCGAAGCCGACTCCGGTGACGACCATCGCGGCCAAGATGACCCAGTAAGGGGTGGACACGGTGAACACCGTCATCATGAGCCCGCCGACGAGGGTCACGATACTGCCGACCACCAAAACCGCCTTGTACTTGCCCAGTCTGGTGGC
>JGI26470J50227_1000869_pt1 | contig 11489 bp, 15 predicted proteins | sample FreactTroBogLake_FD_50227 | JGI IMG/M metagenome (IMG submission 50227) | reverse complement strand
GGCCGGCCAGGGGCCAGCGGGACCACCGGGAGCGGCGGGGGCAACCGGATCGGCCGGCCCGAACTTGGTAAACGGTTCAACCGGAACGACCTTCACCGGTCTGCTCTACGGCGACGGAACGAAATTCGCTCAACTCGGCATCGGGACCGGCCTTTCGATCTCGGGCAATAACCTGAACGCCACTGGTAGTGGGTCGGGGACTGTCACGAGTGTCGGCCTCTCGATGCCCTCGATCTTCAATGTCAGTAATTCGCCCGTGACGGTGGCTGGAACACTGACGGCCGCCCTCGCAAATCAAAACGCGAATCTCATCTTCGCCGGGCCTGCGAGTGGGGGAGCGGCGGGGCCGGCCTTCCGTTCACTCGTGGCGGCCGATATGCCGGCCACGGGTGTCGTCAGCGGTAGTTACGGCGGATCAACGGCTGTTCCGGTCATTACTTTCGACGGCAACGGTCATGCGACTTCCGCGAGTTCCGCAACCTATCTCGGGAGCGCCCTGGGCGGCACGAGCCTGGCCAGTGGGATTACCACAACTTCGATCACCACGACTGGTGCGTTGTCGTCCGGATCGGCCGTCAACGGCTTCACGGTCGCAGATGCGTGCCTTAGCTCCAATATTCCACGGCTCAATGCGGCGAATGCTTTCACGGTCGGGGGCCAGACGATCGCGAGTGCGGCCGCGGCCTCGATTCCGGTCTCGCTGAAGGGCGCGACCTCGACCGCAACCGTCAGCAATAAGGCCCTGACCTCGAACGTAGCGACCCTGACCACGTCGGCGGCTCACGGGTTTATCGCGGGGCGAACGGTAGTCGTCGCGGGGGTCGATGCGACTTTCAACGGCACCTGGGTCATTTCGGGCGTCACGAGCACGACGTTCAACTACTCGGTGACTGCCGGGAACGTGACCTCACAAGCCGCGACGGGGACGGCGACTGGCGACATTCAAACTAGCGACTTGCTAAAGGCAACTGACGGGAACGGCGGCTCGCTCTTCGGTGTCTATCCCAGCGGTGCGAGCTATTTCCGCAAGGTCGGTGGAGTCGCGGGAAGCGACGAGATCACAATCCTGTGTCAGAACAACGGCACACAGAGCGGCATTATCACCTTCGGCAACGCGGTCGCGAACAATGCCGGCACCTTCATTTACAACACTTCGGTCAACGCGTTTTACTTCGGGAACGTCGGGCAGGGCAGCACGGCCGCGAGCCTTCAGGCAACGTACTTCACGGACAAGCAAGGTTACGGACTCTATGGAATCTATGGTTCCTCGAACGGGGCTTTACTCGGGAATGCGAGTCAGGTGTCATGGTCGAGTAACGCGTTCTTCAACGGAACGATCGACACGAAACTAACTCGGGCGTCTGCTGGAATTCTGAGCATTCAGGATCCGACCACAACGGGCGGTTCTGGGGTCGCTGGGGTTCTCTTCAACACGCAAACGACAACCACACAGCGAAACGTGGGGCAGATCAAATCGCTTTGGTCCGGAGCCGGAACGGATTCGTCGGCTCTCGGTAGCATGGTTTTCTCGGTCGTGGGATATCCGACCTCCTTCGCATCGCAGACCGCCTTGACGATCACGGCGACCGCTGGCGGCACGCCGACCGTTCAGGTCAACGGCACGCTCAGTCTCAGCAACGCACTCGCGAATACAAACCTGGGGACTGTTACCAAGAAGGTTATCACTTGCACGATTGGTAACGGCACATCAGTTCCCACGGTGGGAGCCCAGGCGTTTGTCTACGTCCCCTATGCGGGAACGATCACTCGCGCCACGCTGATGTCTCCGATATCAGGCAGTGCGGTCATTGACGTGTGGAAAGCAGCCTACGCAAGTTTCCCGCCGACTGTCGCGAACACGATTACCGCCTCGGCACTGCCCACTCTTTCATCCGCGACGAAATACCAAGACTCAACATTGACAGGCTGGACTACTGCTGTCAGTGCTGGTGATGTGATTATGTTTAATTTGAATAGTGTCGCGACTTGCACGATGCTGGTTCTTGAACTCGAAATCACCCTGAGCTAATAGGCATGGCACTCTCAGCATCGATGATTATTGAAGTCCAGAACGGAGGTAGTGACACCTCCTGCTCTGGGGCGTTCAATCCAGGAAATGCTAACTTTCCTACGGATGGTGCTGTTACGTCCGCGAACACAGCTTCGCCGGTATTCAGTTCCGCAAGTTATACGTTTGTCGCTGGTGACGTAGGATCTTGGTTGTTTGTAAAATCAGGGACTAACACAGTTCCTGGATGGTATAAGATCGCTTCTGTGAGTGCTGGTGCTGCGACATTGACGGCAGGTATAGGAACGGCTCCGGGATACGCGGCTATTTATGTCGGTAATCCTCAGCCGAAAATGAACACTTCTGCGGGGTGTGGAACTGCGTCTACTCTTTCGTCTATCACTTGGGGAATCGACTATTCACAGCAATCGGCGGCAAAGATTAGCTACACCGATCTTGTGATTGGTGCGACTACAACTCAATTCACTTCGGCGGGGAACCCGGTCGGGAAAAACCTTGTCGGCAATCACATCAAGATCACATCGGGGACAGGATTCACAGTGGGGGTTTATGAGGTTGTTTCTGTAACTGGAACAACTGCGACATGCGACCGGGCTTTAGGAACTGCTGCAAGTACAGGTGGCAATGGTTTTCTTGGGGGAGCGATTGCAAGTGTCGGTCAGGCGTTGTCGTTCTCTACTTATAGTATGCAGATATTTATCAAATATAGCGTAACCCCTTACCAGATTAGTTCGATCTCTACCAATGTTAGCGGCGGGTGCTGGATACCTATCTATGCTCAGATTATCAATGGATACAATACGTCTCGATACTCTTATAACACCGATTTATTGCAACCGACTATTCAAGTTGCAAGTGGATTATCATCAGCGACTCTCTTGAACGGATCGGGTGCATTTTGTGTAAACAATATTGCGTATGACGGTAATCTCCAAACTTCATCTTGTTTTTCCACATCACTAAACGTCGCTCAGGCAAGGAATTGCACAATCAAGAACTGCTCCATAGCTACTGGGGCCAACATCGTTACAATGAGGTGTTTCAATTGCAAATCGCTTAACAATTCAGTTACTAACGGTAATATCTTTGGCGGTCCCGCTTATGCTTGTGAGGCAACCAACAATACAATATCCAACGCGCTGTATGCCGCGTTTGCTAGTTCAAGCTCCCGGTGTATTGCTTACAGTAATACCGGAACTGGATTCTTTCCCAGCAGCAGTGCTGTGGTAAGCGATTGCACAGCTTATGGGAACACGGGGATTGGAATCGATGCGAGATATTCATCCGCACAGAATTGCCATTCGGAAGCTAATACCGGAGCGGGGTATGGGGGGAGTTCTTCTTTTGCTACCGCCCTTTTCAATTGCAGCGATTTCAACAATGGAGGCGGAAGGAGCAGCGGAGGCATGGGGTGGGATGTCAATCCAATTACACTCACTAGCTCCGCTTTTGTTAATGCTGCTGGCGGGAACTTTACATTAAATAATAATGCAGGAGGCGGAGCGTTGCTAAGGGCTGCAGCGTTTCCTGGTGTCAACTGGCCTGATGGACTGACTCAGAGCTATGCGGATATTGGCGCGGCTCAGCATCAAGACGCAGGCGGTTCGTCCGGCACTCCTGCGTTTGCATTCATCGGATAACTTTTACCTTACAAGGTGACATATGGCGACGACTCCGAATACCGTCCATGTTCCTGGCTCGCTTCCGGCCAACGGCACGACGATCGGCTTCGATTGGGGCGATCCGCTAAACGCGAACATCAAGGCAACCTATCAGGAAACCGTGCAGATCATCGACCGATGCCGGGCGGTCGCCAAGGCCGAGGTGCAGGCCGTGGAAGACGGCCAAGCCCTGCTCGCGGCGGTCGAGGCCCGGAATCTGACGCTCCTGCAAAATCTCCCGCCGTTTCCGCTCGAAGGGACGAACGCGGGGTTGACCATTCAGGCGACGGCCGAGTTTGAGGCCATGTGGCAGGCTTCTCTTCAATGGATGAGCAGCCAGCAAACGGTGACGATGACGGTCGCGGTCCAGAACCCCGACAGCAGTTATACACTGAATCCCGATGGTACACTGGTCACGGCACCGGTGACGTTTACCAAGGTGCCCCTGGATGTCTTCCGCCGGTTCATGTCGAACCCTGCGGGCTAACCCAACCCCCTGGAACCGATGAAACTTCCCACGAGAAAGCAGATGAAGACCGCGACCCCGGCCCCGGCCGCTCCGACCACTCCGGCGGCCCCCGCGGCTCAACCGCAACAACAGGAAATGACGCCGGCGATCGCTCTCGAAATCGCCTGGCAGGCTTACCAGCAATCCACGGGCGGCCTGACCGGTGCTCAACACCAAATGGTCTCCAAGGCGTTCAACGTGCTCGACGCCCTGGTCCGCCGGGTGTCGCCCTTGCCCCAGGCCGTCGAAGCTCCGGCCACGACCACTGAACCCACATGATTGACCACAACTGGGCCGCCCCGCACCTCGGGAACAACAAAGGCCAAGGGTTCGCCCTTGGCCTCGCGGTTTCTCCTACCGATGTGTACCACAACACGGTGATGAGCGGCCTGGTGAATGTGATCTGCCCACAAGTCACGGTCGTCCCGTTCACGCCCGGAAATCCGCTCTCGTTTGCCTCAATTTGCAATCAAATCCAAGCCGCGGCGATCCCATTCACGTGGGGCGAAACGTCCGATATGGACACCTATCTCGCCCAAGCGACGGCCGCCGGCGTGCTCGTCTTTGCGGCCGTCGGGGATAACCTGCCGGCCACACTATTCCCCGCGGCGAACCCTCACGTGATCTCCTGCGGCGCGGTGAACGGCGACGGCTCACCTAACCCGCTGGGCAATACCCTTTCCGGCCCGTGCGAATGTGCGGTCGCCACCCAATCGGCCAGCGCCGCGGCCGTCATGGCCGCATGTATGTCAATCCTGGCCATGCCGTTCCTCGAACGTCTTTACGGTGCTCCCGCTCAGCGACTTCCCGGATTCCGTTCGTGGCTCTCGATCAGCGGGATTCCCACGCAGCGCGGGCAGGCTCCGGATTTGTCCCACCTCTAACGCCCGTCGTGTCGCGAGTAGGGTGGAATCTCACCCCGACCGCGAACCGAGGGCATCATGGGCAATCTCGATGTGAAGTCCATTGCTTTAGTCGTGATGGTCACGCTGATCGTGACGTTCCTCATTTCCCTCGGTGCCGATTACCTCATTAAGCGAACCGGCCGGCCAACGATGAGCCAATTGGCCTGGGATGACCCGATTCTGGGAATCCCGATCCTGTGGCCGCTCGCCGGCGCGTTCGTGGCCCTGGTGGTGCATCTGTACTACCGCTGAACTCCCTCGCCCCTAACCCGAGGACGCTATGACGATCTCGCTGATGCTCTTGCCCCTGCTCCTGCTCCAGAACCCGGCCCCGATGCCGCGGCCGATCACGGTCGTGGCCGAGGTGAACAAGGGCGACAAACTGCCCCCGGCGATCTGGACCGAGATTCCGGCCGACCCGATCCTCACCACGTTGGTGAATCCCGCGGCCGCTAAATGGATTTCTGTGGATGACGGTTGCGAACTTCGCCCCGCTGCGGACGGGAAGTCGTGCGTATTCGCGGCGTCAAAGTCCGGCCGATACCGTGTGATTGTCGTGCCCGAAATGGGCGAAATCATGCGCGTCGCGGTCGTGGTCGGGAAGATCGATCCCGTTCCCCCGCCGGCCCCGCCTGGCCCGACTCCCCCGCCGGTTCCCCCGGCTCCGACCGATCCCCTGACCGTGAAGTTTCAGGCCGCCTACCTACTCGATACGCGGCCGGCGGCCGAGAAGAAAACCGATCTCCTCGACCTTGTCGAACTCTGCCGGCAAGCCGTTGTTCTCGCAGACTCGGCCGATGTTTCGACCTCCGGTCAACTGGTGACGCAAATCGCGAGTGCGGCCAACAGGCTTGCAATCAAGGGGCTTGCCGACCTGAGGGCCGCGATGAATGCCGAGATGAAAACCACGTTGGGTTTTGACGTGCCACTCACGGCCGCGACGCGGGCGAAAGCAAAAGAGACCCTGTCGAAAATCCTGACTTCACTTCAGGGCGTGCAATGAAAACCCTGGCCATCCTCCTGGGCTTGGCCGGCGTGATTCTGGCCGCGCCGGTGCCCCGCGATTTCCGCCACGACCCGTACCTTGGCGAATGGGATCTCATTCTCGCGGCCGAAAGGGGGATTGTCCATCAGGACCCATTGCCGGTGAAGTTGACCGTCACGGCCGATTCGCTGCTCTGGGAACAACAGGCGGTTGGCTGTTTCGATTGGAGTTCAAAACGGGCTCCGAACTCGCGAACAACCCTGGGCCATTTCGACGCCAAGCTCCACGACGGCCGGTTGATCCTGACCTATGGCCGTGGTGAACTCCTTTACACCTTTCAACGCAAGGGGAAATGATGTCCGACCCGATTCAACCCGCTCCGCCCCCGGTGGCTCCCGCGGCCCCGCCGGCCGTTGTGAACGAGACGCCGACCACCCCGCCCAGTGCGATCGGCCGGTACAACAAAATCGCTTTGTGGGTCGGCTTCGCGATCGGCGTGCTGAACCTGCTACTCTGGCTCCTGAATGGCCAGACCGGTGCACCACCGGCACTGCCGATTATCCCGCTACAAACCGCGACGGCCGACGTGCCACCCGCACAAGTGGAGTTCGCGAAAGGCTGGGTTAATAACCCGCTGGCTGTGAACGAGGTGAAACTCACGCTACCGATGGAGGAACGGAACTTCCGCGACACCGCGGCCGGGAAGGCTCTGCACGGGAACGACGGAACGGTGCTTCTATCCGACGCGGCGAAATTGATCCTCGGCCGGCATCTCGACGCCGAGAACCAGGGCCAGGTCGGTTGCTGCACGGGCGAAGGCACTGGGACTGCGATCAACTATTTGCAACTGAACCAGATCGCTGCCGGAGATGCGAAAGAGTTCAAGAAAGCTTGCGTTGAAGCCCTCTATGGCCTTGCTCGTTTTCAGATCGGCGGCAATCGCATTCGTGGTGATGGTGCTACCACGGCATGGAATGGACAGGCGGCAAAAGACTATGGAGTAATCGGACGAGACAAGAACGTCGGCGGGTTTGACCTGTCCATGTACAGCGAATCCCGTGCACGTGCTTGGGGTGACACCGGTTTGCCAAAGGTTCTCGAACCAATCGCGAAACAAAGCCCAGTAAAGGGCATTAGCTTCGCGAACTCGGCCGACGATGTCGCCAAGGCGATTCGCCAACGCTACACGGTCGCCGTGGGTTCTCAACAGGGCTTCGGCGAACGCGGGCCATACATCCGCGACAAAGACGGGTTCTTGGCTCCTTCGGGAACGTGGGGACACTGCCAGGCCGTCATCGGTGTGCGTGACGACAACCGCAAAGGGTTCTTGTTCTGTAATTCCTGGGGCGCGGACTGGATCAAGGGACCGACCGGCCCCCACGATATTCCCCCCGGCTGTTACTGGGTCGACTGGAACGTCGCCGACCGAATGTTCCGCGAGGGGGATTGCATCGTTTTCAGTGACGCCGTCGGGTTCCCGGCCCGTCAGTTGGATTGGTTCACCTCGAAGCCGATTGACGCCGCCCAGTATTTCGGCCTACTTCCCCCGGTTCCGATCTTGCCGAATCGGTCTTTGTTCGATTCGCGGTTTCGGCACCTGCATAACTTGCGCTAACTCTTCCCCACCTTTAACGTCTTTGGAGGCTCGGCTCATGCGACTCATTGCAACACTCTTGGTATTCCTGTCGTCCGTCGCGTGGGCCGACGACAACCGCGAACGACGTGTTCGCGTGGCTCTCGCGATCGCGGCATCGGCCCAGTGCGGCGAATGCCGGTTCGATGAAAAGGGATGCCGGGAAGAAGCCCTCAAGGCCGGTAAACCGCTCGTGCTCTTTGTCGGTCCTGCTTGTGGTCAGTGCGGGAAAATTGCGAACTCGGCCGGTGCGGTCTCGTGTGTGGTGGAGTCCTACACGCACGACGAATTTCCGGCCAACTCGCACCGGATTGTGATTCTCGAACCGAAACCGGGTGGCGGTTTCTGGCGGATCGACACCCTGATTCAACCCACGGAATCCACTTTGAAAACCGCACTCGACAAACTGAAGGGTCCACATTCCCCGGCCCCGACCACAACCCCGCTCAATTGGTCTTTCTGAAACGGTTCCATCTGCCCGCCCGTCGGGCGGTAGTGGACCACTTACCCAAGGTGTGAAATGGCCTGGCATCCGCTCCAGAATCTCGCGGCCGATATTGCGTTGGGCGTGATTATCAACAACGCGAGCCGTGCGTCTCAGATCGTCCCCCCGCCGGCCGCGGGTGCGACTGGTCCGATCTTGAATGAGGCCTTGACCTTTGTTCAAGTGCTGACCGGGTTGAAGGCCGCCGGCGCGAGTTCGAGCAACATCCTCACTTTCATCACGACCGTGATCGACCTGATTAAAGCCTACGGCCCCGAGGTCGCCACGATCATCGCGGCCGTGCTGAAGTTGATGGCCGGCGGATAAGGCCGGCAACGTGTAAGCGACCCTTACAAGTTCGAACCGTCAAGCATTCCCTGACGGTTCCCTTACAAAAAAACCTTTAGGTATTCACCGTGACCCCGAAAATCTCTTGCGTTCGCGCCAAATTCCGACTGAACGCAATCAAGACCTATGCCGATGGCTTGAGCAAGACCTATTGCTTCAGTGCCAGTTACGATCCGACGATTCCCGAAGATATCCGCTTCCAAAAAGCATCTCCCTACGGGTCGTTTGAAATCACGATCGACAACCCGACCGCCCAAGAGTTTTTCGAACTGGGCAAGCCGTACTACTTCGACGCCGTTCCCGTCCCCGTGCCGGTTCCTGCGAGCAACTGACCCGCTGTCCTGGTTCTCTCGGCCGGAATCCCCGGCTTGTCAATTCCCTTTTCAGGAGGTTCCCCGTGAAAGCATCTTTTCTCGCGGCTTTGGTTGCCGCTGTCGTTGCGAGCCAAGCGTCCGCCCAGGTCACGACCTATTTCCCTGCGGCCGCCCCATCCTGCGCCTCGGGCCAATGCCCCCGCGTCGCTGCCGCTGTCTCGCAAGTTCGTTCCGTGGTGGCTGAAGGCTTCCACACGGTAGGGAACTACGTCGCCCCGCCCGTGACGACCTACTCCGCTCCGCCGGCCTGCGCAAATACGACCTCGCAAAAGGTTGAGTGCGCGAAACCGAAGCGACAACCGATCTTCCCCCGTCTGCACCATTTCGTGACCGGGAAGTAATCGCCCACCGGTGAGGCACAATCCCGTTTGTGCCTCATCCAAACCCTTTTGTGATCGATAACGAACCCATCTGGAAAGCTCGCAATGTCTCACAACCTGCATCCGCTCGGTGATCGCCTCGTCGTCCTGGCCGAAGAAGCCAAGGGAAAGACACCCGGCGGCATTCTCCTGCCCGACACCGCCAAACAGAAACCCCTGCGGGGTAAAGTGGTGGCCGTGGGGCCGGGTCGAATGACCGACGCGGGCACGATTATCGCTCTCGGCGTGAAGATCGGCGATACGGTCCTGTACGGCAAGTACAGCGGGTCCGATGTGGAAGTCGATGGCGTGGAGTACAAGATCATCCCTGAATCGGACGTTCTCGCCAAACTGGCGAAGTAATTCGGTTCCGCTCCGCCATCCAAACCCTTTTGTGATCGGCAACGGGTTCGAATGAAGGCTCTCGTAGCTCAGTGGTAGAGCGGTGGCCTCTAAAGCCATGCCAGCGCGGGTTCGAATCCCGCCGAGAGTATTCCGCAATTTCGCGGGTGAGGTGGTTGCCATGTTGTAGATCGATCGACCGCGGATCACTCAACTGCGGGTGAAAATCCGGAGTCTCGCCGAGGAAGCCCGGATCATCCGGCACGAGGAGCGAAAGGCCGGTGGAACCGGGCCGCTTTACGAGGATCTTCGAGAACATCGGGTGAAGGATGTGAGGAAAGAACAGCGATCGACCTTGATTGCCTACGCATTCCTTCGAGGCCGCCCTTATTGCTCGGTCGAACGGCCGGCGTCGAACAATCCGCCCGATTGGGTTCGGGTGCGGAAGATTGTTCAGAAGTTCAAGGATCGACCGTTGGTCAATCTCGACCCGTCGGTGCTGAAGTCGTGGTCGGAATCGTCGCCCGTTTTGGCCTGACGCACCTGTACCGCCCTTCAACTTTTTGAAGGGTTTCAACCCCCTGGAGTTTTCCCCATGGCCCTCGACCTGACCCGAATTGACGCCGCGTATGCCGAATTCAAGGCCGCCGCGGCTTCCGCTGCCACCGCCCAGGCCGCGGCCGATGCTGCCAGTGCTGCACTCGCCACCGCCCAGGCCGACGCCGCGAAACAAATCGCGGACCTGACCGCGAGCCTGAATACCGGTGTCGCGACCGCTCAAACGGCGGCCACTACGGCCACCACGGCGAGCAATGCCGCCCAAACGCAGCTTGCCGCGGTGATTACCTACGTCGAGGCCCTGCTGAACCAGACCCCGAACCCCGTCGACCCGGCCGTCCCGGTTCCCGCCCCTGTTGCCACGCTGGGTGCGTGATCCACCTTCGGCACGGATGCCGATTGCTCTCTACTTTATCCCGTCCCAATCCCGCAAGGTTTAACGATGACCGGCCACCCCGAGTTCCATGCTATTCTTGATGAAATGCGAGCGATCCACGAACGGAAATCCGCCGACTATGGCCACGGGGTTGACTCGCTCGCGAACTGTCGGGCCGCTTCCGAGTTCGGGGTGCCAAGTTGGGTCGGGGTGATGATTCGGCTCAATGACAAGATCACTCGAATCAAATCGCTTCTGGCCAACGGTGAGTTGAAAAACGAGAGCGTCGAGGATTCGCTGATCGATATCGCGACCTACGCGGCGATCGCCCTCGTGCTGTTCCGCGAATCGGTTCAGAAAACCGCATGATTACCCGTCAAGAATTGCAATATCTGCGAAGTGAAAGGGTAGGATTCAACAACAGGCCGGGCCGCCCCCACGCGAAACGCCGGCCAGTCGTTCCCCTGAAAAAAACTGAGTCGGAACGGTAGGCACATTCTACCAATGGGGTTCGCGTGAACACTGAAATCCTCATTACTGCTTTTTGCTACGACAGCCTCCCCCCGAAGGTGGCCGAGGCCGTTCGCCGAACGACCAACAAAATACGGGATTCGATCGCGTCCACGGCCCGACTGGTGGTGTCGATCGGCTTGAATCTCCTTCGCGTCCGCCGGAAACTCCGGTGGCACCGCGGAGCCTGGACCGCCTACGTCACAACCGAATTACCGTGGTCGATGCGACAGGCATATCGATTGATGCGCGTCGCTCGGGCTTTTCGGACCGTCGCCGAGGTCGATCGGTTCCAGCCGACCGCGCTTTATGTCCTGACCTGGCCGGATGCCCCGCCGTCAGCGACGAAGCGCGCTCTCGAAATGGCTCGCGAAGGCCAGACGATCGACGCACAAACGGCGAGAGAACTCGTAATCT
>JGI26470J50227_1000868_pt1 | contig 11493 bp, 21 predicted proteins | sample FreactTroBogLake_FD_50227 | JGI IMG/M metagenome (IMG submission 50227) | reverse complement strand
TTAAGTTTGTACCATCGGTAATTTGCACACTACTTGTTTGCATCACAATTTTAAAGGGTTCAAACTCTCTTGAAACGCCTTGATTAGCTGGTGCATTAAATGCCAAATAGGGATGGTTAAATACTCGTTGTTGATTTTTATCGTCCACTAAATTTAAAATCAATCCTGTGCCTCCGCTACCACTTACAACAGTTAATCCACCAGGTGTTTTTGCCAAACCATTTGTGCCGCTCACATAAGTTTCAACGCTTTCAATTAACACGTATGGCTCTCTTAAAATTGGATTGTCTGGCAACTGAATAATTGCACCAGCAGAAACAGATGTTAATTGAAGTTCAACGCCAATTGTGAATTTATAAATAGGAATACCAAATCCCATGATAAGTTGTTTTTATTGTTAAAAAAAAGGCTTTTTTTGAAAGCTCGAAGCTAACAGGGAAAAGCCCGTAACCCGTAAGCTAAATGAATAGCTTATTTCGTCATAAAACTATCAAAACTTTGGTCTTTTATTGTACCACTGGCATTGATAGCCAAAACTCCTCTTAAAATAATAGTTGCATAATTGGTATATGCTCCAGCAGCTGCGCAATTAATTGCCGCCGGCAAAATCATATTGATTTGCTGGTTGTTTTGTCCATTAAATGCAAATGCTTGGTGCAATGGTGCAAAACCATATTCACTGCCATCCCATTGGCTACGTTGATAGGCACTGTTACTTCCTGCGGCGGCTGCTTGTTGGGATGCTTGCAAACCTGCTTGTGCCATGCCTACACGACGCATTTGCAACAAATCCAATCCCTGAATCACAATTTGATTGCCAATGTTAAACTGCAAATAAGAATTGTACAACACTTCTAAATTAGTGCTCTCCGTACCTGGGAAAATCACGTTGTCGGGAAACGTGTACAATTGTCCAATAGCATCATCAGCAGCTGCTGGTGTAGCACTTCCAACTCTTTTGATGAAAAAACCAATCGAGGTGGCAACAAACACATCCGCTTGTCGCACTCTCACTTCAGTTGCATTGGCTGGCGGTTGACCAGTTGCTGCATTGGGTTGAAAAACATATTGTCCATTAGAGCCTAACAACACGTCTAATCGTAAAAATCCTTGCGCTGCACGAATGCCTGTTGTGCGGTGGATTTCTTCAATAATTTGTGCAGTTCTGTTTAAACTTTTTGGTGCAATTCTTTTGCCACCTCCGCCATTGTTTGGGTGCTGCGGGCGCACCATTCTTTGTGTTGCCATGTTTGTTTTTTATTTTTAGTGTTAAAACTCGATTACTGTGCAATAATTTTTAAAAAGAATTATTGATAAACTTCGTCGGCGATTACTAAATCTTCAATCACATTTTCTTCCATTGTATTGTCTTGTAATACCAGCATTTCTGTTGTTGGTGAGCCAATCATTAAACTTCCCATCATTCCTTCAATATCGCCAATCATTAAATCGCCAATGCCCGGGATAACATCTTTAGCCAATTGTAAGCCGCTGTAAGATGCAACACCCAATGAAACTGCTTTAACGTGGTTATTTTTAACCAGTAAAGCACCTGCAACACCTGCGCCCATTAATATCATTGGTTTTATTTTTGGATTGTCTGCCATAAAATTAGCCAATGGGCTTTTATCACTTAATAAATAGCTGGCGGCAATTGCGCCAGCAATTCCTTCTCCTACCTGTACTAATGTAGGCATTAAAGTATTCATTGAAATTCCATTCATGCCCCTGTGATGTTTGCGGCGGCGATGGTTTTGGTGGTGTGCGCTTTTGCGCTTACGTTTTGCCATGTTTATTGTGTTTTTGATTGTGAAAAATTAATGCTTTTTTTTGCTAAAAAAATAAGTAGCAGCTACGCCGCCAATTAATACAATACCCACTACGCCGCCCATACTACTTTCCGTTTTTGGTTGTGTAATATCTTCATGGTTTGTTGCGCCACTGGCATCTTGTGGGTTTACTAATTGTGCTACTTCTTTTACTACACTTGTGCCATCTTTCAAAATAGTTTGAAACAAAGATAGTGGTTTGGTCGTGTCGCTTGGTATTTCGGGTGAAGTTTCTGGCGTTGCATCTTCTTTCATTGCAGCATAAACACTATCATAACTTGGACTTGTTGGGTCTGCCTTTGGGTCATATCCTGGCGCATTAGGGTCTGTTACTGGTGTATCTGCATCCGCTTTACCTTTTGGAATTAATTTTCCAATCGCTAACAATAACGGAGCGGCCGAAGCAATGATTGCAGCAATGGCGGCAGGGTTGCCAATGGGTTCTTCAAATCCTTTTATTCTTTTCGGTCTTCCTAAAAATGGTTTGTGTTTTGCACCACGTTTGGCGGCGTTGACTAATCTATCAAAATTGCCACCAAATTTATTATGCCACATTTGTTTTAATGGTTCCGGGTCTTTAGCCAACTGTTCTACTATGCGGCTGGCGTGTCCTCGATAATTAATATCTAAAAGAGCTAAATAAGCGTTGCGCATGCTGGAAAATGCAGGGTTTAAATGCTTCGCTCCATTCCATGCACCTTTCAAAGCACTATGCACTTTATCTTCAAATTTTTGCCACCAATGATGTTTGCCAATACCTGCCATTGATTGCGCCCTTGCAATTCCTTTTTTATCTAAACCAATATTAGCAAGCAATTCATTAACGTGCTTGGTTGCTTCTTTGTAATCACCACTGCCTTTGGGTGCATCTTTTAAAATTTTTTCCCATGATGCTAAAGCATGGTAGGTATATTCATCCACTGCAATTTGTGGAATAATTTTTTCGTCTGTGCCGCTTAAAGTTGATATTTTCATCCAGTGGTCTTTATGGTGTTTAAAATCTTTCTCATCATTAAATGAATGCCACACTGCATCAATGATAATCGTTTTTCCATCTTCATCTTTTGCAATGGCGTAAACGTGTGTAGGCGTTGGGTCATTTCGATAACTCGAATATCTAAAGCCTGTTTCTGTGTAGTGTGCTAAAACTGATGCTGCAAATAAAGCAAAACTTTTACAATCTCCACTTTTATCTGCCAACAATCTTGCAGGCAATCTTATTTTTTGGTGGTCGCTTCCATCCGCTTCATACTTCACATTTTCCTTTAAAAAATTCCAAACATTTTCTGCCACTTCTTCAATGGTAGGTGCATCAAATCTTTTTGAAAATGCAGTAGTTTGGCGATATGCGGCAGGAAAATTTTTTTCCAACGTGCGAATAATATCACCATTGGCACCATCTATTTTTTCAACGTTATTTTTAAAATCAGCTTCCAATGTTTAAAGTTTGTTTTACAGGAAATTTTCCCAACTGGGTTGTGATTGTACCATTAAATGCCAACTGAAATTTAGTGTTTCCTGTGCTTATTTGTTGCAACGCTGTGGCAATACTATTGGGCAAATTATCGGTAATCACTTCAATATTTAAAACAGAAATAGAACTTTGTTTTGGTAAAATATTGATGCCTGTATCTTGCGAAACTGTGGCAATTTTTACATTGTTATACAGCACATCAAAATCAATAGCATCAATGGTTATAACAGTTGCGTGATTATTGGTGAGCACTAAATTAATGGTAAAAAACAAATCTTGCAAACCTGTTTCTAAACTTTGCGCCATCGAAAATTTTAAACCTGTAAATTTGTATTGAATATCTTTGAAAGTATTGAAAACATTGGTGTAAATGGATATACCAATCAAAGTTACAATCATTACAATTGCAGGAATAAATGATTTTGCTTTACTCATTGTCTTTAATCACTTGTTTTAATTCAGCAACCAAGTCTTGAATAGGCTCGTGTTCGTGTTCTACAAAAATATTGTAGATAGTTTTCAATTCTGCTAAACTTTTTTCTTCGTCTTTAAAAACAATTTTTGTTTCGTGGTCGTCTGGAAAAATTTTAAATTCTTTTGCTGGTTTTTCTTTTGCCATTTTACGAAATTAAAGTTAGTTGAATAATTGTAGAACCATTATTTTCTCTTTCAAAAATTATTGCTGCATCAATTAAATTTTCGCCTTGAATTTTTGCGCACAAAAATTTGTCAATTCCATTCGGGCTGAAAACTACAATAAAGTTTTTCATTTTTAAAAAATATTTTTAAACATCGAAATTATTTGCTTCAAAATAAAAGCTCGAAATTGAACTTTTAAATAAAATGGAATCAATTTTATTTCTACAATTATTTTTCGCATCATTTCAAAAGTATTGCATCCGCTTTGCTCATATCATCATCGGTGAAGATGATGCCATTGGCTGTTGGAAATTGTGATTTCATTTTTTTAATCGCAAATTTTATTCGGTTGCTGGGTGTTGGGTCTGAAAAAACTAAAGTAGTTTTTACACTGCCAAGATAATCATAGTTTGCTTTCGGTTTGCAAAATGCAAACACGTAAACACCTTGCTGTTGGCTGCATTCAGCAATATTTTTTTCTATCACTGGCGTTGAATTATTTTGAAAGCTGCAAAAAATAATGGCAGTTGAAAGCGTAAGAAATAAGATTGTTTTTTTCATTTTTATAAAATTGAATTTTGCAAGGTAGAAAATATTTTATGCTTTTGCAAATGGTGTTGTGTGCAATTTTTGTTCACGATATTCTGACGTTTTCAAAACAGCACCATTGCCACAAGTTAATTTTATACCATTGTTTTTCTCCCTTTCTAAATAGTTAAAATGTGGGCAACCGCTCGTGCATGGAATAGGGATTAACATCATACTCCCATTGTTTTGTTGAATGGGAATTTTGTTTTGAAAAGGGCAATAAAGTGCACCTTGTTCGTTGTGAATTTCTAAATGTCCTTCGGGCATTTTTACTAAAGTTAATTTACTCATTTTGTTTTTGTTTTTGATTGTTATAAAATAAATTGTCGGCCGTTTATGGTTGTAATTTGAAAACTATATTGGTCTAAAATTTTCGTTTTAAAAACATCAATCTGAAATTTTGAAGGTGTAAGATTTTGTGTTAGGTTGCCATTGTTTATTTCAAAATAAAACGGGTGCAAAGTTTTTGCTACAAAATTTTTGTTCGGATAAATTCGAGCTTTTAAAATTTTATCCTGTTGCCGCTCCAGCATCAATTTTAAATCATTAAATCCTTTCTCTCTATCCATTTCAATTTCTGTTTTGTAACCTGCCAAAATTTGTGAAATGGTTGTTGTTGTTTCGATACTCCATCGGGTGTAATTTTTGTGCGGATTATTTTTGTAAATAATCCAGGCGCTCCACAAACTTAATGAAAAAAATGGATAGCCTTTTAATTCATCGGATTTCGTAAAAACTGTTTTTTTGATTGTCATTTTGCAAGCGATTTTTATCGTGTTTATTAAATTGGTTTCCGTTTTGAACGTGTAAGATTTCCGCAAATTTTCCGTTGAAATTTTCAGCGTTTCCACTTATAGAATACTTATTGGATACTCATAGAATATTCATAGGATACCTTTCACATAAATCTATAAGCCACTCTGTGGAATACAATTTTTGAAAGCTAAAAAAAGAACAAAAGATTTTTTACATGGTAAAAGAAATGTTTAAATGCAACTGGTCAACAAAACGAAAGCCACGTAGTTTGCTTTGGCGGTTGTAAATATCGCAATACTCTTTGCTCACATTTATCATTCTGTTGCCACAATCACTGAAAATTATTTCGCTTTTTTCGAGCGTAATAATCTTCAATTTTTGCAGCTTGCGTTTGATATAAGTTGCGGTGCGAAAATCTTTTACAAACCAATCACGCCGCAAACTTTGCAGGCTTCGATTACAATCTACTCTTAAAGTATGCAGTGCTAAAAAATGAGCTGTCCCAATGGCAAAAGATTTTTTCTGCCACAGCATAAGCAACTTGGTAAAATCATCAAAAGAAAGTTTTGCAATTTCATTTTTTGAAATACCACTTACATCGCTCAATGCGCTATTAAGCCCGTCTTGCAGGCTGGAATTGAAGCCCCTTTTTTTAGCTACTGCAATTTTTTGTTTGAATTGGTTTTGCCCAATTTCAAGTCCAAACAATAAGTAGTAAATAGTTTGTTGGTCGGTTGTGTTATAATTTAGGGTAAAATAGTTTGGTCGAAATTCAACGCCAATTTTTTCGGCTGCTAATTCAAAATTTGCCAGGTGCAAATTGTTGGTTTCTAATTTCACCAGCTCCAGCTCCATCAACCTGACAATGATTTTTGAAAACGTGTTCCTCGTAACTTTAAAATACTTTCTTAAAAATGGTTTTTGATTGTCGAAATCGTGCAGCGTGCCGCTATCCGTAAGGCTTTTCAATAAAAAAAAGTAAGAATAATCTTTCAGCAAATTGTGCTTTTCGTACACATTTACTTTCAATCTTTTTTGCAAAAGAATATCCAAAAAAGATTTTGGTATTTTGATTTGATATGTTTGGTTAATTTTCTGCAAGCGTACAAATATAATGCTGTATTTTTTTTTTCTGCGTTTGTTATTAACTTTTTTGGGTGGAAAAGTAGCTATTGACAAACTTTGTTTACTTTAGCAAAATGCCAAAGTATTGCCGTTAATCTTTAAAAAAAGGTTTGGTGTAAGGATTTATTTCTACATTTAATGGTGAATCGTTTAAATCTTTTAATTGTATTTTTCTTCCTAATTTTTTTTCAACGCAATCCATGCAAAGCATATCTTTTTGAAATTCTTTTGGGCAAATTTTTTTCCACAAATTATCTTTTAGCATGAAATAGTGTTTGGTATACACCAAACAACATGTGCCACACATTCTACAACGTCTTCTGTCATTTTTATTTATGGAGTCGTGAATTGATTTTTTCATTGTAGTTGGTTGTTTAATTGGTTTAGTAAATAATTTCTCACAAAATTTATTCCTGGTGCGGTGTTGCTAATTGGATAGCATCTAATAAATTCATGCAACGAAATAGCTTGCGATTTTGAAAAACTAATTTTCATTTTCGACTTTCTTTTAGTTTGCCAAATAAATTCTGCTTTGTGAATTTTCAAATAGCATTCGCTCAAAATTATTTTTTGCTGTTGGTAAAAATGTGGCAACTCTGCCAACATCAATGGATGAAACGATGCGCAGTTATCCATTACACCAAGCCAGGATATTAAAAATCGAAGCTCATCAATGTTGCAAGAAAGTTTTACCATTTGAATTTGTTTTTGAGTTGTTGAAATTCTTTTCGTTGTTTAAAATGAAATTTTAAAACAGCAAAAAAAATGAGCAACTGCGCCACGTTGAAAGCTGTTAAAATGAAAATGATAGATTGTGTGTTTGTCATTGAAATAGTTTTTTGTTGTTAAAAAATTGTTCCGCTATCTCGTAAGTTTCAAATGGATAAATTGCGATCTTGCCAGTTTTTTTATGCACAATTAAAAACTTGCCAAAGGCATCGGAAATGATTTTGTAGTTTTCTTTTTTCATTATTTTTTGTTTTTAAAGGTTTGAAAAATAAATTGAGAATGCAAAAAGTGTTGCACAAATAATGGCAAAACAAAAGGCATCAATGAAAAGATTTTTGCTTTCCAAATTGGATAAGCCAGGAAAATTTACGATTGTTTTTTTGTGGTGTTGCAAGCGATAAAAATTTTGTTGTTAAAAAATAAAAAAGCCAAGCAAATAAATTGCTCGGCTCTTTCTTGATTCGCTTGCATGTGAATCAACATACCTTTTACGGTAGTATTGTTAACGGTAGTTAGTATGTTGTTGTTGTTTATCATTGCAAGCGATTTTGCAAAGTAACAACAATAATGCCAAACTACCAAATTTATTTTTTAAGTGTCTAAACTATATACTATCACTGCTTCAAATTGATTGGTTAATGGGACGAAATAATATTGGACGTTTATAATGATTACACCTGTTAGTGTGCTTGGGATGTTACTTATTGCGTTGGCAATGCTGCCCTGCAGCGTAATATCACTTCCAGATGTTGTTGCAATAGTGTCTTGTTGAACTATTGTTGCAGCTTGCAAATTGCCACCATGACTAATTTGCAACGTGTTAATAGTATTATCGACGGTATTTTTTGCGCTGATTAAAGCAGCATATTCATTGCCTGTAATGCCTGTGCCATCTAAAGCGGTGGTGCTTTGTTGGTCGTTATCGCTGGGGTCTTGAAAGCTGGTGATAACGCCACCATTGCTTTGCGAAACCGTTACAAATAAATTGCCCGCTGAATCGGTTTTTAGTTGCGTTTGTTTGCCTCCAAATATCCTGGCAACAGTAGGGCTATTTTTTCTAATGGTGCTTCCCATAACTTAATCGTTTTCGTAAATTTTTTCTTTGATAATTAACTGGCAATCTACATTGTCGGCAAAAATAATGGTGTAGTGTGTTACATTCAATTCATCACCAAATGCGCTATCTGTCATACTATCACCTAAATTTAAAGGCACCTGGTCTACAAATACAGTAGTGTTGCCAATGTTGCTAAATGTAACATCGGCGGCACTTGTAGGAATAAATTGCCCTTGTTTATTGTAGCCAATTACTTGAGTGAAGTAACGAAATTTTTTTTTCTTTTCAGCCATTGGAATTGTGTTTTGAAAGTAGCCACAAAGAAAACAAAATTCCACCAACAACTAAAATTGTTTTACCTGGATTATTTTTTGCGGTTGTTGCAACTGTTGTGGCTGCTGTGGTTGCGGCGGTTGCAGCTGCTTTTACATCGGCTGTTAAATTGGTTAGTACATTGTTTAAATAGTACGCTGAATTAGTGGTTACAATGTTGATGTAGTTTTGCAAATCGCCACCAAAATAACCATTCGTTTTTAACGCTTGCACAAATGCTTGTGGTGTGGTTTGTTGCAATGGGCGTGCTGTGCCTACTGTATTTAACACTCTTAAATAATCTTGTGCAAAATCATCAATACTATCATAATAGGCATAATCATCACCTTCGGGACTTACTTCGCCATCACTGACGCCTGGTGTATTTTGGTTGTAAAATTTGATACCACCAAAATTGTTAAAATTGGTTGCTAATGGTGAAGTAAAATTTGAACTTTCAATGGATAATTGCCCAATAAGCCAGCCTAATTTATCGGCTGGTGCGCCATTATTTAACAACGCCTGTGCAACTTGGTTGGCTAATGATATTTGAGAAGGTGAAAGCAATTTTGTTTTGGATATGCAATGTTAAAATCAGTCATTTTAAACAATTGTTGGAAGGCGTTGCGTCCAATAATTATAATGAGCTATTGCCTGTTCAAACACTTGTTTTGTGATTGGATTCATTTGTTTTTTATTGGCTTCTAATTCGGTATGTAATTTTAGAAATTTATTACGAGCCTCATAATTCATTTGTAGTTCTCTTTTGCTTTTAGGATGGGCTGTGTTGCTAATATCGTCTGCATAACTTCCTAATCTATTAACCTGTTTAAATAAATTTTCGGACTTGGTTTGAGAAACTCCACTAATCTTTTTAAAGTTTCTGAAAGTACCATTAGCTTCACGTTGAACTAAAATCTTTTTCTTTTTAGCTTTTGGGTTTTCGCTTTGTTCAACAATTGTGTAGCCTTTGACATTTTTTTTTGTTCTTATTTTTTTTGCAGCAACTTTTTTTGCAGGTTTAATTTTTGTTGCGGCATATTTTACATACTCCGTCCATTTTGCAAACTTTTTGGGGTGTGCTTTTTTTATTCTTTTTGCTTCTGCAATAATTTGTTTGAGTGTAGAATTTACAGCCATTTTAATTTTTATTTTTTTGTAAAAGTGGAGGAATAATTTTTGCAGCTAAAATAATACCACCTACGCCAAGAGCATACGGGGCATAAGTTTTAAGCAATGCACCAATTTTATCAATGGTGCTCATGTTGGCATCGGCTTTTTTGGCGGCGGCATCGGCAGCCTGTTGTGATGCCGTTGGCACACCTTGCGAAGTTAATGCCTGTTTTGAAATGCCTGTGCCAGGCGTAACCATCCAGTAATAAAATGAATTGGTGCTACCATCCATTAAAGCAGTGTCTGCATCACCATTTAACGGATAAAATTGCAACCAAATAGAGCCATCTAAATTTCCGTTGGCATCATAACCACCTACCCAACCATATACTGTGCCTACTGTATCGCCTGCTTTATAGCTGTATGCTTTTAAACTGGTGCCAGCTTTGGGAACAAAAAAAGTATTGACGTTGGTAGATGCAACCATTGTTTTCTCCAGCAACTGGTCTAATGAATACAATGTACCGCCAATATTAATATCCGGGATGGAGGTATCCGTTAAATCGCCAATTCTATACATTCTTATGTGTTTTTGTTTGCCATACTATTTAATAAATTGCAAGCCATATCATAACTGGCTTTGTCGTGTTCAACTAACCAGGCTAATTGTAAAACTCTGTCGCCAAAATATTCATCTACCTTTAAAATTCTTTGTGCGCCACTGGCACATTTTTTTGCCTGTGCTATTTGTTCGGGCGTGGCTTTTTGTTGTTCGCCTGGTGTGGGTTGGCTAACATCATCTGCGATTGGTGCTGGCTGTTTTGAAGGCATTGCGCTACCTAAAAACTTTCCTATCATTGGTTTAATGTAGGGTTGCACTTCTTTAAAGATGCCTGCAATGATGCTATTATCTTCTTCTGTTTCTTCTTCACTATTTAATTCTTCTTCCAGCTCTACAATTCGAGCTTTTAAAGTAGCAATTTCGTTTTCGTATTTTTGTTTTGCAATCGTTTCATACAATCCTGCAATAGTAGCATTATCGCTGCTTTCCATCGGATTATTTACAGTTTCTTTTGCTCTCACTAAATAAGTAAATGTAGAATTGGCAATGCTGCCACCTGCATTTTTTTCTTTGCCTGTTAGATTGGAAATAGTAATGGTTAACAAGCCGCCTGTTTGAGCATTTACGCAATCTTTAAGTCGTTGAATGGCAACTTCTAAATCAATTTTTTTGTCTGCATTGTTATCATTTCTGCCTAAAACTTGACTGTCGGATTTTACAATCCAATAGGGATAATCGTAGTCCCTCATCGCTTGTTCTACATAAGATAGAGTAGAGATTGCCATTTTATTTTGTGTAATTAGGTTTGTAGTAAATTGCAAAAATAAACTGCAAATTATTGGCTGGACTTGCTCCTGTCCATTTGATAAAACATTTTTTTGTTTGCAGCATTTGATAAGTGCGCACTACTTTATTTACACTACTGGCATTGGTCCCTGGATTGAATAATCCATTTACTGGATAGTCTTGAAAAATTTGCTCGGTTTGTTTATTGACCAAAGAAATTAAAGCGTTTTCAGCATCGCTGCTGGATGCTTGCTCAAAACCATTGGTGATGCTGGTATAAACAGAATAACCATTTGAAGGTAAAAATTGCAAGCCAATTACAAAACTTTCATCAATAATTCCGTCGGGGTCAAAATAAAATACTTGACCAGCAACCGCTGTGGATGGAATAAAACAAGCAATTTTTTTTTCAAAAAAATTTCTTGGAAAGTTGGTGTAATTTGGATTCATACTTTATTTTCTTGGTGCTACATTTTTATTTTTCAGGCTGTAAACAAACACCAGGTAAATACCTTGCCCAAGT
>JGI26470J50227_1000867_pt1 | contig 11519 bp, 12 predicted proteins | sample FreactTroBogLake_FD_50227 | JGI IMG/M metagenome (IMG submission 50227) | reverse complement strand
ACAGAATCTGGGTTAGCGTTGTAACTATCATCAATTAAGGTGCACTGAGCATTGATTAGGCTTGCTTGCATACGTCCCTTAACAGGGGTAAAAGCTTCAAGGCCTTTTTGAATATTGTCGAGACTAAGATTAGCCCCTAAAGCAACAGCTGCTGCTGCCAGTGCATTATTCACATTGTGAAGTCCTAGCGTTTTCAGCTGCACTTCAATAGAACCATTCACAGTATTAATTTGCAAATTTCCATTCGCCTGTAGAGTCCCCGAAACTGCTGCTGGGCTTGAAAGCGCAAAGTCAATCACCTTGCGATCGCCCGCTGCCTTTTTCCAGAATGAGGAGAATTCAGAATCTGCTGGATATACCGCTACACCATTTAATGGCAACGCTTTCAATGCATCTGCGTGTTCTTGCGCTACAGCAGCAACACTGGTCATAAACTCTTGGTGCTCTCGCTGCATTATTTATGAGTGCGATATTGGGCTGGGCGATCGCTGCTAACTGCGCAGTCTCGCCAGGATGATTCATACCCAACTCAATAACCGCCAGTCGATCGGATGCACGAAGGCGCAACAAGGTTAAAGGCAAGCCAATATCATTATTGAGATTTCCTTGCGTTACTAGAGTAGCTGTCTCACCTACTGCACATCTAAATATTGAGGCAATCATTTCTTTGACAGTAGTTTTGCCATTACTACCCGTAACCAGTGCAAGTGCAATGGGATGCTTTCTTCTCCAGGCTTTAGCTAGCTCGCCAAGTCCCATTCTCGTATCAGCCACACACACGGCAGCTAAATGATTAGGGCATTGACTGCTATCAGAAATCATGGCAGCACTGGCTTCAGAGTTGGCAACCTCACCAAGAAAATGATGGGCATCAAATCGCTCGCCACTCAAAGCAACAAATAATTCCCCAGATTGTATTTTTCGGCTATCACTATTGATTCCAGAAATACTTACGGATCGAGATTTTTCTGGGGAGATATTCAATAATTGACTGCCTGGGAGCATTTCATGAATTTCTGCAAGATTGGTCATCGCAAACATTAGATCGCCCCTCCTGCTGCCAAGAGGATGTGCTCTTGATCTGAGAAATCAAATTTCTTACCATTAATTTCTTGAGTGGATTCATGACCCTTGCCCGCAACCAAAACAATATCTGCTTCTTTTGCATGGCGTACAGCAGCCATAATGGCCGCAGCCCGATCGACAATGATTTGCGCTGGATGATTCTGCGCAGTCATACCTGATTTGATCATAGTGACGATTTGATTTGGATCTTCTGATCTCGGGTTATCGCTGGTAATCACTACCTCATCGGAAAATTGCTCTGCAACCTTTCCCATTTGAGGCCGTTTACCGATATCACGATCACCACCACAACCAAAGACGCACCAAAGCTTCCCATGACGTTGATTAGCAATTGGCCGTAAAGTTTTTAGAACTTTTTCCAGAGCATCTGGTGTATGCGCATAATCAACGATCACTAATGGCCCAGTTTTGTTTAACTGAACTAACTCCATACGACCGATAACCGGCTTTAAATAACTGATGCGCTTACTGGCTTCTGAGATTGTTAAACCTTGACTCAACAAGACGCCCCATACTGCCAAGCAATTACTGACGTTAAATTCTCCAATGACAGGGATATGTAGTTTTTCAGATCCCTGACCATCGTATACAAATGACGCATCGTAACCATTACCCACCAAGACCAAATCTTTCGCATACAAACGATGTAAGCGATCACCAAATTTTTCAAAGCCCTGAAAAGCGCTCTGCTCTATTGCATAACCCCAAACTTTTACAACATTCTTCGCAAGTGCCTGCATTGCAAGCTCTCTTCCAAAGGGATCATCCATATTCAAAACGACATCCTTGAGGCCGCTCTGATGAAATAACTTTGCCTTTGCTTGAGCATACTCAGCCATGTTGGCGTGGTAGTCCAAATGATCTTGCGTCAAATTACTAAATACTGCGCAGCTAATATCCAATCCCGCAATTCGGTCTTGATCTAAAGCATGGGAAGAGACTTCGATAGCCAATTGTTTTGCGCCTTGATCACGCAAGTCACATAACTGGGTCTGTAATGTTGGGGCATCTGGGGTGGTATACCCCGTCTGAATTAAGGAGCCTGACAAACCAGATCCGAGTGTGCCAATTACCGCAGCCCGCTGGGAGGGAGGTGTCTAGTGCCTGAGCAATCCACTGAGTAATGCTCGTCTTACCATTAGTGCCGGTCACTCCAACGACATTCAGATTACGACTGGGATTGCCATACCACTGCGCACTTAAATGCCCGGCATGCGCTGCTAAATGCTGAACTGCGAAGCACTGTGGATGATCTTCAAATTGATCATTCATGTTGATCGGATCATAAACAACTGCTTTTGCACCACTTTCAAGCGCTGCAGCAATAAACAGTCGACCATCTCGTAATGCTTTGCCATGGCCTACTGGATAGGCAAAAAAGATATCGCCTAGTTTGATTTGTCGACTATCACTTCTAATCTTGGCAGTAGGGGCTACCAATTTTTGTAAATGCTCAATCAAGCGATTGGGTTCTATATGCACTGCCACCCTCATCTTTTTAAAACCACTTGTTGCGCCTTAAGTCCTGTGACTTGATTCTCCGGAGAGCGCTTTACATCATCAGAAACCATCTGCTTAATATTGGCATCTGGCAATACATTCAGGGTGCGCAAGGTTTCACTCACGATCGTTGAGAAGACAGGTGCTGCTACATCTCCACCATAGTGACTTCCACCGGTGGGCTCATCAATCATGACTGCTACCACGATACGGGGAGCACTAATCGGCGCGATACCTGAAAAATAAGCTCGATAAGAATTGCCGTATCCCTTACCAACCAATTTATGAGCTGTCCCTGTTTTGCCTCCAACCCGATATCCATCGGCTTGCGCTTTCACTGCTGTACCGCCAGGCTCAGTCACAGTCTCGAGCATGCTGCGCATCTCAATTGCAGTTTTGGCAGAAATCACTCGTACGCCAGGCTTAAATTCTGGGCTACGTTCAATCGTCAGTGGCACCAATTCACCATCCCGCGCAAAAATAGTGTAAGCACGCGCAACTTGAAATAGTGATGCAGAGATTCCATAACCAAATGCAATGCGCGCTTGGTCAGATGCACCCCATTTTTGATAAGGGTGCAATGTTCCAGATACAGAACCCGGAAAGCCAATCTTTGGAGCTTGGCCAAAGCCTACAGCTGAATACATATTCCACATCTCTTCAGGTGAGAGATTGTTCATTGCAATTTTGGCTGTCCCAATATTGCTTGACTTTTGAATCACTTGCGAGACTGTCAGATTTCCATAGGGATGGGTGTCTGTAATCGGTTTAGGGCCAATTAAATAACTCGCACCAATCACCATATTTGTATTAGGAGTGATGGCACCCTTCTCTAATGCCGTCGAGATTGTGAAGGGCTTCATGGTTGAGCCAGGCTCAAAAGTATCGGTTAATACTCGGTTACGGAGTTGTTCCCCAGTTAAATTGCGACGATCGTTTGGGTTATAACTTGGATAATTTGCTAAGGCTAAGATCTCACCAGTTTGCGTATCTAACACGACCGCTCCACCAGCTTTTGCATGATGTTCTTCAACTGCATTCTTAACAGCGTTATAAGCAAGATATTGAATCTTGCTATCAATAGATAACTGCAAATCTTTNCCATTTTGTGGCTCTTGTTCAATGGCCACATCTTCGACGATACGACCTAAGCGATCGACCACAACTCTGCGCTGGCCAGGGTGGGCAGCNAATTCTTTTTCATGGGAGAGCTCCATACCTTCTTGGCCACGATCTTCAACATTAGTGAAGCCAACAACGTGAGCCATCGCTTCACCTTCTGGGTAAAAGCGACGGTATTCATTATTTAAACCAATCCCAGGAATTTCTAATTGCTTAATTTGCTGAGCTACAGCAGGATCAACCTGCCTCTTTAAAAAGACCTGCTTACGCTCTTCTTTAAGTTTTCTTCGTATATCCGATTCATTCATTTGCAAAAGACTTGCAAGCTGACGTATCTTTTCTGCTGATAAATCATCTGGTACGGTGTCGTTGTAGGCAATCACCGATTTCGCCTCAAGACTAGTTGCGATCACATTGCCATTACGGTCCAAAATCTTGCCACGACTCGCTGGCAATTCCAGCTCACGCTGAGTTCCCCGCACTGCTTTTGCTTCGTAGAATGCGTTACCTGGACCCTGAATCCAGAATGCTCTTAACAGTAGGAGCATAAAAACAAAGAACAACAGGAATAACATCAAGCGCGACCGCCACATTGGCAGACGCAATACTAAATTCGGGGTAGTTGAAAAACCAACCGGCCTCATTTGCTCTCCTTAATATACAAAGTACGCTCAGGAGAAATGGGTGACATGTGCAGCTGATTACGAGCCGTATCCCGAATACGGGAGGACTTTGAAAGATTGCGCTGCTCATATTCCAAGCGTAACCAATCTTGATTTAGTCGACGCTCTTCGTTCTGCACTTGCTCAGTTGCAATAAATAATTTACGCGCTCGCTGTTGTGCGGCTACCAGTGACAATGCACAAATTAATAGAAGTGCCAGTAAAGTAAAGGTGGCGCGGTTCATGCTAGCGCCTCCATTCTTTTTTCTGCTACCCGCATAATCGCTGAACGTGCTCGTGGATTATCTTCAAGCTCTTGCGTACTTGGACGAATACGTCCGATGATTTCAAGGGCGCTTTGTGGCAAATCTTTTTCCCGGACAGGTAAACCGCGAGGCACTTCCACCTTGGCATGGGCTTGTAAGAATTGTTTGACGATTCGATCTTCAAGAGAATGAAAACTAATCACTGCTAGGCGTCCACCTGGCTTTAGCAAACTCAAAGCTGCCTTTAAGCCCTGCTCGAGATCATCTAATTCCCGATTAATAAAAATCCGTAATGCTTGAAATGTTCGTGTAGCAGGATCCTGACCAGGCTCACGAGTGCGAACTACGCCTGCAACTAAATTTGCAAGTTGCAGGGTTGTTTTAGGAGACAAGCCCTCCTCTCGCTTAGCAACAATGGCTTTAGCAATCTGCGATGCGAAGCGTTCTTCTCCGTAAGTCTTAATCACTTTGGTGATTTCCTCCTGCGGTGCCTGCTCTAACCACTCTGCTGCCGTGATGCCCTGATCGGTATTCATTCGCATATCGAGCGGACCGTCCCGTCGAAATGAAAACCCACGATGTGCCTCGTCCACTTGCGGTGAACTGATTCCGAGATCTAACAAAATTCCATCGATTGAGCCTGGCTCCGCGTACTGATCCATTTGTGCAAAGCTGCTGTGAATAATTGAAAGACGTGGATCGATTATTTTTTTTGCGACTGCAATCGCATCCAAGTCTTTGTCGAATGCAATCAAACGCGCCGCTGGATCGAGCTTGCTGAGTAGTAGTTGCGAATGGCCACCTCGCCCAAAAGTCCCATCGATCATGACAATTGGATTTGCTTGATCTTGCAGGAGTGGCCCATCGATTAAAGCGGTCACCGCCTCGGCCAGTAATACTGGGCGATGTGTATTGTTCATGGCACTCAATCATTAAAAATTAAATTGCTTGAGTGCTTCAGGCATGCCTTGTGCAATGGCAGCCTGCTCTTTTGCGGCATAGCTTGCCGCATCCCACAATTCAAGGTGACTTCCCATTCCAAGAAGCATCACTTCTTTTTCGATACCTGCTGCTGCACGCAATTCTGGGCTAACCAAAATTCTCCCGGCAGTGTCTAACTCCACATCCGCAGCGTTGCCTAAAAATATTCTGCGCCACCAGTGGGCATCCATCGGCAACTGAGCCACTCTCGAGCGAAAGGTTTCCCACTCTGGTCTTGGGAATAGCAGCAAACATCCGTCGGGGTGCTTGGTTAGCGTCACTCTGCCCTCGCCCTGCACCAATAAGGCGTCGCGATGCTTGGCCGGCACAGACATGCGACCTTTTGCATCCAAATTGAGAGCAGAAGCACCTTGAAACACTATTTTCCCCACTTTTTCACACTTCCTCCCACTTTAGAGGAGGAAATACCGAGGGTCAAGTGTTTTAGAGCCTTTTTTTAGGAAATTCTCTAGTGTTTACAAACACTTAGCGTTGTCTGTTCACAAAATACCGAGAATAAAATATCTCTTTTAAACAATAACTTGGAAAATATACTTAAGAGTAGGTCTTAGCTATATGACTAAATATGACATCAATACACTGTTTTTAATCACAGTATATTTATTTTTTAGTGGCTAAAAATAATCCTGGCCTAGATTTTGTAGGCAGTACTCGTCATGAACTTTGAGCTTGCTTGCATGAGCTTCTGAATCACTGGGGGCAAAACCACTCCACCCGCCTCAATGGCATCTTTTCCGTGCTCAATTTCATCCAGACGCATTTGCTGAACAATCGCACGTGATTGTTGATCATTTTCAGGCAAAGTTTCCAAATGACTTTGAAGATGATTTTCAACTTGTTTTTCAGTTTCAGCAACAAAACCTAAACTCCATTGATCGCCCGCCAAGCCAGCTAGCAAGCCGATTGCGAAGGATCCTGCATACCAAAATGGATTGAGATAACTAGTATGCGAACCCAACTCTTTGAGACGTGTTTCGCACCAAGCGAGATGGTCCATCTCCTCTTGCGCAGAGTGATTAAGCATCTCCTGAATTTGAGGATCCCGTGCTAATAATTTTTGTGATTGGTAGAGCGCTTGAGCACACACTTCACCTACGTGATTTACGCGCATTAAACCTGCAGCATGCGCACGCTCAGTTTCACTCAGGATGGTTTTTCCGATGATCTTCATTTTTTGGAATTGAGCGTACGGAATTCGCTCCGCCCGAAATCGATTTCAGAGCTGTATCAAATTCAGTAATCAGGCGATCCGACAAAAACATGGGTAAAAATCCTAAACCTGAACTTCGGCCTTACAGCTTGACTTGGTCTTGAGTCCTAACTCTTTCAAAAGGGCGAGGTCTTGTTCTGCCTCGGGATTACCGGTAGTGAGTAGTTGCTCACCATAGAAAATCGAGTTCGCACCAGCCTGGAAACACATGGCCTGCACAGCTCTGCCAAGCTCTTGACGACCAGCAGATAAACGCACTCTGGCACGGGGCATTGTGATTCGNGCNACNGCGATAGTTCGGACAAACTCCAAGGGGTCTAAAGGCTNTTGGTCGGCCAAAGGCGTTCCAGCAACCGGGACCAAATGATTAATCGGAACAGATTCAGGATAGGGCTGAAGGTTTGCAAGGCGGGCTATAAAAGCGGCTCTTTGCTGACGCGACTCACCCATGCCGACGATGCCGCCACAACAGACTGACATACCTGCAGCACGAACGTGATCTAGTGTATCGAGGCGATCTTGGTAGTCCCTAGTGGTGATGACAGAGCGATAAAAATCTTCGCTGGTATCAAGATTGTGGTTATAAAAATCAAGGCCTGCCTCCTGCAAAGCCTTTGCCTGATTGGCCTCCAGCATACCCAGGGTTGCGCAAGTTTCTAAACCAAGCGCCTTCACGCCTTTAATCATGGCGGTGACTTTTTCAATATCACGGTCTTTTGGTTCGCGCCAGGCAGCACCCATACAAAAGCGATTGGAGCCTGCCGCTTTTGCTGCTCTTGCTGCCTCTAAAACTTCATCCAAGTCCATCAACTTATTCGCCTTGATATCAGTGTGATATCGCGCTGCTTGGGGGCAATAGCCGCAATCCTCAGGACAACCCCCAGTCTTGATTGACAGGAGGGTGGCTAACTCCACATCACCCTCAGGGAAGTTGTGGCGGTGTGTCTCTTGCGCCCTGAACATCAACTCATTGAAAGGGAGGGCAAAAAGGGTCTCGATTTGAGCAACTGTCCAGCTTGCCCCAACATCCTGCTCCTGAATGAGCTGATTTTGGGATTTGATCTGTGTAAGCGGCTTTTCGAGCGTTTGCGTGTCCAACATAGTGAATTTCCAGAAAATGACCTATCTAAACCTCAAACATAACAGATAGAGGCCTGAATTAGGGAAAACTAGTGGTCAAATATCAAAGATGAAGACGCATTGGATTGACGAGCAAAATTTGGCAGATTCAAAAAACTGGGTTGACCGGAGTTTGGCCGCGGTATGGCACCCCTGCACTCAGATGAAACATCACGAGACTTTGCCACTTATTGCCATCACTCGCGGTGAGGGTGTTTGGCTTTATGACGACAAAGGAAACACCTATCTCGACTGCATCAGCTCTTGGTGGACCAATTTGTTTGGTCATGCCAATCCGCGTATCAACCAAGCCATTACTAGTCAGCTAGAAAAAATTGAGCATGTCATGTTGGCTGGCTTTACCCATGCACCAGTGGTTGAGCTTTCAGAAAAACTCAGCGCCTTAACTCAAGGACACCTGGGTCATGTCTTTTATGCATCCGATGGTGCCTCTGCAGTAGAAATTGCGCTCAAGATGAGTCATCACTATTGGCAACTGCAGGGCAAGACGCAAAAGAAAAAATTTGTTTGTCTCGAAAATAGTTATCACGGTGAAACTTTAGGTGCACTTGCAGTGACGGATGTTGCACTCTTTCGCGAAGCGTATGGTCCGCTCCTGCAATCCGTTTTCATTGCGCCCTCACCAGATAGTCGCAAAGTCAAAGAGGGTGAATCTGCTACAGAGCATGCAATTGCATGTGTAGCAGCTCTCGAAATAATCTTCGCTAAAGAACACCAGAACATTGCTGCATTCATTATTGAACCCTTGGTGCAATGTGCCGGAAAAATGGCGATGTATTCTCCGGAATATCTTCGCCGAGTCAGAGCCTTATGCGACCGGTATGAGATTCATTTAATTGCTGACGAAATTGCCGTTGGCTGTGGACGAACTGGTAAATTTTTTGCTTGCGAGCATGCTGAAATTTGGCCTGATTTTTTAACACTGTCTAAAGGTATAAGCGGAGGCTACTTACCACTCTCGCTCTCTATGACCACTGAAACAATTTATCGTGCTTTTTATCGCGATCAAACTGCTCAGGGCTTTTTACATTCCCATTCCTATACCGGCAATCCCTTAGCTTGCGCCGCAGCGCTGGCTGCTCTTGCCATCTTTGAATCGGATGAAGTCTTAGAAAAAAATATTGAGCGTGCGCAAGATTTAAGTAATGCGTTCACATGGGCAAAAGAGGATTCTCGTCTTGAGCACTGGCGTCAGCAAGGCATGATTTTAGCCTTCGATGTCAAACCCACGGTTTTGAAACAACCTAATAACTTTGCTAGAGAAATGTTTTCGGCAAGTCTTTTAGAAGGTATTTTGATTCGCCCGATTGGCAACACGATTTATGTCATGCCACCTTATATTTTGACAGCATCACAAACACAGAATATGGCGCAAGCCGTACAACGTGCTCTTAACCGAGTTTTAAAATGAGCCATTCATTTAAGGCGTTTGCTCTTGTCAAACAAGCCATTACTCAGCTTGAAGAAAAGCTGCTCAAGCGGACTGTTCGCATTAATGAAAGAGCTTGCGATGTAGATGCACTGGTCGGCAATCGTGCACTCAAAACATTTTGTAGCAATGATTATTTGGGCTTTGCCAATCACCCCACACTAGTTGCAGCACTATCTGAAGGCGCCCAAACATATGGGGTCGGTAGTGGCGCTTCTCATCTGATTAGTGGACACAGTCGCGCACATGACTTACTAGAGAATCAATTGGCGCGCCTCCAAAGCACTCACATTCCGCAGGCGCGCGCACTCTTTTTTAGCACAGGCTATTTAGCCAACCTCACTGCAATTACTGGTCTGATTGGATTGGCAAATAAAGGAGAGGCCCATATTTATTCCGCTGCGCTCAATCATGCCTCATTAATTGATGGTGTTCGTTTGGCCAGTGCTCAACATCAGACTTCAGTAACAATATTTGATCATCTCGATCTTGCGGCACTAGAGAGCGACTTAAGTAAAGATACCTCTACTTTGAAGCTCATCGTGATCGATGGTGTCTTCAGCATGGATGGAGATCTAGCGCCACTCCATCCATTATTAAAACTCGCTGAGCAATACGATGCCCTTTTGATGGTAGATGATGCGCATGGCTTTGGCGTGCTAGGTGAAAATGGACATGGCATCCTCGAGCACTTTGCTCTTCACTCTGATCGATTGATCTATGTCGGCACCCTAGGAAAAGCTGCGGGTGTTAGTGGTGCATTTATTTGTGCGAGTGATTCTTTTATCGAATGGCTGATTCAAAAGGGACGTCCCTACATCTACACCACTGCTACACCCCCAGCAATTGCACATACGGTTTCCAAGAGTCTTGATCTGATTGAGGGCATTGAGGGTAAGACGAGACGCAAACATCTCAATGAATTAATCCAAGTCTGGAATCAAGAGATGGTTTTCTCCGACTGGATAAAAGTAGATTCATTGAGCGCAATTCAGCCAATCATCATTGGCAGCAACGCCCATGCTCTGCAAGCAGCCAAACAACTAGACGAAGCAGGATATTGGATTCCGGCAATTCGGCCACCAACTGTCCCAGAGGGTAAAGCCCGTTTACGAGTCACTTTCTCTGCGAACCACACGATAGATGATGTCAAACAACTTATTCGGACTTTACAAAAGATTGAGTCGAGCATGCTTGCAGAGGATGTGACATGAATCTGTCGAAAGGATATTTCATTACAGGCACTGATACCGAAGTTGGGAAAACACTAGTCAGTGCAGCAATGCTCTGGAAACTGAATTCCTTGGGTATAGATTGTGTGGGATTCAAACCCGTTGTTGCAGGCACTTATGCAACACCAAATGGATCTCGTCTGAACGAAGATATAGAAAGTTTAAGAATTGCATCTACGATCAAAGCGCATCGCCCACTATCAGCCAATGATCTCTGTCCATATATCTTAGATACACCCGTTGCACCGCATCTTGGTGCAGCTTCACAAAATATTGCACTGGATATCAAAACAATCTTAAGTGCCTACAAACAATTACAACACGATTTTTCAACAGTCATTGTTGAAGGAGTGGGCGGATTTTTAGTACCTATCAATGATGTCGAAAATATGGGTGATGTGGCTCAGAGTTTTGATTTACCTGTGATCTTGGTGGTTGGAATGCGTCTTGGTTGTATCAATCATGCGCTGTTGAGTTGCGAAGCCATTTCTCAGCGCAAGCTCACGCTGGCAGGATGGGTTGCCAATACATTCAATACACCGATGCCCATGCTTCAAGAAAACGTTGATGCTCTCAAAAAACGTATTCCCGCACCTTTTTTAGGGCTTATTCCCAGCCTCAGCCAGCATTTAGCAAAACCCCAAAATGCCCCCTATTCGTTAGAGGCACTCGCTTTTGCTGCCGAGCATCTCAATTTAGAGCTGCTTTAGGAGCTTTAAGACGCTTTCGGCTAAGATGAAGGCATGCGTTTACTCCCTGAAATCATTGATTCCTCAAGCGCAATTCAAGAGATTCGGCGTAACATCCACGCCCACCCTGATTACGTTTTGAAGAGAATCGCACTTCTCAACTCGTAGCTGAAGCACTCTC
>JGI26470J50227_1000866_pt1 | contig 11535 bp, 10 predicted proteins | sample FreactTroBogLake_FD_50227 | JGI IMG/M metagenome (IMG submission 50227) | reverse complement strand
GCGCAACTCGATGAAGATTCACAACGTCGTCTATTGACCAATCCTTTACGTATTTTGGATTCTAAAAATCCAGCGATGCAAGCATTGATCGAAGGCGCACCCAAGTTGTTGGATTTCTTGGGCGAAGAATCACTCAAACATTTTGATGCGGTGCAAGCATTACTCAAGGCAAATAACATTCCCTGCAAGATCAATCCACGTTTAGTTCGTGGACTTGATTATTACAACCTGACTGTATTTGAGTGGGTGACGGATGAGCTCGGTGCACAAGGCACGATTGCTGGCGGTGGCCGTTATGATCCTTTGATTGAGCGCATGGGTGGTAAAGTAGCGCCTGCTTGTGGTTGGGCCATGGGTATGGAGCGNGTTTTAGAGCTCATGATGGTTTCAGGCTCATTGCCCGAGGCAGTACCTGGCTGCGATATTTTTGTTCTGCATCAGGGTGGCGAGACTTTAACTGCTGCCATGATTGTTGCTGAGCGTTTGCGCAGTGCCGGTATTGATACCATCCTTTTTTGCCCACCAGATGGCAAATCGGCTAGCTTTAAGTCGCAAATGAAGAAGGCAGATGCTAGTGGAGCTGCCTATGCAGTCATTATTGGGCCTGACGAGTTGGCTAAAGATGAAGCCCAAATCAAAGACCTGCGTGGAACTGGTGAGCAGCAGTCAGTAACCCTCGATAAAGTGCTAGATGTNGTAATTGACGCTTTAGTAGACTCCTCCGAATAGAATTACCCTATAACGATATTTATTAGCTTGGATTGATATGCCTTTAGACCTAGAAGAACAAGAACAACTTGACCAGCTCAAAGCATTTTGGCAAAAGTATCGCAATCTCATTACTGGCGTTCTGACGGCTGCCTTGTTGGTGTATGCAGCCTATAGTGGTTATCAGTGGTGGCGTAATAGCCAAGCTACGCAAGCATCCCTACTGTATGACACGATGATCGTTGCTATCAGTAAGAGTGATAAAGATCAAAGCTTACGCGCTGCAGATGATTTGCAACAGCAATTTGGACGCACTCCTTATGCCTCGATGGCTAGCTTGGTCGCCGCAAAAATTGCCTCAGATGCTGGTGATACCCCTAAAGCAATTGGATACCTGCGTTGGACATCGAAGAATGCTTCCAATGCTGGTTATGAGGCTTTGGGTAAATTACGTTTAGCTTCTCAGTTAATAGAGCAGGGTACTGAGAAAGATTTTGCCGAAGCTGATGCCATTTTGAAAGATAAACCTATTAATGGATTTGAGGCGTTGTGGTTAGAGCGTCGCGGAGATTGGTATTTGGCGCAGAATAATGCTTCCCAAGCTAAGGCGAGTTATCAAGATGCTTGGAAGAAATTAGATCAAGCAAAAGAATTTCCTGAAGAGGCGCGTCGCCTCTTGAAGGTTAAGTTGGATGCTGTTGGAGGAGTTGCTCAGTGATGATTCACACAATGCGTTTGGTAANCATAGCGAAGTTCGCTACAAAAGCCCTTATCGTTNGCTCTGCCATCGTTGCTCTTNTAGCCTGCTCTGGTGGCGCGCGTGTTCGCAAGCCCGCTGAGCTTGTTCCAGTAAGCAATCAATTTGATCTCGCTCCTGTTTGGGCAACCAGCGTTGGTTCATCCGAGACATTTAACTTTCATCCAGTGGTTACAGGCGATGCAGTATACGCAGCATCGCATCGTGGCAATTTAGTGAAGATTGATTTAGCCAATGGCAATAAGGTTTGGGAAGCTTCTGTACCAGAGCGGATTACCGTAGGTCCAGGTTCTGATGGCCGTGTTACTGCTGTTGTGACTACTAAAGGTACTGTTTACGCCTACGACGATAGCGGTAAAGCCCTTTGGAACGTCAGCGTCGGTAGCGAAGTATTAACTGAACCAGTGGTTGCTGGCGGTGTTGTCATTATTCGTGCATTAGATAATCGCTTTATTGGTTTGGATGCGCAAACTGGTGCACGTAAGTGGACCTATCAGCGTCAACAATCCGCACTGTCATTGCGGGTGGGCTATGGCATGTTAGCGATTGGGAATGAAGTGATTGTTACTGGCTTTGCTGGCGGTCGCTTTGGCATGATCGCAATTGCGAACGGTGGTTTGGTTTGGGAAACTCCGATCTCATTTCCGAAAGGGTTCTCTGAGATTGAGCGTTTAAATGACGTGACAGCTAAGCCTAGTATGGAAGGCGAGATTCTTTGCGCGGTGTCTTATCAAGGGCGCATTGGTTGTGGTCAAGCCCGCACCGGTAATCTGATTTGGTTTAAAGATTTCTCAAGCTTCACGGGTACTGCGCAAAGCGCCGATATGGTTTTCTCTGCCAATGAAAAATCACACGTGACAGCATTTGCCACCAAAGACGGTAATCAGGTTTGGGAAAATGATAAATTAACGTTTAGAGATGTTGGTGAGCCTTTAGCTGTTGGTAGGGTATTGCTCATGGGTGATGCGCAGGGTTATGTGCACGCATTCTCACAGACGGATGGTCAGATGGTTGCCCGTATACGTCACGACAGTAGTCCAATCACTGCTGCTCCTATAGCGGCGAATGGCCTCATTCTGATTCAATCTCAGGGTGGAAAAATAGCGGCGTACAGTCCAAAATGAATCCAGTCATCACTATTGTCGGTCGTCCTAACGTTGGGAAGTCCACACTTTTTAATCGTCTGACGCGTTCGCGTGACGCACTAGTGGCCGACTTTTCAGGCCTCACACGAGATCGTCACTACGGCAAAGGTCGTATTGGTGAGCGGGCATTTATTTGCGTTGATACCGGTGGTTTTGAGCCAGTAGCAAAGACTGGCATTGTTGCTGAGATGGCAAAGCAAACCAAACAAGCGGTTGCTGAATCTGACATCGTGATCTTCTTGGTGGATGGTCGTTTAGGTATGGCGCCACAAGATCGTGTGATTGCAGATTTCTTACGCAAGACCGGTCGCCCGATTATTTTGGCAGTCAATAAGACCGAAGGCATGCAAGCCGGTGTTGTGACTGCCGACTTTCATGAACTTGGTCTAGGCGAACCTTTTCCAATTTCATCTGCCCATGGTGATGGTGTTCGTGGCATGCTCGATGATGCTTTAGATGCCTTAGGAATTGCAGAACCCGAAGCAGAAGATTTAGTTAACGATCCAAACCGTCCAATGAAGATTGCGGTAGTGGGTCGTCCTAATGTTGGTAAATCCACCCTGATCAATAAGTTGATCGGTGAAGAGCGTGTGATTGCATTCGATATGCCTGGCACTACACGTGATGCGATTGAGGTTCCTTTCGAGCGCAACGGTAAGCCCTATATCTTGGTCGACACCGCTGGTTTACGTCGTCGTGGAAAAGTATTTGAAGCGATTGAGAAATTCTCAGTCGTGAAAACCTTGCAAGCGATTGCCGATTGCAACGTGGTGATCTTGATGCTCGATGCTCAACAAGATATCTCTGAGCAAGATGCGCATATTGCCGGATTTATCGTTGAAGCAGGGCGTGCACTCGTAGTTGCTGTGAACAAGTGGGACGGCATTGACTCCTATGTAAAAGAGCGTGCTCGTTTAGAAATTGCACAAAAATTACGCTTCTTGGATTTTGCTAACGTTCATCCCATTTCTGCGAAAAAAGGTACAGGCTTAAAAGAGCTCTTTAAAGACGTTGATGCTTCTTATGCTGCAGCGATGGCGAAGTTACCAACTCCACGTCTCACCAGAATTCTGCAAGAAGCGATTGAACATCAACAACCCAAACGCGTTGGTATGGGCCGTCCAAAACTGCGCTATGCACACCAAGGGGGCATGAATCCCCCCATTGTGGTGATTCACGGCACTTCATTGAGTGGCGTCACGGATAGTTACAAGCGATACTTAGAAGGTCGCTTCAGGGAAGTATTTAAATTGCGCGGCACCCCATTACGTATTCAGATGAATACAGCCAAAAACCCTTACGTAGACGCTGATAAAGGCAAAAAGGGTAAAAAGTAGCCAAGCTAAATGTTGTGGGATAAGATTTCAGTATTAGCTGTGCAGAGCAGGTTTTATTTACATAAAAAAGCAAGACTCCCTAACTAAAAAACGAATAAGGAGCAGTATGAATAACAAAGCAATTCAATTACTTCAGGATCCATTCCTCAATACCCTGCGTAAAGAGCATGTACCTGTGTCAATCTATCTAGTGAACGGTATTAAGCTCCAAGGCAATATTGAATCATTTGATCAATATGTTGTTCTCTTGCGCAATACCGTTACTCAAATGGTTTACAAGCACGCCATTTCTACCATCGTCCCAGCGCGCGCAGTGGAGTTCCGCATGGAAGAAGCTAGCCCTGTATAAAACCGGAGTAGATGCCGCGCGCGCAGTTCTGGTTGGAGTAGACTCCGGACGCGAAGATTTTGCTGATAGCATGGCCGAACTCAGTCTTTTGGCTGAGAGTGCCGGTTCTATTCCTGCAGCCAGTGTGATTGCCCGCAAAGGCAAAACAGATCCTGCTTTATTTATTGGATCGGGTAAAGCCAATGAGGTAAAAAGGGTGATGGAAGAACAGGGCGCCGAATTGGCCATCTTCAACCATCCGCTATCACCGACGCAACAACGTAACTTAGAGCGTCAACTTGGTTTTCATGTGATGGATCGAACAGGTCTGATCTTGGATATTTTTAGTCAAAGAGCCCAAAGTCATATTGGTAAGACCCANGTTGAGTTGGCGCAGGTTAGATATCAAATGTCGCGTTTGGTCAGGGCCTGGAGTCACTTGGAGCGTCAACGCGGTGGTATTGGTGTGCGTGGTGGACCTGGCGAAACCCAGATGGAGTTAGATCGCCGGATATTGGCAACCAAGGCTAAGCGCCTGGAAAACGAGCTCGAAAAGCTGCAACGTCAGCAAAGAACGCAAAGACGGGCCCGTAACCGGAAAGATGTTTTCTCAGTCTCTTTAGTCGGGTATACCAATGCCGGTAAATCCACCTTGTTTAATTCATTAACCAAGGCAGGGACCTATGCTGCAGATCAGCTATTTGCCACTCTAGATACCACCTCCAGAAAGATGCATTTAGAGGGTTTAGGCTCGATTGTGGTCTCCGATACCGTTGGATTTATCGTGAATTACCTCACCAGTTGGTTGAGGCCTTTAGGGCCACTTTGGATGAAACCATCCATGCGGACCTAATTTTGCATGTGATTGATGCGTGTAGCCCTGTAGCTCGTGAACAGCAGTCTGAAGTTGAGGCAGTTTTACGGGAAATCGGTGCTGATGACATCCCCCGGATCGAGATCATGAATAAGATCGACCAAATGCCCCAAACCTTCCTCAATGGTGCGCAATTGGTGCGGGGTGCCAACGGCATTCCAAGTCAGGTTTTCCTGTCCGCCAAGACTGGCTTGGGCCTCGATTTGTTACGCTCAGCGCTGGCGGAATGCTCCCAAATGACTGATAGAATAAGGGTCGAGCACAACCGAGCCAAGAAGCAATTGGCCCCTAATGAGTTTTTATCCCCTTTACCTGAACGACCAGAATCTTCTGAATTTAATTCCATCCCGAATCGAAGCTATACACCTAATGATGCGTAAATTACTCGGCCTGTTTTCGGTCACCGATCCCAGTAATGGATCCAAAGATGCTAGAGGTGAGCAGGGGAGTGAACAAGCTCCGAAAGTCGATCCTGTTGCCGAAGATCCAAATAAGACCCCCCAAGCGAATCAGCAGCCAGCTAAACCAGATGGTCCGCCAGACTTAGACGAGTTATGGCGTGACTTCAACGACCGTATTGCAGGTATTTTTGGCGGCAAGAAAAAACCAGAGTCGTCAACAAGCAAACCAGCAAGCAAACCAAGAAATAAACCCAGCAGCACTGACATTCCTCAGCCTGAAGATCGTGTGAACAGAAGTAGTAATAGCGGTGGTTCTAATAATGGTGGCAGCACCGGGGGTCCAAGTTTTAACTTCACCAATCCCTTTAGCTCTAAAGCCAGTTTTTTGCTAGCAGCTGCCGGCGTGTTCTTTGTATGGATTTGTAGTGGATTTTTCATTATTCAAGAAGGTCAAGCAGGAGTAATTCTGACTTTCGGCAAATATGATTACACCGCTAAGCCTGGCATTAACTGGCGCATGCCTTGGCCCATTCAATCCCAAGAGGTGGTTAACCTTTCAGGCGTGCGCTCGGTAGAAGTTGGTCGACCTGTATTAATTAAGGCAACGAACCAAAAAGATTCATCGATGTTGACCGAAGATGAAAATATCATCGACGTGCGTTTTGCAGTCCAGTACCGATTAAAAGATCCAACTGATTATTTATTTAATAATCGCGATCCAGATTCATCAGTCGTTCAGGCAGCAGAAACAGCGGTTCGCGAGATCGTTGCGCGTAGCAAGATGGATACCGTCTTGTATGAGGGTCGTGAAAAAATTGCGATTGATTTAGCTAGCTCGATTCAGAAAATTCTGGATAGTTATAAGTCAGGCATCTATGTCACTAGCGTCACTGTACAAAATGTTCAGCCACCAGAGCAAGTGCAAGCAGCCTTTGATGATGCGGTGAAGGCTGGTCAAGATCAAGAACGCTTAAAGAGTGAAGGTCAGGCGTATGCCAATGACATCATCCCGCGTGCAAAAGGGACTGCAGCGCGTTTGATTCAGGAGGCTGAGGGCTATAAGGCTCGCGTAGTTGCTACTGCTGATGGCGATGCCGGTCGCTTCAAGCAAATCTTGGTGGAGTATTCCAAGGCGCCGCAAGTTACACGTGATCGTATGTATATCGATACGATGCGCGATATGTATAACAACGTCACGAAGATTTTGGTGGACACCACCAAGAGCAATAGCTTGCTGTATTTGCCGCTCGATAAAATCGTTGCACAAGTTAGCGCTGAAAGTGCTCAAGCAGCTAGCTCACAAACCAATCAAACGACTCCAACAGGCTCAGTCAGTGTTGGCGGTACCACCGGCAATCCTCCGGCACCTAGTCCTATAACAAATACTCCCAATCCCTCAGTGAGTAGCCCTCCCGCAGTGATTAATAGCGGCGGAGTAGGTGATAAACGTGACGGCTTGCGTAGCCGCGATCGGGAGTCTAGATAATGAGTCTAAATCGCCTGATTGCAGGGTGTTTGCCCTGATTGTATTAGCTTACGTGCTTTCATCGAGTATTTTTATTGTTGACCAACGTAAGTTTGCAGTGGTGTTCTCATTTGGACAGATTGTTCGCGTGATTGAGAAGCCAGGCCTGCAAGTGAAATATCCAGCACCCTTTGAGAATGTTCGCTTCTTTGATCGTCGTATTTTGACGATTGATAATCCAGAAGCAGAGAGATTTATTACAGCTGAGAAAAAGAATTTGTTGGTAGATTCTTATGTGAAGTGGCGCATTGTTGATCCACGCAAGTTCTTCATCAGCTTTAAAGGTGATGAGCGTTTGGCTGAAGATCGTCTGACGCAGTTAGTGCGTTCTGCTCTGAATGAAGAGTTCACAAAACGCACCGTACGTGAATTGATTTCGGATCAGCGTGAACAGGTCATGCAAGGTATCCGTAAAAAGGTAGCTGACGATGCCTCAGATATCGGCGTCGAAATTGTCGACGTGCGCTTGAAACGGGTCGACCTCTTAGCAGAGATCAGTGATTCTGTTTATCGCCGCATGGAAGCAGAGCGCAAGCGTGTTGCTAATGAATTACGGTCCACTGGTGCTGCAGAGTCTGACAAGATTCGCGCCAATGCTGAACGTCAACGCGATACGATCTTGGCTGAAGCTTATCGTGATGCACAAAAGATTAAGGGCGCGGGGGATGCCAGGGCAACTGCCTTGTATGCTGAAGCCTTTGGTCGCGATGCACAGTTTGCCCAGTTCTATCAGAGTCTTGAGGCTTATCGTAGTTCTTTCAAAGACAAGAAAGACATTGTGGTGGTTGAGCCCAATGGTGAGTTCTTTAAGTTCTTACACAAAAAATAAACGAAAGTGAATAATTCGGATTATGAATCGTTGGTTACTTCCTGAAGATATTGCTGATGTATTGCCGGCCGAGGCTCGTAAAGTCGAGACTCTGCGTCGTGCCATCTTGGATTTGTATCAATCCTATGGCTATGAGCTTGTAGCGCCTCCCATCTTGGAATTCCTGGACTCCTTGTTAACGGGGACGGGCTCTGACCTCAATTTACAAACCTTTAAGTTAGTCGATCAATTATCTGGTCGCACTTTAGGTTTACGTGCTGATATGACGCCACAAGTGGCGCGTATTGATGCGCACTTATTAAATCGCACTGGTGTTACCCGTCTTTGCTATGCAGGTTCTGTTGCGCACGCCCGAACTCCAGTCGGCAGTTCAGCACGTGAAGAGCTCCAACTTGGCGCTGAGATTTATGGCTGCGCTACTTGGGAGGCGGACTTTGAAGCGATTGCTTTATTGCTCAAGACCTTAGGGTTGGCTGGTCTGGATAAGGTCTATCTCGATCTGTCGCACGCAGGTATCTTGGCTGGCATTTTGGATGGTCAATACCTTAGCAAAGAAGATATAGAAACGCTTTACGGCTTGCTACAAAGCAAAGATCGTCCACGCCTGAGCATTTGGGCGAAAGCATTGAGTCCCAAAACAGTAGATGCATTGCTTGCTCTGACAGAATTCAATGGGCCTTGTACTGAGGTGCTGAGTAATGCNAAGAAAGCTCTGCCTAAACACAAGCTCATCGATGAGGCGCTTGCGCAGCTTGAGCGTTTATCAACGGCCGCTGCCTCGCTGTCTAATGATTTAGAGCTCAGTATTGATTTGGCAGACCTGCGTGGTTATCAATATCACAGCGGTGTGATGTTTGCTGCATATGTCGATAAGTTTCCGCAGCCAATTGCCCGTGGCGGGCGTTATGACCATGTTGGTCAAGCGTTTGGACGTTCACGTCCAGCAACGGGTTTTTCATTGGATTTATTGACGCTGGCCAATCTGTCGCCAATGAGTGTGCGCAAGCCTGCCATTGTTGCGCCATGGATTGATGATGCNAATTTAAACCAAGCCATTTCTGATTTACGTGCTCGTGGCGAAGTGGTCATTCAGGTGATGGCTGGCGATCAAGCACAAACTGCTGAATATGAATGTGACCGAGAGTTGAGCAATCAGGGCAATACTTGGGAAGTAAAGAAAAAGTAAGAAAGTGCAAATGCACTAGTAAAGAATTAAACCTATTTTCGCCATTATTTTTTTGGATTTTATTATGTCTTCAAAGCAGCAAGCACACGGTCGTAACGTTGTAGTCATTGGCACCCAATGGGGNGATGAGGGTAAAGGTAAAGTGGTTGATTGGTTAACCGATCATGCACAAGCAGTGGTGCGTTTTCAGGGCGGACACAACGCTGGCCATACCTTAATTATTGGCAACAAGAAAACTATCTTGCGTTTGATTCCTTCTGGAATCATGCATAAAGAAGTGATTTGCTACATCGGCAACGGTGTGGTGTTATCACCAGAGGCCTTGTTCAAAGAGATTNGTGAGTTAGAAGCTGCTGGTCTAGATGTTCAGAGTCGCTTAAAGATCTCTGAAGCGACCACTTTGATTCTGCCGTATCACGTTGCGATTGATCATGCGCGTGAGAAGAAGCGTGGCGAAGCGAAGATTGGCACGACTGGCCGCGGTATTGGACCNGCTTATGAAGATAAAGTGGCGCGCCGCGCATTACGCGTGCAAGATTTGTTCTATCCAGAGAAGTTTTCAGAGCAGTTACGCGAGAATCTCGAATATCACAACTTCATGCTCACCAACTACTACGGTGCAGAGCCTGTTAATTATGAAAAGACTTTAGCTGAAGCCATGTCCTATGCAGAGCGCTTGAAGCCAATGGTGGTGGATGTATCGAGTGCACTATATGCCGCTGAACAGGCTGGTCAGAATCTCTTGTTTGAAGGTGCACAAGGTACCTTGCTAGATATTGACCATGGTACTTATCCATACGTCACTTCCAGCAACTGNGTAGCAGGAAATGCTGCTGCGGGTTCNGGTGTCGGCCCTGATTCCTTGCAATACATTTTGGGTATTACAAAGGCGTATTGCACACGAGTGGGCGCAGGTCCATTCCCAAGCGAGTTATACGACCATGACAATCCTGCAAGACAAGATCCGATTGGCGTCCGTTTAGCCGAAGTCGGAAAAGAGTTTGGCTCTGTCACAGGTCGTCCACGTCGCACTGGATGGCTCGATGCCGCAGCTTTGAAGCGATCGATTCAGATCAATGGTTTGACTGGCCTTTGCATTACTAAGCTTGATGTACTGGATGGCTTTGAGGCCATTCGTCTCTGTGTAGGCTACAACTTAGATGGCCAGAAATTAGATGTATTGCCCCGTGGCGCAGAATCTGTTGCCCGTTGTGAGCCTATTTATGAGGATTTCCCTGGTTGGAAGGGGACTACCTTCGGTATCCGTGAGTGGGACAAACTTCCAGCGGAAGCGCAAAAGTTCCTGCGTCGCATTGAGGAAGTTGCCGGCAAGCCGATCGCCATGGTCTCCACAGGCCCAGAGCGCGATGAAACGATCCTGCTCCAGCATCCTTTTCAGGATTGATGCAAAATATTCAACTTATTTTATTTATTCAACATTTGTAAGCAAAGCTTAGATCATGACCGCACGCACTACCTGCAATAGCCTCCAAGTTGCTACCCCTTTGTACCGCTTCATTGAAGATCAGGTTCTCCCCGGAACTGGCATCAAGAGCGCTGATTTTTGGAAGGGTTTTGACGAACTTGTCAAAGATTTGACTCCGAAGAATGTAGCTTTGCTGGCTAAGCGTGATCGTCTGCAAGTAGATTTGGATCAATGGCATAAAGCCAACCCAGGCCCGATTAAAGATATGCCTGCCTATCGCAAGCATTTAAAAGAAATTGGTTACCTCGATGAGGTTCCTGGAAAAGTATTGGGTACCACTAAGAATGTGGATGATGAATTGGCTCTGCAAGCTGGCCCACAATTAGTAGTGCCAGTACTCAACGCTCGTTATGCGCTCAATGCTGCCAACGCACGTTGGGGCTCTTTATATGACGCTCTTTATGGTACTGACGTTCTCTCCGAAGAAGATGGCGCTACCAAAGCTGGTGCCTACAATCCGATTCGTGGCGGCAAGGTAGTTGCCTACGCGCGTAATTTCTTGGATCAAGCTACTCCTTTAACCAGCGGTTCGCATCGCGATGTAGTGGCGTATACCGTTGATGGTAATAAGCTTGCTGCCAAATTGAAGGATGGCAGCACTACTGGATTGGCTGACGAAAAGCAGTTTGTTGGTTATCAAGGTGACGCTGCTGCGCCATCGTCTTTATTACTGCGTAACAATGGCATTCACATTGATATCCTGATTGATAAGACTAAGACCATTGGTTCTAGTGATCCTGCTGGTGTAAATGATGTGGTGCTTGAAGCAGCCCTGTCTACTATTTTGGATTTGGAAGATTCGATTGCTGCTGTTGATGGCGATGACAAAGTGCTCGCCTATGAAAACTGGTTGGGTATTCTGAAGGGTACTTTAGTAGAAGAAGTGCAAAAGGGTGGCAAAACCTTTACGCGCACCTTGAACCCAGATCGTCAGTACAAAGCTGGCATCGGCGCAGTAG
>JGI26470J50227_1000865_pt1 | contig 11554 bp, 8 predicted proteins | sample FreactTroBogLake_FD_50227 | JGI IMG/M metagenome (IMG submission 50227) | reverse complement strand
CCCTCCGGACGGCCCCGGGCCACACCGTGGTCCACGGTCGGGTCCTGGACGCGGCGGGTGCAGTCCTCGACGACGTCGTGGTGACGGTGTTCCGGGCGCCGGCGAGCTCCACCGGCCAGGAGACCGTCGAGATTACCTGCCACGGCAGTCTGCCGGGCCTCCGGCGCATCCTCGACACGCTGACCGGCGGAGGGTTTCGTCCCGCGAATCCCGGCGAGTTCACGCTCCGGGGGTTCCTGAACGGTAAGCTCGACCTGACCCGGGCCGAGGCCGTGCAGGAAGTGGTGGCGGCCCGGACCGGCCGGGCCCAGGCGATGGCCCTCGACAGGCTGGCCGGATCGGTGGCCGACCGCATCACGGCCATCAAATCCACCGTCGTGGGTCTGATGGCGCTCCTGAACATCCAGCTCGACTACGCCGAAGACGACGTGCCTTCCGTCGCCGTCCCCTTTGAAACCCTCGACGGCATCCGGGAGGAACTGCGGACCCTGGCCGCCACCTACCGGACGGGCAAGGTCTACCAGGAAGGCGTCCGGGTCGCCCTGGCCGGCCGGACGAACGCGGGGAAGTCGTCCCTGTTCAACCTGTTCTTGAAAGAGGACAGGTCGATCGTCAGCGACGAGCACGGCACCACCCGGGACTGGCTCGAAGCGTGGGTGAACCTCGACGGGGTCCCGTTGCGCCTGATCGACACCGCCGGGCTCCGGGACACCGAGAGCAGGGTCGAACAAGAGGGGATCCGGCGCAGCCGGGAGCTGATCGAAGGGTGCGAGGTCCTCCTGTACCTGGTCGACGGAACCCGACCAGGGGAGCCGGAGGACCAGAGTTTCCTTGAGGCCCACGCCGCCGACCCCCGGCTGGTCACGGTGTTCACCAAGGCCGACCTTCTGGCCGGTCCGGCTCCCGCTCCCGAACCAGGAGTCCTCTGGGTCAGCTCAAAAACGGGCCACGGGTTCGCCGACCTCGAGACGGCGATCCGGCAAAGCATCCCCGGCGTGGGGGAGGGGAGCGCTGGGGGGGCGGTCATCGATTCCCTGAGGCAAAAACAGTTGCTGGACCGGGCGGTGGCCGCCCTCGACCAGGTGCGAACCGGCACCGAACTCGGCGCTCCGGTCGACATGATCGCCCTCGACGTCCGCGAGGTGCTCGACGCCCTGGGCGAGATCACCGGCGAGGTGACCACGGCCGACGTGCTGACCCGGATGTTCAGCAGCTTCTGCGTGGGCAAATGAGTCCGCCGCGAACGCCGCGGTGGGCCTCTGGAATACCTGACCACAAAAGAGATATATAGTAAGACCGCATTGTCGAGCGCGAGGGGCCCGCTCCTGGACTCGGGACCGAGTGGTGCACAGTGGTGGCGGACGCGCCCAAGGAGATTTACGTGGATTTCGACGCAATCGTCATTGGTGGCGGCCATGCCGGTATCGAGGCCGCTCTGGCCCTGAGCCGGATGGATTTCAAGACCCTCATGGTCACCCAGAGCCTCGACACCATCGGTCGCATGAGCTGCAACCCGGCGGTCGGCGGTCTGGCCAAGGGCAACATGGTCCGGGAAATCGACGCGCTCGGTGGCGAGATGGGGCACCTCATCGACGCGACCATGATCCAATTCCGGGTGCTCAACCGCAGCCGGGGCCCCGCCGTCCAGGCGCCCCGGGCCCAGGCCGACAAGGCCGCCTACAGCGCCTTGGCGAAAAAGACCGTCGAGTTACAGAAGAACCTGACCTGCTTCATGGACATGGTCACCGACCTGATCTACGACACCCGGGGCACCACGGTCATCGGCGTGGTCACGGCTCGGGGGCGCCGCTTCCTGGCCAAGGTGGTGGTGCTGACCACCGGCACCTTCCTGAACGGCAAGATCTTCATCGGGGAATACACCGCCCCCGGGGGACGGCTCAGCGAACCGGCGGCGTACGGCCTCGACGTCACCCTCCGCGAAAAGGGCTTCAAGATCGGCCGGCTCAAGACCGGCACCCCGGCCCGGGTCACCCGCTCCAGCCTCGACTTCAGCCAGATGGAGGCCCAGTTCGGCGACGACGACATCGTCCCGTTTTCCTTTTCCCAACTGACCATCGACCGCAAGCAGCTTCCCTGCTACATCACCTACACGAACGACGGCACCCATCAGGTGCTGCGCGACAACATGCACCGCTCGCCGCTCTACAGCGGCAAGATCGTCGGAAACGGCCCCCGGTACTGCCCGAGCATCGAGGACAAGGTGGTCAAGTTCCCCGACCGCGACCGCCACCAGATCTTCATCGAACCCGAGGGCGCCGACACCGAGGAGATGTACCTCAACGGCATTTCGAGTTCAATGCCCGAAGACGTCCAGGAGGCGTTCATCCACTCGATCCCCGGCCTGCAGAACGCGGTGATCGTCCGACCGGGGTACGCCGTCGAGTACGACTACCTCGACCCCATCCAGCTCAAACTCAGCCTCGAGTCGAAGCTCATCGCGAACCTGTTCATCGCCGGTCAGACGAACGGAACTTCCGGCTACGAGGAGGCGGCGGCCCAGGGCCTCATGGCCGGGATCAACGCCGCCCAGAAGCTTCGGGGAGAAGAGCCGCTGGTGCTCACCCGCACCGAGGCGTACACCGGGGTGCTCATCGACGACCTGGTGACCATGGGGACGGAGGAGCCCTACCGCATGTTCACCAGCCGGGCCGAGCACCGCCTGAGCCTTCGCCACGACAGCTGCGACCGCCGGCTCACCGAGAAGGGCCACCGCATCGGCCTGGTCGGCGACGAGGCGTGGAACCGCTTCCTCGAGAAGAAGGCGAGCATCGAGGCGATCAAGGAACTGCTCCACCAGCGTAAGGTGGCCACCGCCGAGGCCGCCACCCGGCCCGAGCTCGTGCCCCACATCGGGCTGAGTTTCCGCCAGGCGCTCAAGGACCCCACGGTGACCATGGAGATGCTTGGCGGTGTCGACCCGACCGTCGTCGCCAACCGGCCGCTGGAATGGTTGAGGTTGGCCGAGCTCGACGTGAAGTACGAAGGCTACATCCACCGCCAGGACGCCCAAGTGGTGCGGTTTGAGCGCATGGAGGGGGTGGTCATCCCGGAGGGCTTCGACTACGACAACCTTTTGGGCCTGAGTACCGAAAGCCGTCAGAAGTTGAAGAAGGTGTTGCCGGGGTCCGTCGGTCAGGCCGGCCGGATCAGCGGCGTGCGCACCAGCGACATGGCGGTGCTGATGATGGCAGTTTCGCGAAAGCGGTGATGAAACGCCTCCTTGGAAAGGATATGTTCTGATATGATGTCGCCCATGTTGCAGAAACTTTTCCTGACAGTAGTACTCTTCTCCTTGGGCCTGTTGGCCGGTTGTCCGAATCCGGCATCGAATTCGAACACCAGCAGTAGCAGTGTGACGTTCACCATGAACGGCTCGGTTGCCCAGGTTCAGAAGGCGGCCTCGGCGGCGGGCTCTCCCCAACAGGTGGCCGTCAGCTTGGCCCTGGGGTCCTCCAGCCACAAGGTTTATTTTGTTTTTACGAACGAGAGCACGGCATCGAGTTCTAGTTCCATGCCAACCGTCGTCGGCGACGTCGGCTCTGGTCCGACCGGAAAAGCGGCCTCCCTGGCCCCAGCCTCCGAGCAGACGGCCCCGATGACCAAGACCCTGGCCCAGGGGGCTCCGTCGGACATCCTCGAAACGAACCGAACGATCCTGCAGAAGGTGAGCGCCTCGGCTGCGGGCTCCCGGGCGATTTCTTCCCTCACGCCCTCCTTCGATTCGGCGCCGACGGCGATGACCCTGGGAGCTTCCGGAAACTACATTCCCTACGGGGGGACCTCGGCCATTCCCTGCACGCTCCGGTATGTCGTCGACCAAAGCACCGGAACCACCAAGAGAAAACTCTTCGTTTGGGTGGCCAACAGCTGCTTTGACACCACAGCGACGAGCGGCAACTACACTTACACAACGCAGCTCGGCACGTCCTCCATCCCCTTCAAAGTCAACTCGGCTCAAGTCAAAGCCATCGGCGATGCCTTTCTTGACCCCGCTGGCACCGGGAACGACATCTACGACTACGATACCGCGATTTACGGCAAGGAGTACCCCGACGCCGGCGCGGCCAGTCCTGGCTCAGGCCTCATCACCCCCCAAGGAGAGATCCACATCTACTTGGTCGACCTCAATTCCACCAGCACGACCAAGGGGAACGGTGGCACCATGGGGTACTTCTATGGCGGAGACAACATCCAAACCGGTCAGGGCGTCACCGACACCAACCAGAAGATCATGTTCCAGCTCGACGCCGAAATGCTCGGCAACCCGACCATCGATGGATCGATGCCCACTTCCACGGGATCCAACCAGAGTTCCCCCCCCTGGTCGCTGACCACGTCCTACTGGCCGAACCAGCTGTTGGCGACCTTGGCCCACGAGTTTCAGCACATGATCCAGTTCTACCAGAAGCAGGTGAAGAACAACGTGACCACCGGCACGGTGACCTGGGTCAACGAGATGGCTTCGATGGTCACCGAGGACTTTGTGGCGGCCAAGATCCCCACGCTGGGCCCCCGGGGAGCCCAATTCAACGCCGACGGCACCTTCAGCTACACCTTCGGAACCGGGGCCCTCTACTCCATTGGGACCACCTCGGCGTACAACGACTATGGATCGCGGCTGGCCTTCTTCAACTACTACTACCCGACCGTGGGGCTCCAGACCTGGAACGACCCCACCACCGGGGCGCTGGCCAACTACGGCGTGGCCTACGCCTTCGGGGCCTGGCTGGCCAGGAACTATGGAGGACCCGAGCTGTTCCATCGGATCGTGACCAACGCCAACACCGACGAGACGGCGGTCACCAGCGCGGTCAACGCGCTCAACGGCACCACGTACACCATGCCCGACCTGCTGGAACAATGGGCCGCCGCGATGCTGTTGGGACCCTACGGAAACGGGCCGTCCCCCTATTCGCTGATTTCCAACAACTCGTGGACCTACAGCCCGACGAGCGTCCAGTACGGCTCGGGCGTCGCCCAGTCTTTCACCTACGGCTCCATCGACCCGAGCCTTTACCGCGCGTACAATTACGTTCTGAACAAAGTGGGTCAGACGGGTGGTCCCCGGGTGTTCACCACCACCACGGGGGTTTCTTCCATCCCCGCTCGGGCCTTCTACTACTACACCCCCGACGGTGGCGGAGCCTCTTCGGGGACCAAGAGCTACACGGTGACCGTGCCCGCCAACGTGAATTTCCAGATCGTGACGGTGCCCACCCCGTGAGGTCGCGAAGCGTGGCCCTGGGGTGCCTTCTCGGCGTCCTGCTCGCTCTCCCGGTAGCGGCCAGCGGCCAACATGAGTCGCCTTCGGTGACGGGCATCGTGTCTGTGAAGGGCAACGAGCCGGCCGTCTACCTGGCGCTCACCGACGACCAGGGACAAGATTGGAAGCTGACGGGACCCCTGGCCCCCGAATTGGACCAGGCCCATCAAAACCAAAGGGTCAAGGTCTACGTGGCGGCCGTGCCGCCGGTGGTCAACCGGTTGGTGCCTCCGGAGCTGAAAGTGATCCGGTTTGAGGTGATTCGTTGACCGACGACCTCCTCCCTCGGGGCCTCGAGGCCTTGGGTCTGTCGTCCCGTCCAGGCCTCCTTTCCGCCCTGGGCGCCTTTCGGGCCCAGATCGAGGCCTGGAACGAACCGCTGGGCCTAGTCAGCCTCAAGGGCCCGGACGACTTGGTGGTAAAACATCTGCTCGACAGTCTGGCGCCCTGGTCCCTCCTCGAAGGGTTTGCCTTCCACACCCTCGCCGACCTGGGGAGCGGCGCCGGTTTCCCGGGTATCCCGCTGGCCTTGACCTTCCCGTCGGTGGAAACCGTCCTGGTCGAAAGGATGGAGCGCCGGGCAGGGTTCCTCGAAATCACGCTCGAACACTTGAAGCGAACCGATGTGACGGTCTTGCAGCGGACCTTCGAGGAAGTGAAGGCCAAGTTCGACCTGGTCACCTTCCGCGCCTTCACGCCCCTGGAACCGAAAATCGTGAAGAAAATGCTCCGTCTGCTGAACCCTGGCGGGCGGATCGCCGCCTACAAGGGGCGCCGGGACGTGATCGACGCCGAATTGGCAGGATTGAGCGCCCTGGACCTCCAATCGGAGGTGATTCCCCTGACGGTTCCCTTCCTCGACGAGGAAAGGCATCTGGTGGTGATCACCCCAGGGCGTTCATCGCCTTGAGCAGCGCCTCTTTCTCGATGAGGTCGATCAGCCGCGCCTCGACAAACTGCTTGGCGGTGGGGGTGAAACTTCCCGCGGTGACGCAGAACCCGCGGCCGGCGTGCATTTCCTTGAGCCGCACCTGCATGTCGCGGAGAAAGAGCTCCCCGACCTGACCGCCGCTTCTCAGGAACCGGAACACGATGGTGTCGTCCCACTTGCTCGTGCTGACCTCGGCGGTGATGTCGGCGTAGTCGTTTTTCTCGACGGTCACATCGACGATCTTGATCGCGGCCTTCGGGAAGAAGGTGCCCGTCAGGGTGCGGCACAGCGTCACAAACTCGCTGGTGGGGGCCATCATGTACGCCTGAAGGTACTTGTTGGAATTGAACTCGCTCAGGCGCCGGATCTGTTCGGTCACATCGCGGTAGTTGGGGTTGAGGTTCCGAATGTCCTTGTACTGCCGCAGGGCGGCTTCCATGTTCTGGGCCTGGGTGTAGGCGTTGGCCAGGCGGTACTTCATCTCGAGGATTACCTCGGGCGTGACCTTCTGGTGCCGGACCCCGATCTCGAGGTCCTCGATGGCCTTGTCGTACTGCCGGGCGTTGTAGTGGATGGTTCCGGCGAAGAGGGCGGCCTGGGGTCCCACCTCAGGATCGGGCCTCAGGTGGGTGAAGATCTGGACGGCGTTCTCGGCCTGGCCCAACTCGTAATAGGTCTGGGCCAAGTAGAACAGGCATTCCTTGTCGTCGGGCTCGAGGTCCATGGCCTTGCGCAAATAACTGACCGCGTCCTTGTAGGCCTTGAGGCGGTACAGGCTCTGGCCGAGGTGCTTCATGGTTCCACCGTGGTCGGGGGCCATCGAGGCGGCGGCCCTGAGCACCGATACGGCCTTTTCGTAGGCCTTTTTCTGGTATTCGATGACCCCGAGGTTGTAGTTCACCTCGAACGCCTCGCCGCGGACGGCCTTCGCGATCAACAGCGATTTGTAGGCCTCTTCGGTCTGACCCAGCTTCAACGAGCACAGTCCTGAGCGAAGGTTGATGAGGTAGGTGTCGAGGTCAGGGGACGAGGTCGTCATCGAGGAAAGGATGCCGTAGGTCTTGCTGGCCTTTTCGAAGTCGTTGTCGTTGAAATAAATGTCGGCCAAGGCCATCAGCGCTTCCGGATCCTTGGGGTTGGAAGCCAACCTTCGGGTGGCTTCCTTCAGGGTGGTCGCCCGGTCCTTCGCCTTGCCTGAACCCGTCTTCTTCTGGGCGTTGGGGGCCACGATCATAAAGTACCACCCGGCCGCGAGGATGAGGACGACGGCCAGGGCGGCGAGGAGGATGGGCAGGGTATCAAGCATTAAACCATTATGGGTTGGGGTCTCCGCGGATGTCAAGAAAAGCCCAAGATTGACAAAGGGTGTCCGGCGGTCTAGTTTGGGGTGGGGGATAGGATTTTGGACAAACCGATGATCGGTATCCGCCAGGCGGACGGGTCTTTCTACGAAATCATGGGCGACGCCCAAACGGGCCGCAAGCGCCTGGTCCTCTCGGCCGCTCGAACCGATCAACACGGCGTGCGGATCGAGCTTTTCCGGTCCCTCGACGGAACCATTGACGAGGCTTCGGCCCTCGGTTCCATCGCCCTCGACGATCCCGAAGGCCTGGGTTACAAAGACATCGAGTTTCGGGTGGACCTCGACACGGAAGGCCAGCTCGAGGCCTCCGCGGCGCTCCCCGGGCAACCCCCCCGCACCCTTTCGGTCGATCTGGGTCCCTACCGCGGTCCCCGGACCGACGCCGACATTCTGGGCGACGACTCCCTGACCACCGATGACCTCGACACCCTCGACGACGCGTTTTCGAAGGAAGAGGAATTCGATTTGGAGCCCGAGGCGATGACCCTCGACCTTCCCGACGCCGGGGGGGACGACGCGTTGTCGGATGCGCTTTCCGAGGACCAGCCCCGGACCGACGCCGACATCCTGGGCGACGAGTCCCTGGCTTCCGCCGAACTCGATACCCTGGACGATTTCAGTTTCGAACCGGACTCCGAACCCGGATCGGCTCTCGAAATGGATTCTGAGCTAGAAATGGATTCTGAGTCCGAACCTGAATCCGAGTCCGAATTTCCTCCCTTGGCCGCGGACTCGTTCGATCTGAACGACCTCGACGTCGGGTTTGAAGACACCGAACCCGAGGCTTCACAGGCGCCGGAAGCCTCGGACGAGCCCGCCGAGGAATGGGAGAAGATCTCCCTCGACGACATGGAGTCCATGGAGTTCATGGACACCGGCGACGAGATCTCCGCCCCCAAGGCCGCCCCAGCTCCGGCCGCCAAGGCGACTCCCGCTCCCAAGTCTCCGGCCCGGGCCGCTCCCGCGGTCGAAGACCTCGAAGACTTCAGCTTCGACGACCACTCCCCCCTGGAGTTGAGCGACCTCGATTCCGACCTCTCGAACCTGCCCGACCTCGGGGACGAATCGGCCAGTTCCTTCGACGACCTCGACCAAGATTTCCTGGCCCCTCCCGCGCTGACCGAGCCTTCCGACTGGGAAGTCGACGAACCCGCCCCCCTGCCTTCGGGACGAGCGGCCAAGGCGCCCAAACCGCCCAAGGAAGCGAAGGCCGAACGGCACAAGGCTCCCCGGTCGGCCCCCGCGGTCTCCGAATCGTCCCCCGGTGGCCTCGACAAGACGGCTTTGTTCCTTTCGTTGGCCAGCCTGAGCCTGCTCGTCCTGCTCATCCTGGTCCTGTTGTTCCTGAACATGATCAAGGCGCCCCAGGCCCCCGTCGTCCAGCCCGAGGTGATGCGCTGGAAACCGGCGACGTCCCTGACCGGTTCCCCGGGGACCGAGGCCATCGACCTGGGTTCGCCCCAGGCGACCTCGTTCGAGGCCGCGTCGGTGCTCGAAGTGCCCCAGGCGCTGAAGACAGCCCGGATCTCGTTGCGGTTGGAGCCGGGCGACACCGTGGCCGACGCCCAGCGGCGGTTCGGCCCCCCGGCCAAGATCCAAGGGAATTTGCTGTACTGGTGAGGCCCTTTTTGAATTGGAACCGTTCGCTTCTCCCCTCGATCGTGATTTGGCTCGGCCTTTCCGTGGTCTCCTGCGGTTCCACCGTCTGGGGCCGGCCGATCGCCGAGCTCAAGGCCGACCTCGTCGCCGGCAAGACCGAAACCCTCTTCCAGCAGAAACCCAAGGCTCTGGCCGAGGCCGACCTCGGCGCCCTCGGTGAGGGGGCGGCCTGGAACCTGGGAACCCTGTTTTCCGACGCCGACCGGATGACCGAGGCCGAACTCCTTTGGAAGCGCAGCCTGGCGAGCGAGGGGAATCCCTGGCGGGAAGCCGCGGGCCGCGACCTCTTCGAGCTGTATTCGGCCCGGCGCGACTGGCCCAAGGCCGAAGCGGTGGCTCAAAAGCTGGCCGGCTGGGGCGGAAGGCCCGAGTTTCGGCGGATGCTGTTCGAGGCGTTCTACTTCCAGAAGAAGGACGACCAGGCCTGGGAGATCTTCCGGTCGTGGAAACCGGGGACGTTCACCCCGGCCGAGGAACTGGAGAACCAGCTCTTCTTCGGCGTGCTCTCGGCCCGGGCCGGAAAGACCGACGACGCTTCCACCGCCCTGAAGGACCTCGTCTTCGACCGCGAGGCCTCGGTGCTCCATTTCCGCCTTGAGAGTTTCTTCCAGGAAGACGAAAGCCGGTACGACCTGCTCGGCCCCGGGGGCCGGGAGGCGGTGGCGTTCCAGTCCCTGGTGTACCGGGGGGTGGTGAAGGACGTCCAGGCTTGGTTCAAGGGCCGGAAGTTCCCCCCGGGGTTCTGGAACCACCGGGCCCTGGTCACCGGCATCGAGACGGCGTTCAAGGCCGAGGCCCACGCCGAAGTGGGCTTGAGGATCCTGGAAGGACTGCGACCCGGGCTGACGGGGGANCCCCGGTTCGCCGCCGAGTACGCCGTGGGCCGGCTCGACAGGTCGCTGAACTGGTGGCCCCAGGCCCGGGCCGCGTTCCAAGCGGCGCTACCGCTGGCCGTCACCCCGGAGGACCACCAGAAGACGGCCTGGAACTGGCTGAACGCCTGGGTCCAGACCCAACCCGCCGGAGCGCTGGGTCCGTTCCTTCAGGTCTACGCCGGCACCGACGATCCGGCGTTCTTCACCGACGTCTTCGAAAAATGGGTGACCGAGCTGGTCAAGGCCCGGCAGTGGGACCTGTTGGCCGCGATCAGCCGCGACCTCGGCCACCGCCTTTCCGCCGGGGACCGGGCCACCGTGGGGTTCATCCTGGCGCGGTTGGGCGCCCACGGTCTGGTCAATCTGGCCCGGGAGGGGATCGACAGCACCTCGGACGAACTGCTCCAGCAGTGCATCGCCTTCCACCCCTACTCCTACGAAGCCCTCGTCGCCCGCACCGTCCTGGGAAGGCCCCTCGAGTGGCCCGCCGAGGTCGCCCCCACCGAGTTCAAGACCGACGATCCGGGCCGCGACCGCGTGCGCCTCTGGGAAAGCATGATGGAATTCGGGCTTTCCAAGCGGATGGCGGCGGAGGTGGCCGCGTCGGAGGAACCCCTGGACCCGGCGTTCGTCGATCGGGCGGTGGTCTTCCTTCAGTCGCACCAACAATACAGACCCAGCCTGCAGATCCTGTACCGCCTGCTGAAGGAACCGGGGCAGACCCTCACCGAGGCCCGGGCCCGCCAGCTGTACCCCAAGGCCTACGCCGATCTGGTGGGGGACCGGGCCGCCGCGGAGCACCTGGAGGTGAGCCTGCTGTTGGGGGTGATCCGGGAGGAGAGTTCCTTCGATTCCGAGGCCAAGAGCTGGGTCGGCGCCCAGGGATTGTCCCAACTGATGCCCGCCACGGCCGCCGAAACCGCCAGGGAACTGCGGATGAAGACCTACAACCTCGCCGACCCCGCCGACAACCTCAAGATCGGCGCCCGGTACCTTTCGACGATGATCCGGTCCCAGGGCCGGATCTACCTGGCGCTCATGGCCTACAACGCCGGGGGGGGCCGGATCCGACCCTGGAAGGAGTCGATGGGCCGACTCCCCGAGGAGATCTTCGTCGAAGCCGCCCCCCTGGAGGAGACCCGGGGCTACGTGAAGAAGATCCTCACCTCGACGGTGATGACAGGGGTCCTCCACTACGGCAAGACGCTGGATCAGATGGTGAGGCTCATCTACCCCGGCTTCCAACCCTGAGGCTCGGATCTCGACGTTATGGGCGTCGCCTCGGGAGGGCTCCGGTCCTCGTTGTACCCAAGCTCCGAAGACCTGGAGGAGCTTGTGGGGAGCGGCGTGGCGCTCTGGGGAAGTTGTAGTTCTACCCAAGCCCCGACCTCCTTCGCCTCAGCGTTCGTCGACTTCGCTTGGCTCGTCGGTGAGTGGCGGGG
>JGI26470J50227_1000864_pt1 | contig 11579 bp, 22 predicted proteins | sample FreactTroBogLake_FD_50227 | JGI IMG/M metagenome (IMG submission 50227) | reverse complement strand
ACCAGCTCCGCCACCTAAATTTGCAGTGCCATTATTACCAGTGCCACCCCCGTTATTACCACTGCCTCCTCCGCCTGAGCCACCGCTACCAGCACCAGATCCTCCAGAACCGCCACCTCCACCACCGGCATATGTTACAGATGCACCTGAAATTGAAGAAGCTGTACCTGATCCACCATTACCACCAGCGCCATTAGAGGCATCTCCACCTACTGCACTTGCTCCTCCACCACCACCAGCGTTTCTATTTGCAGGAGTTCCATTATCATTGCCAGCTCCACCACGGTTTCCTTGGCCTGCAGTACCAGAACCATAACCTGTTCCATTAGAAGATCCAGCTCCACCACCTGAGCCTCCAGTTGTATTCATAGCTCCACCACCAACAGAATTTACTGTTGTAATGCCAGCGCCACTAATTGTAGAGTTTGACCCACTTGTTCCAAGACCCCCAGAAGAGCCAGATCCACCTCCACCTACTGTAATTGTGTAGGTGCCATTTGGGGACAAACGTAATGTAGATGTTTGGTATCCACCACCACCGCCGCCACCGCCAGATGTTGTATTACCGCCACCGCCAGCGCCTCCTCCAGCAACAACCAAATAGCTAACGGCAATCGTAAGTCCGCCTGAAGTAAGCCCAAAGGCTTTTACGGATTCACCACGGGCTGCAAAAAAGGGCATCTTACTTAAACTGTGTCTGAGAGGCTAATACAGTAAATGTAGCATTAGCTGTTTTAATTGCAGTAAATGAGTAAACATCAATACCGTTAGCATTACCACTTGTTGGTGCGGCGTTTGATTGCCATTTTGGAGTTATTGCAGTTCCATCAATTTGGTAACCATTTACATAGTAAGCAGTATTGCCTTGAGTATTCATAAATACAACACTAATAGACTGACCATTAGCCATTACGTTATTTAATGTATTGGTAGAACTACCAGTAATATTAATAGTTGTATTAGCTGTAGCATTACCCGTGTAGTACAGGATGCTTTGAGTAATTGCATTAAGAGTTACGTTAGCGCCCGCTGCGCTTGCATATACGTTAGCAGTTTCTTTTATGGAAGATGCAAAAGTAGATATTTGATTGCTATCTAGAGTAAGAGCAGTTAAGTTGCTGCCGCTAGTATTAAATACCAAGTTACCAGTTGTATCACCAGTAATAGTAAAAGATGTTGAGAGGGTATTGCTTGCGCTAATAATACTCATTTATATAACCACCCGATATTTACAATTTTCCATATGCCACCTTAACATAGAACCGCCCTTGCCAACTTTTTTACAATGCTGGCATGTGCGTTCCAATAACACCGGTAGTGGACGAAATTTGTATTTTGCTTTAGTTTCATCAGTATGTTTTTTGCCGTACATAGGGTTATTCACTCCTATTTTTTTAAGGCTTTGCAACTGCTTTGTTTTTTCATTCCATTTTTTACCAGTGCTTGGGCCAATCTGCCTACTTCTTGCAACTTTTAACTTTGCTTTTACTTCATCTGTAAAAATAAGCTCTTTGCAACCATCGCCGCCACGTGTCATATTTACAATCTTAACATCACGCTCACGTAGCATTTTAATCAACCTGACCTCAACATCAAAGGCTTCTTTTTCCGTTAGGTTGGTTTTTACGACATTTACGCTATATGCACCATGAGTGGCAACTTCTTGTTTCCATGCACTATTTCTACCGGATGATCTATATGGACGGCTAGGAATTCCTTTGCCAACATAAAACACCGAATCATCAGGACGAAGATGCGTATAAACGCAATAATCAGTTCTCATATCACGATCCACCGCTGTCCGCTAGCGATTGTAACTGATACGCCGTTAGCAGTTGTTATTGGGCCTACGGAAAAACCGTTTTGACCGGTAGTAATATTAGCATTAGCAGTCACATTAACGTTATTGATAAGAATTGAGTTATTACCAGTAGCCAAAGCTGCCGCAACAGATCCCCACGATACGTTATTAGCGCCGTCTGTAGTTAAATATTTACCTGAGTTACCAGTTTGAGCTGGCAAAATTGTATTAGAAGAAACAACTTGAGCTGCACTGCCGTTATAACTTACACCCGTAGCTGCGCCGTTACCTGCATTAGTAAATGTTAAAGTGTTGGTTACAGCACCGGCGGTAATATTGGCAGGGGCAATCCATGTAGGAGGAGCTGTAGAAGCACCGGATTGAAGCAAGAATCCTGATGTGCCATAGCTACCATTAAACGCTACGGAGTTAGTAATATTGACGGTAATTGCATCGGTATTGCTATTATTAGTTACTACCCTAAAATTGTTTCCAGTAATGGTTCCAACAACCATATCGCCGTTAGATGAATAGGTATAAACAGCGTTAGGTAAACTAAAACTACCAGCCCCAGCAAAGGTAGAGCTATTGATACCAAAGTCACCATAGTAGGCATTATTAGCGCCTAAGTTATTACTTACAACATAGTCAGCAGACGCAGCATTTCCACTATTGGTGTTTTGTAAAATCCACTGACCATAGCTATTTTGGCTAGTAACGAATGAACCAAAGATGCCTGTATCTGAGTAACCTAAATTACCATTATTAAATGCACCATAAGCTACGTTGGCAGTAACTGCACCAGTTGCATTAAAGTAAGGCGCTGTTAATGTATTGGTAGCAGTTGAATATGTTAAGTTTGATGTAGAAGCAAGATTACTTGTACCGGCACCAAAAGGAATATAACCTGTTGTTAATGACGCAACCCCAGTACCACCCGCAACAACAGGAAGTGTACCTGTAGTTAAAGAGCTAGTAGAAGTAGCATACACAGCGCCGTTAGCTGTAAATGAAGTAAGCCCAGTGCCGCCGTAACCCGTAGCAATGGTAGTTGCGTTCCACGTAGCATTAGAAATTGTTGTACCGCCAAAGTCAGCGGTAGATGTGCCCCAGTTTACTGATGCTGGAAGGAGCGCATATTTACCCCAAGTACCTGCGGTAGTACCGTTGGCAAGCAATGTAATTAAATCAATACCGCCGCTAGGAACAACATCTATAGACCCAGAGCTGTTATCTACGATTGTTAAATTACCTGTAGAGTCATTATCAAAAATAAATGAGACACCAGCAGATAGCGTAGTAGCGTCAGATAGTTGGAAAGTTTGTGCGGACGACCCAGTTAAACGCTGGTAATAAGCAGAGGATGCAGTTAATGTTGTAATTGTACCGGCAGAAGTAGTAGCAGTAAAACTTGGTAAAGAATTGTTAAAAGTAATGTTTTGGTTAGCATCACGTAACACAACGCTATTAGCACCAGACGAAGATGTAACGCCTGTACCGCCATAAGCTACGCCGATTGTATTTGCGTTCCATGTGGCACTTGTAATATTACCTAAAGCAGATACGTTACCGTTGCTTAAATAAACGGCTTGCTCTGCAGGATAAGTTACAAATACATTTACGGCAGGATCAAATGTAACTGCGTTATTTGAGTTGCTAGATGAAATAATTGTATTTCTGGTTAGTGTTGGCCCTGTAGTTGAATATGTTCCAATTCCAACTTCCCACCTACCAGATGCATCTGTTGCTGCATAATATGTGCTATTGCCATTTCCAACTACAGCAAATGTTTGATATCCAATAACAGTACCGCTTAAAGTAAAGCTTACCGTGGTATTTGGGCTACCTGTTTGTTGGACACGATCGTAAACAACAAGACTCATTCTTTATTGCTTTCTAAATAGTCAATGGCTGACTTTAAAATGTCAACATTGTCTTTTGCTAAACCCAAAACTGTATTACAGCTATAGCATAGGTATCCACGAACTTTACCATTTGCATGACAATGGTCAACCACTACAATTGTTTTTGTATCACATATCTTATATATGCTAATTCTGTCAACGGCCAATTCTTGCGCTGCTTTTGCATCAAGACCATATCGCCGAATATAGTTACCTGCACGTGTTTTCTTATTGCGACACGGCTTGCAAACTGATAAATACCCAGACTTTGTGTCTTTTCTTTTTGTAAAGTTGCTAATTGGCTTTGATGTAGAGCAATCAACGCAAAATTTTTCAGCTACAGATTCTTTTTCTTGTAACTTAATTTTTTCTGCGTAATTTTTGCTAATTGTATTGTGGCATGGTTTGCACTTTGTATACAAACCATCTGACCTATCTTTGTCTTTATAAAATTCAGACACAGGCTTATCCACGCTGCAAATGCAGCATACCTTAGAAGATATGCCAACCTCCATCGGAGCCATTTACGGCTCCTTAACCAGCGGCTGACAGCGTGTAAGTCACATTTATGGTATCGCCAGACGTTACGGTCTTTGATCCTGCCGTGAACGCTCCAATACTAAATAGCGTACCAGTAGTATCACCAATAGTAGAAGAACCGCCAATATTGACAAACGCACCATATACCGTTCCTGAACTTGTCATACTAAATACAACCGCAGTAGCAGTAGTTAATACTGATGGGTTAGCAGAAGTAGCAGAGCTAAATGTTGGAGTCTTACGTGTACCAGAATAAGTAGGAGCATTTGCGCCGCCAACTTCTAACCAACCTACGTGGGATGATTGTGTATCTGTATAAGATGGAGTAAAGGTATTACTTGCGTTAGCACCACCCAAACCAATAACAACGGCACCGCCGCCAGTGTTAGCAAAGTATGCGTTCAATAAACTTTGACGACCAACGTTAGTGGTTAAATTCTCAATCGAATCAGACCATTTTTCTACGCCATTTGCATCAAAACATTGGAATGTGTAAACGCCTTCTAAACCAACGGCTTCAATAGCGCCACCACCGAATTGTGCAGTAGCTCCTACTGTATCACCGATTTTTGCAATTTCATCACTCATAAAAGCTCCTGTTACGATATTCTAATAATAGCGGTATTTGCAGCCGCTGTTGGGAAAGTAATACTAAATATTTGATTGCTGGTGGCAATCGTACTACCAAAACTTAACGCTGCAACGGACGCATTATTAAAGGAAGTATTATAAATTAAAGCGCCACTAGCGCTTATTGTAGACGAATTCCATGCAGTATTGGCAAAAGAAACGTATGCCGTATTGCCTTGGTTGGTAGGCGTTACAGATACAACAAGGGTATTTCCGCCAGCCGTATAGCCAGATCCAGTTACTTCACCTACAGAAGTATAGGCAGCAGTTGCATTACTAATGTTTGCATTGCTGGTATATAGGGCAATTTTAAAGGTATTAGCCGAAAAGTTATGTTGCCCATTGAGCAACTGTACTTTGAAAGAATCGGTTTGAGACTGGAAAATAGCCATGTTTTATAGCCCTTTGTACGGCAGGGCAGTTTGTCCAGAACGATAAGCGTCGTTTCTTTCCAAGCCATCGCCAAGGCGTTTAAGTTCACCCATAGCTTCAGTGTATTTAGTATTGTATAAAGCCACTAAATCTTGCTCTTGTTTCATAAATGTAGCCGCTTCTACTAAAGAACCGTAGAGCAATACAGGATCATAGTTATCGCCAAGCCAAGAAGTTCCAGCAGTAACAATAGATTCTGGATAATAAAAATAGTGTAATTCAACCGTATAACTAGCGTTTGGCGTAGGTCCTAGGATAAAACTTAACTCGTTAACGTTGCTGCTTTGTGGACCAAATAATGCGTAATATTGGGGTAACGCCGTAGTATTTGGATTTGGATAAGCCGCCCGAATAAAGTTTACGTCTTTGTTAAGCAAGTAGTTATAGTTACCATTTCCATCAACAACCGCCATTGAGTAGACGGACAAGAAGTTATTTGGGCAGGATAGGTATGAATTATTGGCAGTGGCAACGCCTGTTACGTTTTTCCGTAAAGAAGGAATTTGAACCGAGTTATAAATACGTGTTTCAGCCTGCTGGATAAAGACGTTAATCTGATCCGAAGGCGGAGTAAGTACAACAGTAGAGTTATCCGTACCAGTAAAAGCCGTGTTCGGGAACTCATTCTCGGTATAGGTTTTAATGGTTTGGAATAACGTTGTGTAATTCATTGGGGTTAACCCTTAGGCTAAAGGACCACGGGATGTAAAACCTTTAGTTGCACAACCAGCACCGCGTTGTTTAACGCCAGTAGTTTTTTCAGCAGGGTAGTTACCTTTGCTAATATTAGCTACAGAAACGTTCATACGGTTCTGATACTCTCTACCAGTTTCTACAGACATAGCTGGCAATTCGCCACTAACAGGAGCGCCGCTCATGGTATGGGGTTTAGCGTAAACATCAGCAGGCATATTGTCTTTGCCTTTTGGTGCCATAGCAGTATCAACTTGAAACCCTTGATAAATTTTGTCGTTTGTTTTTGCTTTAGCCATGATTAGAATCCTTTGCCCTTTAAGCCAACTGAACCAAATTGATTACTATATTTTTGACGGTTACGACCTTCTTCTAACATACCTTCGTTAGTCTTGCCGCCAGCAGCCATCTTCTTAACTTTGCCGCCCTTTTTGAGCTTATCAAGGTTAGTACCCTTGCTGCCTTTGTGTTCTTGTTTGTCGTGCATTTTAAAAGCTTTTTTAATAATAGCTTTATCTTGTTTAATATCTTCTTTGTCCATTGCCATTTTAAGCTCCTTAGCTTACTGTTACTGTTACTTGCCCAACCTGCCCATTTCCAACTAGAGAATTTTGGGTTAAACCAAATATATCTCCACCTAATCCAACAGGATTCCAACCCCACTGAAAAACCCTACTACCACCGGTAGGAGTACCGTCTCCCAGCACGCTAGGACCACCATTATATAAAACCTGCAAACCACTAGCGCCTGCCGAATAATACCCAAGATCCATTCTAGGCTCTCGAACAGCCTGTGGGTCATTGACCGGATACATTCCCAATTGTAACTGAGGTTGATCCATTTCCCAACATTCTGGACAGACTTTAATATTGACATTTTTGGTCTTTATTGTAAGTTTTTTTAACTGCGTAAGCTTAAATCTAAAACCACATCTATCGCATTGGGCAATCGCAAATCTGCCAGAGGCAAACTGGGTTGTCATGTTACCTGTTTCCTATATACATTTGGCGTGGGATAAACCGTATGGGTGCCTTTTCTCTATCCTCATCAGCAGCTAATTGGAATGCTTCGTCATAGACTTGTTTTAAACCTATTACTCTTTGTGGGTCTACCCCGGGCAATTTAATGGACAAATGATAGGCTAAACCAGCCACTAGAGCAGGAATAAAACGAAATGGTATGTCTCCTACGTTCACGCCTGATCCAGCATCCTGAACCCGTCTTAGACGCCAGTAAACAAACTGATAAGGGGTTGAGCCATCTGGTGTAGGCCATACCGTAATTGCGGGGAGCTGCGTAATGAATACGCTGGTACCACTAGTATGAGCGGCAGCAGTTGTATTGTTCTGTCCACGAACGCAGTTGTAAAGGGTATTGCTGTCAATATATTGGTAGTAAATGACTTCATTATCTAATTGAATATACCCCGCAGAAGCTAAGTCCGTAGTATTTGACAACGGAATAGTAGTAGTTGTTGCACTAATGTTAGCAGATAGTGTATCGCCTGCTGAGCTTGGATTAGTCTGTGCCGACATGCGTTGCACCCAAACTTGAATAGGGCGGCTTTGGCTTAGCTTGTTTGGGATTGTGGCGTAGGTAGAAACACTAATGCGGCTAATCGTAATGTCTGTTTGATTGCTCTGTTGGTTGGCGTTGGTACGAATCTGATGCTCAAGTAAGTCAATTGTATCTGCTGGCAACCAATATGTATTTTGTCCTTGAACAAGGTCAATCACACCCTGTTCAATAGTCCACATGTTAATACCCTTATTAGCCCACTCTATAGTCAAAAAGTTAAGGCTTCTACGTGCAGTGCGGAAATCATAACCCGTGCGCAGCTCTTTCCCGCAGCGTTCAAACGCTTCTTCAATAAGCTCATTTAAGTCCGGATTAAAACTTGTGGTGCCGGAAGAATCGCCTACAGTAGGAGTTGGGTTATATGGCATATTTACTTAGCTTTTTTAGGACGAGTAGTAGCTTTAGGTACAGTTGCTTTTTTAGCTACTGTCGTTGCTTTTTTAGCTACTGCTTTTTTAGCAGCAGGTTTCTTTTTAGCTTTAGCTTTTGGCGTAGGAAAAGGCCAAACCGTAATTTCTTCTGGTTTAATTTCTTCTTTTGGCTTACTAAAAAGTGTTAATACTTTTTTAATTAAGTGTTTCATTTTTTCTTCATACCCTTAAGGGTTTCTGCCAAACGAGCACGCTGTCCAATTTTACCGGGTTTTTTCGCCGCAGCAGCTAATTTTTTAGCTGGAATAGTTTTGCCTTCTTTAACGCCAAGTTCAGCACGCAACGCACCGGGTTTTTTAATTGCTTTTTGAATCCACTTTTCAGCCATTTTAGATTTTCCTATACGCTTTAGTTTTTTCTTTAACGCTTTTTGGTTGTGCTACAAACTGTTTACCCTTTGCTTTACCCGCACGTTTAGCACGTGTAGTTGCTGCATATTCTTGTGGACTTAAAGCTTTAATCGCTTTTTCTGGTAAGTATCTTTCTCCAGTTTTACTAGAAGGCTTTCCAGATTTAGTTCTCCACTTTTGCTCACCCCAAGCTTTTAATGATTGCTGAGGTTTTGCAAGACTACTCATTTATATCCCCCGCCAGCAGCTTTGTATTTCTTAGCTACTAACTGCGCTTTACGAGCTGACCATTTACCAGCACCGGTACCTTGTGTAGCAGCAGCTTTTACTTGGGAAACAATTCGTTTACGCAAGCTAGGCTTAGTGTAATTACCGGCAGCATTAACTTTACCGCCGTCTTTTAACAAAACAGCCGAACCTTCAGGTACCTTAGAAGGGCTAATACAGCCCATTCCTCGACTAGCCTTCATTACTTCTTTTTGCCTTTAGCCATACCACCACCACAAAAACTAGCAACATGTTCATGGTGAGTTTTAAACCCAGCAGAGTGTTGTTTTAAATGTTCGTGTTGTGGCTTATGACCACCAGCAGCATGCTTACTAATTTGAATATCTTCGGAAGGAGTCTTTAAGTCATCAAACTTTTCTACATCTTGCGACATATTTTTTGGACCCATACCAACTGCCATTTTTCCCATCATTGCCATTTTAAAACTCCTTAATTAACAGAAACGACCCTTGGTTTTACCCTTGGATTCAATACCGTGACCACGAATTTTACCGCCTTTTTTCAAGCCAAGAACACCACGAACTTTTTCAACACCAGTTTTAATTGACTGGGTAATATCAGCATCGTTAGTCTTTAACTTCTTTTGGGCTTCTTGCTGATCTTTCTCGTAGTTAGCATAACCCTTTTGAGTCTTTTGGGTTTCTGTATCATTAATGATACGGCCTTCTTCGTCTTGTTGTAGTGGCTTAGCCATGATTAGCAATACTTTCCACGGGTTTTACCTTTAGACTCAATACCGCCGCCACGAGCCATTTTCTTAACTTTGCCGCCTTTTTTCATAGCGCCGCTCATATCTTTAACTGTAGGACCAAAATCAGGCATAGCCTTACCTTTTGGAGAACCAGTTTTAGCGATGCCTTGTGGACGTGGGCTAGTCTTAACCTTTTCCATTTTAGCTGGTTCCATACGTGCTTCTTTAATACTTGCCATACCGCCTCCTTTTAATCCTGCATATTTTTTAACACTTAAATTGGGAACCCCACCATCGGTATGGTGAGTTTTTGGTTTATTAATACGTTCAGGTAAACCACCTGATTTAAACTTTTTACCCTTATCCGCCGCTGCAAAATCTTCACCAACAGACTGCGGAATACCAACCTTTTTAGCAAAAGCTGGGTTTTTGGCAATAGCCATCATAAAGTTGTGTTGCTTTTTAGATGTACTAGGCATTATTTAAACCACCTATCTAAAACCCAAACAATAATACCGCCAGCTAAACCCGCACATACCGTTAATACTGTATGTAAAGTTTTTTTACTTGCGTTTTGTTCTGCCAACATTCTTTGGATATCTGCTAAGCATTTTTTAACTTCTTCCATGTCTTTAACAAGTTTATCCATGTCGTCTTGCAGATGCCTAATGTCGTTTGCGTGGGTAGCTAACTCTCTAGCAGTCACAATTTCGGGATCGTTAATTTGAAGTTCCATTATTTTAACATTTCCACCGCTTTAAACTTGCTGCCTTACGAGTAGGTTTGCCGTTCTCATCTTTCATCGGTCCGGGCATTCCTGACATTCTAGCGCAAAAAGATTTTTTTCTTGGGCCGCCTTCAGGTTGTGGAGCTTTTAAGTTGCTTCCTGTTTTTGCATTATATGCTTTTCTACCTGCTGCAGTCATGCCAGCACCTTCTTTTGTACTAAGGTAATTTCTACCTTTTCCTTTGGTTGTCTTGCGTATTGGACTAGCCATTATGCAACCTCAAAATTGTTATTTTTTGAAATATTATCAATACCACGCATAGCTCTTAAATTGCTAGGAACATGAAGTCCTGAGACTAACTTACCTTGTAATGGAATAATGTGGTCTACATGCCAAGGTTCGCCAGTAATTTTAGTCTGTAGCGCCGCCAATTGATACTCATTTTGGATACGCTCTTTATCAATATCAGTAAGCCACACAGGAGTTCTCTGAAGTTTAGAAGCTCTACGAGCTGCTTCGTATGCGGCAACCTTATCTAATCGACTTTTTTGTCTTAGTAATTGATCCATTTTTGATTTCTCATGATCAGCATAGTAATATTTTAATGCTTGCTCTTGGCGTGATTCTTTGTTGCGCTGATACTCTGCTGACCAATTTCTTTTGCTATCACTAGTTATGCGCTTATGTTCTCTGCTACAAAATCTAGCATTACTGCGCATATGACCAATGTTTATTCCACATAGTTCACAAGCTCTGCCTTTGGCGGTAAGCCCAGCGCCTTTAGATACAGGCAACTTTTCACCACGACCAATCGCAAGCGAAACACCTTTTTTCTTAGCCATATTGAACTGTCTGATAACTAATATTGGTTGTATTAGCCCAAATACCGTTTTTTGCTAATACGCCTTCACCAGAAAAAATAACTTGGAAAGGTTGCACTGCAGTTCCAGTGTTATATCCAGTTAGCCAATCACCATTAGCAGTGTATATGCAATTGCCAGAAGCAATTGTTCCAGAACCAACATCAGTAATTGTAAAAGCGTTAGCATTAGCAACAGCAATTTGGTAATTACCAGCAACTGCTGATTGACCACTAACTGCAGAATAAGTAATACCTACTGTGTTTCCAGTAGATAAACCGTGGGCTGTTGAAGTTACTGTTACCGTGCTATTAGCTCTGGTGTAAGTTGCCGCTACAGGTGCTGTTGTTGTATCAAACAAATCAATACTTCCAGCAGTACCGTTACCTAAATAAATTAAATTTTTAAGGCGAACACGTCCGCTTACCATTTGCCCATTACCACTACTATGGGCGACCTTTACATCATATTGCATAGTCATAATTAATCTCCTAAATTTTAAAAAGGGGACCGAAGCCCCCCGGGATTAATTAGCCTAAGTTACCGTATGGGTAAGTTGTCAAAGTACCAATCTGGTTGTCAGGTTGTGTGTAGCTCACTGTGAAATAGAACTGACCAGCCGTAACAGCAGTAATGGTATTACCAGAAACGT
>JGI26470J50227_1000863_pt1 | contig 11590 bp, 8 predicted proteins | sample FreactTroBogLake_FD_50227 | JGI IMG/M metagenome (IMG submission 50227) | reverse complement strand
GGGCCCGCGCAATGAAAAAAAAGCCTCGTACCCGAGTCGCTGTCGGGTGACGAGGCTTTAGGCGGCGCAAGCCGCCGCGACGATTTTTTTTTAGTCCATCTGCATGGGCATGACGATGTGGAAGTAGTCCTTCCTCGGATCGGTCCGCAGGGTCATCGCCTTCTTCGGGTCCGTGAATTCCAAGGTGATCCGGTCGCCGGCCAAGACGCGCAGAGGATCGGTGAGGAAAACATAGTTCAACGCCATGGTGGTGAGAGGGCCTTGGTATTCGCAGCCGATTTCTTCCTTGGCCATCCCCATTTCACTTTCTTCGGTGTTGACCATCAGATTGCCTTCGGAGACGGTCAGATAAATCCGTTTTGCCTTTTGTTCGGCGAGCAACGAGACGCGCTTCAACGCCTCGATGAAATCATCCTTCTTGAGGCCGATCGTGAACGACTGGCTTTCGGGGATGACCCGGGAATAGTTGGGGAACTGGCCTTCGATGAGGTTCGAGTGGATCTTCTGGTTGTCGAACTGCACGTAGAGTTGTTTATCGCTGATCGCCAGATTCATCGTCCCCTGCCCCGAGGCCAGTTTCTTGATGAGGTTCAGGGCCTTGGGTGGAATGATGATCCCGGCAAATTCGGGAACGTTCTCCACCTTTTTTTCGATGTAGGACAACCGCCGACCGTCGGTGGCCACCATGACCAGCGTTTCGGCCTTCCACTCGAGGTACACGCCGTTCATGTAGTACCGGGTTTCGTCGTCGCTGACCGAGAAGATCGTTTGCCCAATCATTTCGAGCACGTCGGCCTGGGGAAGCGCGAACCAGTTGAGGTTTTCGCCTTCGCGAATTTCGGGGAACTTGTCGCTGGAGATGCTCTTCAGCTGAAAGTCGATGGAGGTTCCCACCGGTTTGATGGTGAGCTTGCCGTCCCTGACTTCGAACTCGATCTCCCGGTCCGGCAACGAACGGAGGATACCCAGAAGTTTTTCGCAGAACACGGTGGTGACGCCGTTGACGCTGGAGGAAACCGGAATCCGGGTCTCGAAGGCAACCTTGAGGTCGGTGGCTTTCAGCGTCAGGAAGCCGTCATGAACCTCCAGAAGCACGTTGCTCAGGATCGACATGGCGTTTTTGACCGAGATGATTTCCTGGGCAATGGACACTTCTTTCAGAAGCACATTCCGTTCCGAGATGAATTTCATGGGATTCGCTCCTCTCTTCTATTACTTAGTATAAATTCAGTAGCAGTGGTAGTAGGGAGGCCGGACATGTGGAAACATTTCCAAACCCTTTCAGCAGAACGCCTTATGACCCTCTCCCTCTGTGGACAAGAAACCAACTGTTTTCCACAATCCCACAGGGAGCGGGAGTTTTCCCGGCTTTTCCACAGAAATATAACAGACAAGGACGAAGTTAGGCTACCGGAATCAGGAGCCGGCGCGGTCCCTGACCGTCCGGATGAGATTCTGGATCTTGATCTCAAAACTGGGCTCGGTTCGCATCTTGTCTTCGATCTTTTGGACGGCGTGCATGACGGTGGTATGGTCCCGGCCGCCGAATTCCGTCCCGACCTCCGTGGTGGAATACTCGGTCAGCTCACGGATCAAAAACATCGCGATCTGGCGGGGCAACGTGATCGCCTGGGTCCGTTTTTTTCCCTTGAGATCCTGGATTCCCAGGTTGTGGGTTTCGGCGACGACCCTCTGGACGAGGTCGATCGCGATGTTCTGCTGGGCCGGGCCGGCAAAGACGGATTTGAGCTGTTCTTGGGCCACTTCGAGCGTAATTTCCCGGTTCAAGAGTTCGCCGTACGCCCAGATCTTGTTCAAAGCCGCCTCGAGGTCGCGGATGTTCGTGCTCACGTTTTTCGCCACGAGTTCCACGACGGCGTCGGAAAGTCGGATTCCCTTCGACTCCATCTTCGTCCTCAAGATGACCAGGCGGGTTTCCCAGGTGGGAAGCTGCAGGTCGGCGATGATTCCCCGGGTCAAACGGCTCAACAGCCGTTCGGCGAAGGCCTTCAGTTCTTGGGGGGGGCGGTCTGAGGTAAAGACGATCTGCTTCTTCGCCTCGTAGAGGGCGTTGAAGGTGTTGAAGAGCTCTTCTTGGGTGTCCTTCTTGTTCTGAAGGTCGTGGATGTCGTCGATGAGCAGCACGTCGGCGTTACGGTATTTGTTTTTGAACGCGTTCTGCGTTCGGTCCTTGATCGCCGTCAGGAACTCATTCACGAAACTCTCGGCGGGAACGTAGGTGACTTGAATCTTGTCGTTGTTCCGGTGGATGGCGTTCCCCAATGCCTGGATCAAATGCGTCTTGCCGAGACCGACACCACCGTAGAGGAAGAAGGGGTTGTAGGCGTTGCCGGGATCCTTGCTGATGGAAACGGCGCAACTGTACGCGAATTCATTGTTTTTTCCGACGACGTAGTTCTCGAGGGTGTAGTCGGGGTTCAGTTGGGAGTGCGCCTTCCTGGGAACGGTTCTCTGGGGCTTGGTCTCCTCCATCGGTTCCCGGGGCTGTTCGGACACCCTGACCTTGGGGGCAACCTCGGGTTTGCGCAACGAAAAATCGAAATCGATCTTCTGCCCGGTGAGCTCCCAGAGCTTCTCCTCGAGGACCTTGAGGTATTTGCCCTTCAACTGTTCCCGAAAAAAGGCGGAGGGGACGGAAAGCGTAATTTTGTTCCCCGTCGAGGCTTCGAATTGAAGACTGCTGAACACAAAGGAAAATTCTCCCTCGTCCATATCGCTTTTTAGTTGAGAAAGGGTTTCGTTCCAGAAATCCTGCAGGTTCATTGGCGGCCTCGGAAAGATCTTAACAAGTTATCCACAGATGGGGTAGGCAAAAAAGACGAGGAACCGGGGAAATTGTGCGAAATCCTCCTTAACGGAAATTTGGCGTCCTTGGAAAATATTCAATGTAATTCCTTCTAAAACAAAGAAATAAATTGTTAAGTTCTTTTAATATCAGTAATACACCCAGAATATTCAGAAATCACGACGGTTTTCCACAGATTTTGCTCCTGTACCCGGGCGGCCAGGGATTTCATCCACATTTTATCCACAGCCCCCACCGGGGCAAAGTGAGCCCGGCAGACCCGAATCTTTACTTTTTCCCCCTTAACCTTTACACTCGCGGGACATATGAATGAGAACTACTCCGCCGATCAGATCCAAGTCCTGAAGGGATTGGAGGCAGTCCGCTTGCGGCCCGGCATGTACATCGGGTCCACCGGACCCGACGGGCTTCACCACCTGGTGTATGAAATCGTGGACAACTCCATCGACGAGGCTCTGGCAGGGTACTGCACCGAGGTTCGGGTCGTCATTGAACAAGGCGACGTCATCCGCGTCGACGACAACGGTCGCGGCATCCCCGTGGATATTCACCCCGAAGAAGGCGTCAGTGCCCTCGAAGTCGTCCTGACGAAGCTCCACGCGGGCGGAAAGTTCGACAAAAACTCGTACAAGGTGTCGGGGGGACTTCACGGCGTCGGCTCGTCGGTCGTCAACGCCCTTTCCACATGGTTCGAGGCGACCGTCCGCCGGCAAGGGCAAATCTGGTTTCAGCGCTTCCTGATCGGTGATCCCGTAGCGCCGGCGAAGGCCATCGGCGAGTCGACCGAGACGGGAACTTCGATCCGGTTCCAGGCCGACCCCAATATTTTCACCGAAACCACGAGCTACACCTTCGACATTCTGGCCAAGCGGCTTCGAGAACTCGCCTTCCTGAACAAGGGCGTGCGGATCCTTCTCTCGGATCAGAGAGAAACTCCGAACAAGGAACACGACTTCTATTTTGAAGGCGGCGTCAAATCCTTCGTCGAGTACCTCAACAAGAACAAGACCAAGCTCCACGACGAAGTCATCTACTTCGAGAAGGAAAAAGATGGCGTGGCGGTGGAAATCGCCCTGGAGTGGAACGACTCCTACATCGAAAACATCTTCACGTTTGCGAACAACATCAACACCCGGGACGGCGGAACCCACCTGATCGGGTTGAAGTCCGCGCTGACCCGCACGATCAACGTCTTCCTCAACGAAAGTAAATTTGCGAAGAAGATGCCCGAGCCCCTGTCGGGAGAGGATGCCCGGGAAGGGCTGACCGCGGTGGTTTCCATCAAGGTACCCAATCCGCAGTTCGAGGGACAGACCAAGGGAAAGCTGGGAAACAGCGAAGTCAAGGGCATTGTCGAGCAGGTCGTGAACGAAGGCCTTCAGGAATACCTGGAAAAGCATCCCAAGGAAACCGAAAAGATCCTCGAAAAGTGCGTCTTGGCCGCCACCGCCCGGGTCGCAGCCCGGAAAGCCAAGGAAAACGCCCGCCGGAAGAACCCGTTTGAGTCCAACGGCCTCCCGGGAAAGCTTGCCGATTGCCAGGAACGCGACCCGGCCAAGTGCGAGGTGTACATCGTCGAGGGCGATTCGGCCGGTGGTTCGGCCAAAATGGGCCGGGACCGGGCGACCCAGGCCATCCTCCCTCTGTGGGGAAAGATGCTGAACGTCGAGAAGACCAGCCCCGACAAGGTGATTTCCAACGAAAAATTGCTCCCAGTCATGCAGACCCTGGGCACGGGTGCCGCCGAATCCTTCGATCTGGAGAAGCTTCGGTACCACAAGGTCATCATCATGGCGGATGCCGACGTCGACGGGTCGCATATCCGGACCCTCTTGCTCACCTTTTTCTTCCGCTACATGAAGCAGTTGGTCGAGGCGGGGCACATCTACATCGCCATGCCGCCCCTGTACAAGCTGAGTTTCGCCAAGCAGGTTCACTACGCCTACGACGAGGCGGATCGCGAGCGCATCCTGGCCGAGTTCAACGTGGCCGCTGACAAGGTCAGCATCCAACGGTACAAGGGTCTGGGTGAAATGAACCCCGAGCAGTTGTGGGAAACCACCATGAACCCCATGACCCGCAACATCATCCGCGTGAGGCTCGACGACGCCATCGAGGCGGACGCGATCTTCACCATTTTGATGGGCGACCTGGTTCCGCCTCGGCGTAAGTTCATTGAAGACAACGCATTGACCGTCGCCAACCTCGATACCTAACTAGGAGCTTTCCCTTGTCAGACCCTACGCTTCCCGTTCCCTCGGGCAGAGTCATCCCGATCAGCATCGAACAGGAGATGAAAACCTCCTACCTGAACTACGCCATGTCGGTCATCGTGAGCCGGGCGCTTCCCGACGTCCGCGACGGGCTGAAGCCGGTTCACCGCCGCATCCTCTACGCCATGCACGAGATGGGTCTGCGCGCCGGTTCCAGTTACAAGAAGTGCGGACGCATCGTCGGCGACGTGTTGGGAAAGTACCATCCCCACGGCGACCAATCCATCTACGACGCCCTGGTCCGCCTGGCCCAGGAATTCTCGCTGCGTTACCCCGTCGTCAAGGGACAGGGCAACTTCGGCTCCGTCGACGGCGACCCGCCGGCGGCGATGCGGTACACCGAAGCCAAGATGGGCCGGATCACCGAGGAGATGCTTCGCGACATCGACAAGAACACCGTCGATTTCGGCCCCAACTACGACGACAGCCTCACCGAACCCCTGGTCCTGCCGACAACCTTTCCCTTCCTGTTGGCCAACGGCTCCAGCGGCATCGCGGTCGGTATGGCCACGAACATGCCCCCCCACAACCTTCGCGAGATCTGCGCGGCCCTCGTGGCGGTCATCGACGACCCCGAATGCACCATCGACGACCTGATGGTGCACATGAAGGGACCCGACTTCCCCACGGCCGCGATCATCTATGGTCGGTACGGCATCCACCAGGCCTTCAAGACCGGTAAGGGTCAGATCATGATCCGCGCTCGGTACGAGATCGAGACTTCCCGGACGGGAAAAGAATCGGTCATTGTCACCGAGTTGCCCTACCAGGTGAACAAGGCCATGCTCATCGAGCACATCGCCGAATTGGTCCACGACAAGAAACTCGAGGGCATCAGCGACCTTCGGGACGAGTCGGACCGGACGGGCATGCGGATGGTCATCGAGATCAAGAAGGGCTTCGATCCCCAGATTGTCCTCAATTTCCTGTTCACCCACACGAACCTACAGACCTCGTTCAACGTCAACAACCTCGCCCTGGTCAACGGCAGGCCCGAAACCCTCGACCTGAAGCGCATGCTCGTGGCTTTCGTCGCCCACCGGGTCGATGTGATCACCCGCAGGACGATCTTCGACCTCGACGCCGCCCGAAAACGAGAACACATCCTGTTGGGCCTCAAGATCGCCCTCGACAACATCGACGAGGTCATCAAGATCATCAAGGAGAGCTCCAGCGTTCAGAACGCCAAGGACAACTTGATGGCCCGGTTCTCGTTCAGCGAGATTCAGGCCCAGGCCATCCTCGATATGCGCCTTCAGAAGCTCACGAGCCTCGAGACCCAGAAGATCATCGACGAGTTGAACGAGGTTCTGGCCCTGATCGCCTACCTTGAGGATCTGCTGGCCCACAAGGAGAAGATCCTGGGGGTCGTCAAGGACGAGACCCTCGAACTCTCTGAAAAGTACGGCGACGACCGGAAAACCGAGATCCTCGACCAGGAACTCGAAAACGTCGACATGGAAGACCTGATCCAGGAAGAAGACATGGTGGTGCTCATTTCCACCGAAGGGTACGTCAAGCGCGTTCCTTTGAACGCGTACCGAAACCAAGGTCGCGGCGGCAAGGGGTCGAACTCCGCCAACCTGAAGGATGAAGACATCGTGCAGGACATCCACGTGGCCAACACCCACGACTATTTCCTCATCGTTTCCAACCTCGGCAACGCCTACTGGGTGAAGACCTACGAGTTCCCCGAGGGTTCCCGGACCAGTCGGGGCAAACACATCCGCTCGGTGCTCGAGATGGTCGAAGGCGAAGTGATCAAGGCCGTGGTTCCCCTGAAGGAGTTCCGGCAGGACCAGTACATCATCATGGTGACGTCCAAGGGATTGGTCATCCGCATCGCGACCCACGACTTCCGGAACGCCAAGAAGAAGGGGATCAACGGCATCACGCTCCGGGACGGCGACACGCTGGTGACGGCGACGCTGACCAACGGGAGCAACGAAGTGATGCTCCTGACCAAGAACGGTTACGGACTCCGGTTCAGCGAGGACCAGATCCGGGCCACCGGCCGCAACGCCCAGGGTGTCAGGGGAATTAGCCTGCGGGACGAATCCGACGAGGTGGTCGGCATCCTGGCTATCCACACCGAAGAGCAGGTCCTGATGATCACCGATAGGGGCTTTGGAAAGCGGCTCGATTACGATTCGCTAGTGCCTCACGGGCGCGGAACGATGGGACAGATCTGCTACAAGGACAATGAAAAGACGGGAAAACCCATCGGCGCGATCGCGGTGAGCCCCGAGTACGACATCGTCTGCATCACCAAACAAGGAAAGACCCTGAAGTGCAACACCCAGGAAGTCAGCGAGCAGGGCCGGACGGCCATGGGGGTACGGATCTTGGGAATCGGGGACGATGACGCGGTGGTGGGGTTGGCCCGGGCCTTGAAGGAAGAGGAGCAACCGGAACTCGCCTTCGAATGAATTGTTTCACGTGAAACACTGAGCCGGCCGCAGGGTCGGCTTTTTTATTTTGCGGTGGCGAGGGCCCAGGCCGCGTTGACCTGGGCGATGTAGTCGGCTTTTTGTTGGGCGTCGAGGAACGACGCCGCGAAGCTGTTGATCACCAGTTGCTTGATTTCGTCCATGGTGAATTTCAACTTGGTGTGGAGCAACCAGAACTCGTCGATGATGGTACAGTTGAAGAAGGTGGGGTCGTCGGTGTTGATGACCACCAGGACTCCTTGGTCAAACAGTTCGCGGACGGGGTGATCTTCGGCTCGGGTAACGTACTTCTGGGTGATGATGTTGCTGGTGAGGCAAATTTCGACGGGAATCCGCTTTTCGGCCAGATACTTCACCAGTTTGGGGTCCTGGATGGCGGTCAACCCGTGACCGATCCTCTCGACCTTGAGGGTGTTCAGGGAGTCCCAGATGGACTCGGGTCCAACGACCTCACCGGCGTGGGCCACCACGTGGAGGCCCCGGGCCTTGGCGACTTGGAAGACCTCTCCAAAGAGTTTCGCGGGGCCGACTTCTTCATCGCCTCCCAGGCCGACGCCGATGACCATGGGCGTTTGATGCCCCAGGGTCGAGTCGAGGTTTGTTTGCGCATTTTCCACGCCGAACATCCGGGAGAGGTCGATGATCAGCTTAATGGTGAGGTGGTCTCTCTTTTGGATGGTGTCGATGGAAGCTTGGATGGCGTCGAGCATGGCGGGGAACTGGAGTCCCTTTCGAATGAACATCGAAGGGGAAAAGAAGAGCTCTCCGTAGACGATGTTGTTGTCCTTCAAGTACTTGGCGGCATCTTCGAACACCAGGGTGAGGTCGGAAAGCTTCTCAATCAGCCCTTGAACATAGATAAACGAGGTGAGAAAGCCCTTGAGGGTGTTGTAGCTGAATAGGCTGTCGACATCGATGGGGTTGGTTTTGCTGTCAGGGCGACGGTCAAGAAAGGCCTGAATGGTTTGGCGGCTGATCGTCGCCTCAGCGTGGAGGTGGATCTCGGCCTTGGGGATCTTCCGCAGAAAATTGTAAAAATCATCTTTCTTCATAGGTCGATCACCTCGTAGGCCGCGATGTACGTTTTAGACATTTATCGGCACAGAAAACAATAAACTAAAGTCTATTCGAAAACCCTCGGATGACAACCCAGGGGGGTTCCAGTATACTGCCGCCATGGGAACCATCATCGTCTTCGCCAACCAAAAGGGCGGCGTGGGAAAAACCACCACCGCCGCCAGCCTTGGAGCCTTTATCGCACAAAAAGGAAAGAAGGTTTTGCTTGTCGACTTTGATCCCCAAGGCAACCTTTCCAGCACCGTCGGGGCCGATCCGGCGAAACCGGGAATCTACGAGGTGATCACCGGAAAAGTGGGCGTGGCGGCCGCCATTCAGAACACCGCCGAGCCCGCCATGCAACTCTTGGCCAGCAACATTCACCTTTCCGGGGCCGCTGTCGAATTGATCAACGTCCCCGAGAGGGAATTCTACTTGAAGAAGGTTCTGGAGCCGCTGAAGGCCCGGTACGACTACATCTTTATCGACAGCCCCCCGTCCCTCGACCTCATCACGATCAACGGCCTCACCGCTGCCGACAAGGTCTTCATTCCCCTTCAATGCGAATACTTTGCGATGGAGGGGCTTTCCCAGCTGGTGAAGACGATCCAGGCCGTCCAGAAATCGCTGAACCGCACGCTTGAAATCGGTGGCATCATCCTGACGATGTACGACAGCCGGACAAACCTGGCCCAAGACGTGGCCAAAGAAGCCGTTAAATACTTCAAGGACAAGGTTTTCCGGACCATCATTCCCCGAAACGTCCATCTGGGAGAGGCTCCTTCCCACGGGCTGACGATCAACAAGTACCGCCCGGGGTCGCCGGGGGCGAAGGCCTACGAAAAACTCGCCGACGAGGTACTCCATCGTGTCTAAAGGTCTGGGCCGGGGGTTTGGGGCGCTGTTGCCTGGGGAAGATTCGTTCTCGGTGCCCGACGCGGCCGCGGGAGACGTCGTCAAGATCGTTCCACTGACTTCGGTGGAGCCGAATCCGGATCAGCCGCGGAAGGAGTTCGACAGGGACTCGCTGGAAGAGCTGGCCGCTTCCATTCGGGAACAGGGGGTCTTGCAGCCTCTGTTGGTCGAGGGCTGGGCTTCGGGGTACCGGATCGTGGCGGGTGAGCGACGCTGGCGCGCTGCCCAGATCGCCGGGCTGACGGAGATTCCCGTTCTGGTCAGGACCTTTACCGAAGAGTCCCGGATGGAGATCGCCCTCATTGAGAACATCCAGAGGGCCGACCTCAGGCCCATGGAAGAGGCCCGGGCGTACCGAAGCCTCATGGAGGCCTTCAACCTCACCCAGGAGGATGTGGCCAAGAAAGTCGGGAAACAGCGGTCCACCGTGGCCAACGCCCTCCGGCTTCTTCGTCTTCCCGAGGATATGCAGGCGGCGCTGGATTCCAGCCGCCTGACCCCAGGACACGCCAGGGCCATCCTTTCGGTCACCCTCAGCGAGGGTCAGAAGATCCTGTTCCAGGCCATCTTGGCAGAGGGCCTTAGCGTCCGTGACGCCGAGGAGCGGGCCCAGAGGCTCAACGCCGGTTCGCCCCCCTCCGGGCCCAAGGTTGCCCCGGCCGTGGCCCGCCGGCCCGCGGAGATTGCCGACTGGGAGCAGCGGTTCATTGAGCGCTTGGGAACCAAGGTGACGATCAAAGGAGACGCCCGGAAGGGCCGCATTGAGATCACCTACCTGTCTCCTGAGGATCTCGACAGGCTATACGAGGTGCTCGGCGGCGACGCTTGACAGCCCCCGGTTCCTCCGGTATCCTCGCATGGTCTAACCTGGAGAGATGGTCGAGTGGTTTAAGGCTCCGGTCTTGAAAACCGGCGTGCGGGTAACCGTACCGGGGGTTCGAATCCCCCTCTCTCCGTGGCTGATGTGTTTCCCTGGAGAGGTGCCAGAGTGGCCGAATGGGGCTCCCTGCTAAGGAGTTGTACGGCTAAAACCGTACCGGAGGTTCGAATCCTCTCCTCTCCGGACTTGTTTTTGCGCTTATGAGATCGTAGCTCAGTTGGATAGAGCATTAGATTGCGGATCTAAAGGTCGGAGGTTCGAGCCCTCTCGGTCTCATTGTTTTTAAGCGTTGGAGAGATGGCCGAGTGGCTTAAGGCATACGCTTGGAAAGCGTACGTAGGTTAACCGCCTACCGGGGGTTCGAATCCCCCTCTCTCCGTCCTCCGGCATCGATCGTCAGGCCCCGCGCAACGCGCCGCTTCTGAACCCCGCCAGGCCCGGAAGGGAGCAACGGTAGGAAATCCGGCCGTGTGCCGCGGTTAGCTTGACGATTCGCCGGGGGTTTCCAAAAAAACCTGCGGGCCTACTGCGGAGGACTTTCGCTTTGAGCTTCGGTCGCTTAAATCCTCACGTATCAAAGATACGCTCCGGTTTTCGCATCCCTCAACTCTTCGCGAAAGTCCTTCCCCGTTACGGCCGGCAGGTTTTTTTATGCCTTGGTGATTGGGATCAACCCGTCACTCCCCAGGCGCTGAAGAATGTGGATACCTTGGATTTGGGGTTCGCGGGGGACTTGTCGGGAAGGCGGAGTTCGAGGGCCTTGGCGGGCAGTCCCAAGGCTGCGGCCATGGTGTTGCGCAGGGTGCCGATTTCACCCAGTGGGTTGATTTCCACTTCATGGATTCCCTTAGCGGCGTTCCTGTAGCTTTCGGCCGGCACCTTCTCGGCGGTCGCCCACTCCTCCCGCAACGTACCGAGCTCCATATCCGACCGGGCGTCCTTGCCTTGGGGCTTAAGCACCGACATGGAGCCGGCCGGAAAGGCCTGGAACAGGGGGCTCTTGGTTTCGAGCGTGCCCACGAGCATATCGTCGCGCACGGATTTGATTTCTACGGTTCGCTTCATCGTCGGCCCATTCATGGGCGAACTCTTCGGCCACGTTGCCCTTGAGCCCGCCTGTCTGGTGGTAGGTGATCAGAGCATTCTATACCAGCCTATTCTGAGCATCCAGGCTGTTCTCGTTGAACGG
>JGI26470J50227_1000862_pt1 | contig 11596 bp, 18 predicted proteins | sample FreactTroBogLake_FD_50227 | JGI IMG/M metagenome (IMG submission 50227) | reverse complement strand
GCACGAATTTTGTTTTCTGTGTCTTCGTCCAAGGCCAGCTCTAGATGTGGATTGCCAGTGGTGTTGAATCTGTATGATCCTGTTAGTTCTATATCGTGTTCGATTATCCATGCAGATGGCACAGTATGAGTCACAATAACAATGGCTTTTACATCTTTGTGAGTTTGTAATTTTCTCACACTGTTCATTAGATATGCGGCATCGTGATAGGCAATGTCTGTGATTGATGCTGCAACAGAATTTGATGTTTTGTATTGTTCTTTGAACCATTGCACAGTTTGGTCTGCATCAATGCTAAGATCCAGATCAAAGGTCCACCAACCATTTGTGGCCAGGATAGCAACACCATTGATTACTACAACATTGTCTTGCATGTAAACAACATTTTCAATGCCTTTGACTGCTTCGACCAAACTGTTGATGCTGTGATCTATGTTGTCTAGTTGATATCTATGTTCATCATTGCCGTCGATATAAAATACAGCTTGATAACAAGTACTTAGATGTTTTAGTGTGTTTAGCACTGTTCTCGAGTCTCGAGCAATATCTCCTGCGATTACACAAAAAGGACTGGTTGCTTGCCCGGTCCAATCAAAGTCACCCCAGGTTTCGATATGAAGGTCAGAAATTAAATCAAATGTGAAAGTCATGATACATATTTAAAAGGATTTAACATGCACATAATATTTGGCGAAGCACAAGCACAAGAGCTATCAGAAAAGTTCATAGTATTAGAATTAGACACTTTCAGAGTTGGGGACACTGAGCAACTGGTAACTGCCTATTGTATAATTGAAAAAATAAATTTTGACAAAATGCCACTGGTTGACAGCTGGCGTACCACGCACCAAGAAATATTGAATAACTATCGTGGACAAAAGTGGGACGAGTGTTTGGCAAGCATTGAATCAGTGTATGACTCCTGGGGCAATGATGTAGACACATTCTATGATGAATTAAAGAAGCGAATTAACTATTTCAAAGAGAATGATCCAGGTCCAACTTGGGATCCTGTGATACCAAGATACGACATTGAATTACCCCAGTGACATAAGTGTCACTGCTTCAGGGATCCGGGTGTGTGTATCTTTGCTGCCCAGCAATATTATTATACGACGCCCTACCAAAGTATCCAGCATCATCACAATACACCCACCGGCTCGTCGAATGTAGCCGGTTTTACTTACAAAAAATCTACTGGAATCCTGTGCCACAAGAGGATTGGTATTGTAGTACAACATAAATTTTCTGTGAGATTTTGTTGATATAACAGGAGTCCGACTGGCCTGTATAACTTCTGAATATTCACTGGCTGCCAACACTAATTTGACAAGATCATTGGCAGTACTGATATTCATTACACTAAGCCCAGTGGGTTCAATGAATTTGGTATCTGACATTCCTATTTCCTGAGCCTTTTTATTCATTGCTTTAATACAAGCATGAGTGCCCATGGGATAGTTTTCACACAACAAATCAGCGGCATGATTGTCTGATTTTACTAAGGCCATTTGAATCACTTGGTGCCGGGTTAGGTTTCCTATTTTTTCTCTGAGGTCTTGTCCAGCATCTATCACAGTCATCACAGTCATCAACTTGGTGATACTTGCAATTGATCTCAGTTGCGTGTTGTTTTCACTTTGTATTATGTTGCCTTGATGGTCGGCTACAATCCAGGATTTAGCAGTTATATTAGCAGAATACGCAGGAATTAAAAAAGTAAAAGATAATAGTAATAATATTTTTTTCATTAGAGTAAGTCAATGGGTTCTTTAAAAAACATACAACACAATACCACTCTGGGAAATTGTGCACCAGGCAGCGGAGTAACACAGTGCGGAATTTGACTGTTAAACACAATTGGATTTAGTAATTCTATTTCTCCAATTTTATCGCACTGAGCAAGATCAATGGATTCTAAGTTGTAAAATTTAGATCCAAATTGATTTATTCTAGGGGTAACTGTTGATAATAGATGATCTGGTACATGGTACCATTGATTTAGTACACTGTGAGTATTCAGAATCGGAATATTAATTTTGGCAACAACCGGTAACTCATCAATGTGTAATCCTGCTCCTGCTGAGTCATTGACCACAGTGACCGCAGCTTCTTTGATTGCTAGTCCAAGACTGCGAGTCCACAATATCAGTGCAGGGGAAGATTTAATAAAATCTCGGGTGTCTATTTTTAACCAAAGATCAGTTTTCAATGAAGCTTGGTCAGATAAGTTGAATTTGGAATTTAAGTAAGTTAAAGTCTGTGCTTGTATTTCTTTTAAATTACTGCAATCAAATTCGTAATAGGGTTTTAAACTCATTGTTATATTGTAACATGATGTCTAAATATTTACCTATTCGCGTTTTGCCTATTTCTTCAGAATATATTTTCTGACTAGTTCTTCGCCTACAAGATATACAACAGTACCTAACACTGCAATACCGATAATTGGTCCAATTTGATCTATCATTTTTTATCCTTGGTTGGGTGAAAACTGTTTACTTGTCGTTGTCCGTCTCTGACCTGACGCACACAACTTATTCTTAAATCCAAGTTTGATATTTTATCGCACTCGTTTACACTCAAAGTAACAGTTGCCATGCATACATGATTGCGATCTTTGTCGTGTATCTGATTACACTGATCTATATCTCCAGCAAAGGAAAACACAGGAAATAACAACATTACAAACATGTAATACATGATGTATTTAATATTTACTCGTAAAAAAAGAGCCTTTAAGGCCCTTTAGTACTGGTTACGAGTTCCAGCGCCACTCTATCGTTGTGGTCGATTTAACTTGGTATTTATCAAGCTGGAATGAAGTCAATTCCACCTGCAGCTAGTACACCGGTTGTTGCTGGTGCAACACCGACAATTCCAATTGTTTGTTGGAATGCCGTCAAATGTGCTGCGGCATTCAACAATGAAGTTTCTGTTGCGGTACCAGTTGCTAATGCGGCAACATAGGGCAATGCCTGTGTTGGAGTAGGTGCAACACCCATTACATTAGTATAAACATTGTTAACAAATGTAGCAAAGTCTGGATTGGCAGTCTTGAACACAGCAGAGTTTACAATGGCATCAGCAATGCCAGTGCTTGTTGTACCTGCATCTTCCATCTTGATGCCAAGACCTTCGTATGTGGTATTAACTGTGCCACCAAATCCGGCTTTTAACAATGAATAAACATCACCAGCATGACCAGAAATATCAAATGCAGTTGATTTGTTTGTGTAGTTAATGCGTTGATAGTTGTTTAAGTTAAAACTTACTAATGTATCCAGAGCACTAGTAACTTTGAGAATGTTATCAGTAGTGTCATTTACTACAGTGTAGTTACTGGACTTGTCAGTTAATGTGTATGTGTTGACTGCGGCATTGGCATCTGGTGTTACATTAATAATTGTGTTAACAATACCATTACCAACTGCACCTACGCCAGCTGTACTAAATGCATTGATTGCTCCATTGGTTCCAAGACCGGTAACAATTACTACATCGTTGTTGGCAGGTGCGGCACCACCAAGTGCAGTACCAGCAATGGTGATTGTATCGCCTAGTGCGTACCCTGAGCCAGGATTAGCAGCTTCAATTACTGTTGAATATACACCATTGGTTTTGGTCACATCAAATTTAGCTCCCACGCCCGAACCGCCGGTAGCGCCAGTTACGGCAGTGTATGTTGCGTTAATTGGTGTTACACCAATTGTTACTGTTGTTGTCATTTTATCTCCTTGTAATGTCAAATAAGTATTTATTATATAGTGTTTCTACGGAGTAGTCAACATATTTTTTGCTTTTTCATAAACAACATCAAACACAGGTTTAGTGGGCATTTTTGGGTCAGTGTTGGTTGTTAAGAAATTTTGGATAGATTCATGTGTTAACGCATTGTCCCACCAGTTGACCCACTTATCCGTGGTTTTTGTTGAATTGAATTCATTAACTGCACTGTTTAAATTTGTTTTTAGTTCAGCAACGATAGTGTCTTCGAATTCTTGGCTGAAAAAATGTTGTCGATTATATTCAGCAACAGCNTTGGCTTGTGCTAATTTAATATCGCGGGTCAAAGGATCCCAAGTTGAAATTGATTTCATTAAACTAACTATGGCATCAAGTCTTTGTTTTGGATCCACTATTTGGTCATAGCTTTCATCCCAGACACTGCTAAAAGTTTTGAATCCATAACTGCGCAGATATTCTAAACTGCCGTGTGTGGCAGCCAGTATAAACGGTTGTGCCATGGCAATGGGCCTAAGTGCTTTTTCAGTTAGGTGCAAGCGTGAGTCATCAAACAGTGTTTCTAGCACAACTTCGATGTCGGTTGCGGCATAATCTTCTGCTGTGAAGTCGGCGCTAAATGTACTTGGCGTGGTATTGTTTTGAAAATAGTTTTCCAATTCTCTTGCTGGCTTCCATACTGGATTGGCAAATTCGTGCTCCCGGTATCCATCCAGAGCAATTGATGTAGCACAATGAGAGTCAATGCCAGATGCAACAAGTAGATCGGCAAATTTCAATCTATACTCTCTGGTGCCAGCCCATGCTCTGTTATAAATCAAAAACTTTTTACATGGATTTTTCTTTATGGTAACATGGTTGGCATATCTAAACCAATCCAAGGACAGAAATGCATGATTCCAGTAATACACTGTGATGAATTTATTTTGTTGATATTTTTCAACATCAATGGATCTTTGTTCACTGTGCAACAACACTGATTGATCGTAGATATTCTGCTTTCTTTTGATGTTGTTTTTTAAATGATTTAGTCCAGTGGATTTTATAATATCAGCAAATAGATTTTGTTTTTTTGGTGCCAGTATATGAGATTGGTAATAGTCAAAGTTCAAAGGCTCTTGGTCATTGCAAAAAAGAGTAGGTGCTAAGTTTAATTCAATCCAGTTGTGCCATTTTATCTCTTGAAGATCTTCAAGTTTTTTAGAACCGTGCGGGTAAAAACGATAAATTACTATAGTCTCACCAAACATTTCTGTTGCTATGTCACTGATATAGTTGTATAATTGATCTAATGGAATACTCATGAAATGTTATTTACATAAGGTGGTGACTGGGAATAAAATATGTCACAATCAATAAAAAAATACCAACTAACAAAATTCTGGGACGACGAATTCAAACATCTGTTGTATATCAATGAAGATTTTAATGATCCAGAAAATCTAAAGCGTTGGACCAATGCAGGATATCCGCCCAAATTCACAGGACACATGTGTGACATGCGCAGTGTGCAACCAAGTTGGAATCAACGCATAATTGATGTGTTTGAAAACAAAGGTTGGAAAGATGTAGGCACCAGTTACTACCGCATGGACACTGGCACAGTGCTTCCTACACACACTGACTTGTACAAGAAATATATTGAGATTTTTAATCTTCAAGGACAGGAACAATCAATACGCAGAGCTGTGTTATTTTTAGAAGATTGGCAACCAGGCCACTATGCAGAATACATGGATGTTCCGTTTACAGAGTGGCGAGCTGGAGCAATGATTGAGTGGACCTATGACACTCCGCACATGGCAGCCAACCTGGGATTAGCACCAAGATACACATTACAAATTACAGGACATCTATGATCAATAGTCACAACGAATGGGATCCGCTGGAGGAAATAATAGTAGGATCCGCTACTTACGCAAATTGGCCCGGGCACGATCCAGTATTTGCGTTGGAAAGTTTAAAAACAACCTGGACTGAAACTCCTGTTCCGTCAGGCCCGGTACCTGACTGGATCATCGAAGAAACCAACGAAGACCTGCAAGGGTTGGCAGATATATTGACCAAATTAGGAATTGTTGTACATCGTCCAGAAGAAATAAACTTTCAAGAAATTGGGTGCATGTACAACTATTGTCCCAGAGACAGATTGATAGTGTTTGGTGACAGTGTGATTGATCCTGCCATGATGTATCCTTGTCGTGACATTGAAATCGTGGCACTGAGACAAGTGATTGAGCGTGCCAGCAAAGTTTACTCCATGCCAAGGAATCCTGTGCGCAACGAAGGCATGGTCCTAGATGCAGCCAATGTACTGAGACTTGGTCCAAACAAATTATTGTACTTGGAAAGTGCCAGTGGCAACAAACTTGCTTGGCATTGGTTGTTGCAAAATCTCCCCACTAATACCAGCATTGAAACCTGTAACTTTTACAGTGGTGTACATATTGATTCAACCATTGTGGCCCTGCGTGAAGGTCTGGTAATGCTAAATGCCAGTCGTGTCAAGCCAGAGAATTGCCCTGGTGCATTTAGAGACTGGGAAAAGATCTGGGTAACTGATGACATGATTGTGGCGCAAGACTTTTATCAATATCCCTATGCCAGCAAGTGGATTGCAATGAACATGCTGAGTGTGGATCCCAGCACAGTTATCATTGACCGGCATCAAACCAAGCTAATGAAACTGTTGGGTAAACATCAAATTGATTGCATACCACATGAGTTGAGACATAGTCGTACGCTGGGCGGTGGTTTCCACTGTGTCACATTGGATCTTCGGAGAAAGCATGATTGATCCAGCGGCACTGACGCAGTTAATTAATCAGCAGGTAGCTTCTGTAGTCAACGACCATGTGCAAGAAGTCATGTCATCTGATGAATGGCTTGCTTCTTTGGAAAACAAAATACTAAGTTACACACAAGATAGAATACTAGCTAAATTTAACAATTCATCTACTATGCCAGAAATTGTTGATGCAGTCAAAAATAGTGTGACACAGTTGTTTGATCAAGGTCTGATACCGGGTATTGACCAATTCATTGACAATACACTTGTGACACAAACTGTCAACATTGCGGTACAAAACACAGTTGAATCAGCCATTGTGCAACTGGCACAAGACGCTGAATGGGTAGCCAAAGTTGAAAATCTAGTTAATCAATCTGTGGTTTTACAAACACTGACCAAACTCAGCTCACTGGACATCAACTCTGTTATCCGTCGCAGGGTTGATGAAAACATGGTCAAGATCAAAGAACAATTCTTGACTGAATTTTCCAGCACAGGAATCAGTGACCAAGCAAGCGAGTGCCAACTCACTGTGATGGATGAAGCCACAGTGGTAGAAAACAAATTGGTCGCAGCTGATCTACAAATTGTAAATGGTGCCACAATCAAGGACCTGGCAGTGACAGGTAGCATCAACACAGACAATCAAGCCTGGACTGTGTTGGCCAACAACATCAGTGAAAACACTCTCAACAGTTTGTCGGACAAATGGCGTGATACCTTGGTACAACAAGTTGCTGACCAAATTAAAACCACTGGCATTGATTTTGATCAAGTAACTGTGGGCGGCGACTATCTTGTCTCAGGCACCAAGCTCAGTGGCACAATCACAGAATCAAATTTGGAATCTGTGGGTCGATTAAAAGAGCTGACAGTACTGGGCAAGTCTCAGATCAACAATGTCACTGTGGGCAATCGTCGTGTAGGAATCAACACAGACTCGCCAGAAATGGCATTGAGTGTTTGGGATGAAGAAGTTGCAGTTATAATTGGTAAACACAAAGAGAAACAGGCCTTTGTGGGTACCAGTCGTGCTCAAACATTGACACTGGGAGTAAACCGTACACCTTATGTTGAAATTGACGAAACTGGATTGACCACAGTTAAGAAACTGCAAATAGGAGTACACAAAATTGCTCACAGTGCACAAGTACCTGGATGGTCAGGAACCAAAGGAGACATAGTGTTTAATACCAATCCCAACAAGGACCGTGTGTTTGCTTGGGTATGTATAGGTGCATTTAACTGGCAAGTATTGAAGGCAGCAGAATGAAAACAAGTTGGGTATTAGCCGATTCAGTAATAATTGATCCCACACAGGATCTGTCTGAGTTGAAAAATATTGGAAGTTTTTGGGGTGGCTGGTGTACATGGCGAGCATGTCAAACAGACAATGTGATTTGTTATGACATGAAACATGCCCAAAATCTAATTAAACGGCAATTTCAAAAACAGTGTAATTTTTTTATACCAAACAGCATATACTCAATGTTGGACAGACCAGAAAATGTAAAACTGTTTGAAGGTGCTTTTGTGCACGATGTTGATCATCAGGACGAACTTGTGGCCATGCATTTGGCTGCCAGCACTAGTGATATAGTATTACTTTTGGGATTTGACTGGCAAGAAAAGGATCCGATTGCAGACAAATTAATTGTGCATCGCCAACATCACTACAACAATTTGGTAAAACAAGTGATCACAGATAACCCTGGAATACAATGGGTTTTGGTAGATCACCCTGGCGAAGTTCGAAAAGGACTGGATGGTCTGGAAAATCTCACCCAAGATTCTATGTCTAATGTGATTGATCTACTTACTAGTTGACACATAAGTGTTTTCACTGTATAATANCAGTATGAATACATTACAACGCATAGGCTTTTGTTGCAAGTGGCTCAATGATCCTTCCGAATGTGGAGGCATGAAAGTCAATGCTGTGGACCGTGACCTAAACGGAAGATCAACTACCATGCGCTGGTTGCGTGAGCATCCTGAAGACGCTGATCAGCGCCAATGGGACATCATGAATCACAATGCTACCGCGGCAGTGAAAATGATTGAGCGTGTGGCCACACTGCCTCCAGAACGAAGAATGGTCAGACTGGGCAGTGAAATGTTGCAGGGATACACAGAGCCCAACTGGATCGCCTGGTGGCAAAGACGCGAAGTGCAAGATCATCTTGAGAAAATTTTTGCTCCCATAGGTGAAACTGCTCGTAGGCTAGATGTAAGACTGAGCTTTCATCCTGGACAGTTTTGTGTGTTGGCCAGTGAAGCAGATGAAATTGTAGAGCGTAGCATTTTGGAATTTGAGTATCATGCAGACATGGCACGCTGGATGGGCTATGGTGCCACATGGCATGATCACGGATTTAAAATCAATGTGCATTTATCAGGCAAAGGTGGGCCTGCTAAGTTTCTGAAGACATTAGGTCGTCTCACTCCAGAGGCCAGAAATTTAATTACCATCGAAAACGACGAGATATCAAATGGACTTGACATTACTTTGGGTGTGGCTGAGCATGTGGCTTTGGTGTTGGATATACACCATCACTGGATCAACACAGGAGAATACATCACACCGGAGGACTCCAGGACAGCTAGGGTTATTGACTCTTGGCGCGGTGTTCGTCCTAGTCTTCACTATAGTGTTAGTCGTGAAGATCTTTTGGTTGATCACGATCCCAATGTTAGACCAGACCTTCAACAACTACTCGACCTAGGTTACAAGAAACAAAAACTGCGAGCACATTCAGACTTTATGTGGAATCGTGCCAGCAATGACTGGGCTTTGAGCTTTGGCAATGCGTTTGATATACAAGTTGAGGCCAAAGGTAAAAATCTAGCCAGTGCACAACTACACCAACAAAGAGTTACAAATGAATGATATATTATTTGGGATATTTCGATGGATACAGGAAGACTATCGAACACACCCGTTTCGATTTTCAGTAGAAGTATTTGCCTGGGCTATTTCAGTTGGGTGTAGTTTGACTATGGCAATCACTGTGCCTAACCCTCCACTGTTGTTTATGTATCCTGTATGGATCAGTGGATGTGCGATGTACGCTTGGGCAAGTTGGACCCGCAGATCTTTTGGTATGTTGGCCAACTATATCTTGCTGGTAAGCATAGACACAGTTGGACTGATACGAATGTTAAGCTGAAGCTTTGGGCTTTCTTGGAGCACGAGGTTTCTTTTCAGCTGGCGGCTTGGCTGGTGCTTTTTTTGCTGCAGGTTTCTTCTTAGCAGGCGCAGGCTTTGCGGGAGCAACTTCTTTGACCACTGTCTCAGCAACCCTGTTGGAATTTTTATCGCTGGCAGCCCATTGTTCAGCAGTCAACGCATGATATCCTTCGCATAATCCACTTGGACTACGACCGCATCCGCAACTCACTGGTGGTTTTACAGCCTGTGCACTTGTAGGAGCCTCAACTTTATATGGTGCCTCTGATGCTTGTTCTGGAATTTGTTTTGGTTTAATTGACAAATATTTCTTTAAAAAATCTAGTAGCATTTGCTATCTCCTTTGTTTTTTATTTACTCAAAATAGTATTACACAGTTATTATTTGACAGTTATGTTCGATTGCAATATAATTGTATATCAGTAGAAACACTGAGAGATAAATATCAGTGTAAACACTAACATTTAAAGGAGTCACAAAATGACAAAAATAGCACAAAAACTTACAGAGTTTTTTAAAATTAAACATTCTAGCGATCTAGAACAATTTATCAATAGCAAAAAGCCAACCAACACTGCAGAGGTAGAATTTTGGTTAAACCAGTACAATAGACAACTGTACGCAAGGGAGTTGTGATGGACGACGAACTTTTCAAAGCAATTATTCAATTTCTTGTTTATACAACAGGTGTATTATTGGCCGGGCTAACATTGACCATTTTATTAACATAACGGAATCATCATGAATTCAATTAAAAAATTTTTTAAAACCCTTGCAGAAGCAATTGTTGAAGCTCGTAAAGCAAGAGCAGAGCAAATGGTCAACGGATTTAATCACGGAAAATAATCATGGCAGAATTGATCAAAACCTGGGAAGATCGTGAATACGGTCCTAGATTTGCGATGCTTGCAATTGCAGCTATTATTATCTATTTAGAATTAACAAAGTAACTGCATGCCACTTCAAACAGTTCGCCGAGTGTTACCGCATGAGTATGTGAAATACAGGCATCATCTCAAACAGTTAGATGCTGAATCTAAAATTTTGAGATTTGGGTATCCAGCAACTGACACAATAATCAATCAGTTGTGCGACCGGTTTGAACTCAATCACACAAAACATATTCTTTTTTGTGTAGAAAACAATGATCTAGAATTTGTTGCCATTGGGCATATTGCCCTAGAAGGTGAAATGGAATTGGCTTTTAGTGTGCTTGACGAGTATCAAGGACAAGGCCTGGGCAACCTACTGATGCAACGATGCATTCAGTGGTGTAGAACACACAACATTCTCAGTGGATGTATGGTGTGTTTGAGTGCTAATTCAGTTATTAGACACTTGTGTAACAAATACGGAATTAGTATGCAAAATGATCGAGGCGAAACATTGGCCAAAATTCAATTTGACCGTCCAGATCTCAGTACCTATATGCACGAAGCCACTGACAATAACTTAGGAGTAGTTGACTATTTGGGTAAAAGAATACCCAAACTAGTTGCATTTGTATAATATGAAATATCTAATCAAAGGTTTAACTAAATCAGNATCAGTGTTCCGTCCGAGTGACTGGTCGGATCGTCTTTGCTCAATGCTGGCACACTATCGCCCTGGCACCAAGCCTGTGAGTGTTGTGGCTGAACACACGCATAAAATGCAAGGTTACTCCACTTACATCATGCCTACTTTTTCCAATGGTATAAAATCAGTAGTGCTCGATTCTAGATTAAAAGACATTGAAATACTGGCATTTGAGTTTGTATTGAACTTTGCCAACGACAATGATCTGGTTGTAGAAGAATACATCGAGGATCAAGTTTTAGATCTTGCCGAAGCTGCTTGACTCATAAATAGTGATAATGAATGAAATTATC
>JGI26470J50227_1000860_pt1 | contig 11602 bp, 14 predicted proteins | sample FreactTroBogLake_FD_50227 | JGI IMG/M metagenome (IMG submission 50227) | reverse complement strand
ATTACTGAAGAGGAGTATAACAATCTAATTGAGAACTTCCCTAAATCAATAGAGTGGTCAGAACTAGTGGAGAACACAGACGTTACTGAAGGTTCCCAGGAGTTAGCCTGTGTATCTGGGGCTTGTGACATAATTTAGTTTTATCAGTGGTGTACTTTGGGGCCCTTCGGGGCCTCTTTTTTATTGTAAAGTTAAAACTAATGATTGTAAAGTTATAGCTTACTAATTGTAAAGTTAAGATGAGGGGTTACAAACTCGCCTGCCAATTCGTTGATGCCCTAGTTAGAAAGACGGAAAATCACTAGGTTCTTGAATACCCTCGTGCCGTCTTGACTTATTTCTTAGCTGTCTTAGCAGACTTCTTAAATGCTTTAGCTGTAGGAGCACCTTTAGACGCTGGTAGTTTCTCTCCACGGCCTACAGATAAGTTAACTTTTTTCTTAACCATTTTATACCTCTAATTTATTTAGGCATCTTAGGCATTTTTGGCTTAGTGCTTACACGTTTAGTAGCAACCTTAATTGCTTTGCGAGGAGCTTTAGCACCACGTGGTAATTCTTTTTTAGGGGCTTTCATTAGTTTCATTTTATTCCTACCTGTTCGTTAATCCATTTTTGAAGTTCAATTAGTTGGAGCGTGGTTTCAGTGCACCTGAGAGCAAGTCCGTTGTAGGCGGAGATAGCATCAGAGAGCTGGGAGGACGGGGAAAGTCCTGACACTTTACTGCTACTGGGGTTGTTCCACACGCTTGTAGACTTGTAATAGTTACGAACAGCAGCAAGCTTAGCTTCGTATTCATCTTGAATTCCTTTTGTTACTAATTGATGTTGTTTGTTTAATGCTTCGACTTTTGCTTCTTGAACTGCTGCTTGTTGTTGAACCTCATCTTGAAACTTGGTGAATCGTAAATGCTCAAAGCGATAGCCAAGATACCAAGAACCGCCCAGCAGTAGTATACATAATCCCACTTTGACATAGTCGATTACCGATAAAGGAAACATTATTTTTCATCCAAAGGTTTAGTTGTTACAATGCGTAACACCGAAATAATTAAACCAATGACAATCATAGTTGTATTAAAACTAAGGTCATCTTTAATGATTTCTTTTAGATATTGAGAGTTATCGGACAGAGCACCTAAAGCTGAGATAAGGCCACCAAACCACATGGTCTTGCTTTTGAAAGCACCATTTATCCAAGTTTTTAATTTATCAAACATATTATTTCTTTTTAGCTTTTTTGGCTTTAGATTTACCAGCTTTAGATAAAGCAATAGCTACAGCTTGCTTTTGTGGCTTACCAGCAGCCATTTCAGTTTTGATATTTTTAGATACAGTCTTTTGACTACTTCCTTTTTTTAATGGCATAATTTATCCTTTATAAATATTATGAAGAAAACAATCTTGTTCGGCAAACCTACGATTTAAAATACCTTCATTGCGTTTACCACCTGCCATACACCAAGCAGGGAATTCTCCAGCAGCTTCGTTCTTTCTACCCATTTTTAAAAGCTTTAACAAAGTAGAATGTTCAAAAGCATTAACACCTAAGTTGTAAGTAAAAGATACAAGAGCGTCAAATTCATTTTGAGTAAGCTCTACACCGCAACCATTAACAGCCTCTTCAGCAATATGTAAGTCTTTACGAAGAAGCTCTGTAGCTTGTCCCATAGTAATAGGACTACCTGCAACACAACCGTCACCAGGTATCATTAAATGACCATAACCTACAGTAATCTTTCCTACACCATCTTCATAAGGCATACTACGAAAGCCTTCAAATGTTTTAATTTGTTCTATACCGTGGTAAGAAGTTTTCATTAGTTATATAAAGGAAGATAATAAGTTACACCGTCACAGGTAATAGGAAGCCACTTAGCAATCGTTACGTGAGTACCTGTCGCAGCTTGCCCGTTGGCTGTTAACGTACCTGTAGTAGTTAAATCAGTAACCTTAGCAGTATTTGCTGTAGTAGCACCTATAGGAGTATTATTAATACTTCCTTTAGTTATTGCTGCTGAATCAATAGTACCATGCGTAATAGCTGCTGAATCAATAGTACCACCAGTAATAGCAACGTTGTTAGCATTTTGTACTGCAATATCACCAAGACCTAAATTACTGCGAGCACCTGCTGCAGTGTTAGCACCAGTACCGCCTTGAGCAATACTCCAGATATTACCACCAGACTGAGCAGATTGAATGTAGTTTCCTAAGTTACGAAACCAGTCACGCCAGCTTTGAATCTCGCTAATCTTATCTTGGGGAATTGGAGGTAATTGATTAGCCATTAATCGTCATCCTCTTCTTCACCAGCTTCTACACCTTCAGCATAGCCATGAGACTGTAGATCAGCTAAACAAGCCTGTACCTTCTCACCGATGTCTGTACGATAAGCAATAGAGTTAGGAATCTCAATCTTCTTTTTAATAGTGCTGTAGACTTTGCAACGAGCATCTTCAATGGTATCGCCTAAGCCAACTACTGTGCAAACATAGTCTCCAGCAGTAACAAACATTGGTTCATTTTCTTTTAACTTACCGTCTACCATAGCAGGACCTTTGCCCCACTGAACTTCACAAAGATGGACATCATTAACTGCATCATCCATGTCCAAGCCCCAAATAGGATAACCAGAGTTTTCCTTCTTAGTTACTTGACTGTATGGAAAATCAGGAATTGTAATCACAACACCAGCAGCGATCTTGTTAGATACCTTTAAAGTATCTTCACCATTAATCATGTCCAACATCCACTGTGCTGGATCGCCTTTGTGTAGACTCAACTGAATGTTAAACAAAGGCCAGCCTGGACGCATTGTAAACTCTAAAGGCCATGCTTGACCCTTATCATCAATAATACAGTTAACATCGATGTAACCTGTATATCCAAGACCATGAAGCATATCTTCTAATGGCTTGAGCATCTGGTCAGCTAACTTAGAGTCTTGTGTGTATCGAACAATAGTTCCCATCTCACCAGTAGTAACACCAAGCTCACCATCCATAAGCTTCTTGTGTTCCCATGACTCAGAGAAGTTCTTAGAGAAACCACACTTACCAAACCAGCCACCAACACCAAACTCAATACCAGGACGGAACTCTTGAAGAATGAACTTACCTTTTAAGGCATTCTTTTTCTTCCAACGGTTCAACATGTAAATCATATCCGCAGCAGACTTAGCGACATAAGATAAAGTCTTATCTCCGTCCCCGATAGGCTTAGACACAAAGCGACGTGGATTAGCTTTAACGAAAGCAATAGCTTCGTCATACTTCTCAAACGTCATAGAAGGAATAGTTTTAATTCCTGCTTTGTTTAGAACCATCTCACCGTGGTCACGCTCTTGTTCCCAACGGTTAGTATCAATAGATGGTCCAAAGATAGGATAACCTTTGTCACGATAACGCTCTAGCGCATGGATGTAGAATACGTTGTCAGTAGTAAAGATCAGATCAGCCCAGTTCATGTGGTCTTCCCAGTTACTGACTCGCTTGATTAAACCACCGTCACCTACTTCAGAACGAGAACCATCTTTGTTATGACGAATAAACATCTTAACATCATGCCCATAGTCCTGACTACGAAGAGCAAAGGACAAACCACAACCACAGCCTGACGGATCAATAATTAGTATTTTCATTCTTTTCTAGTTTTCTTTGCACGTTCAGCTTCTTCTTTTAAAAACTTCATACGTTTTTCCATCTCAGCTTTTTTACGCTCAACACGCTGTTCAGCTTTCTGAGAAGCAGAACCACCGTAAATAGGGAAGCCTAATGTACCAGCAACAGCACGTTTAGCACCTTCCCCTGTAGGAGCACCCATAGCAGATTGTATTTGGAAAGGTAAAGCTTTCTTTCCTACAGCAGCTAGTTTACCAGTAACGCTTTGATCTAGCAAGTCTGGAGCGCCTGGCTGTAGATATTCTTTACCTAAAACTAAAGGAGCAGTAATCTGAGGAATAAAACCAAGCTTGTTAGTTAAAGTCTTAGCTGGGTCTTTAATCCAGTGAATAGGCTCCATTGAGTGCTTAGCCAACTGCATAGAAGAACCATCACGNAANTCNANACGTGTAGGATCTTTATTGTCCCAAATATCACGTCCAGCAGTAATGTTGTTTAAACCATTTAAGATTGTGCCATATACTAAAGCAGCACGTAGCTGATAGCGACGAGCAAAGTCAGCTTCAGTACGTGGCTTGACAAGACCTTTAAGACCAGTACCTTTACCAAACGCTGTAGACAATGCACGTAAAGTAGAAGCTGTCCAGTCAGGAGCAAACAATACTAACTGCAAAACTCTACGGTTTTGATTGTTAAAAGCCCACATAGCAAGCTCTTTACCAATCTTAGTCTGTGAACGTTGAGCCACATCAAACCAGTTCAAGCCACCAAAAGTATTGTTAACATAAGAAGTAATTTCTTTAGCTAATACAGCAGGGTCTACGTCAGGATGATTTAACTTAGCTTTCTCTAGTTCTTTCATTGCAACTTGCAATTTAAAACCAGTATGAGCAAAGTCCCAAGTAACTTTATCAGCAAGACCTAGAGTATACTTCTCTACAGCAGCAGCAGATTTCTCTAAAGCTTTACCTGTATCAGGTCCTAGTTTAGACATAATAATGTCACCACCTCTACCAATCTCAGAAAGAATACCACGACTTACGTCTTCTGGCGTCTCTACTTTAAGACCGTTACGGATTAAGAAGTCAGCTTCGTCTCCTAAGCCACCTTTCTTAAACATGTCTAAAGCATCACGAGTACCTTTAAACCCTGAAGTAATCTCTTTAGCAAAGTTACCAAAGCCTGATAACAAGTTAGCTTCCATCAAAGACTTAGCGTGGAAGAGACTAGCCATCACTTGTAAGCGTTTAGTAATCTGGCTAACAGCAGACAAGCCCTTCATTACTTTACTCGGATCAGAGTTTTCAAATACAAACTTTAATGCAGGAGCAACTTCAGGATGAATAGCATAACCTTGCATCTGAGGAGCATTCACTGTAGACCAGCCACGTGGAATAGGTTCTTTCTCAGTGATACGCTTCATTAAAGGATAACCTTCTACATCGGTCATTCCTTTAAGATCATTAATCATCTTTTTGTTTTCAATAGCTTTGTTCATTGAACGAGCATATTGCTGGTAAATCTCAGCAGCATCTTTAGTCTTGAGAACTAAACCAGAGTCCTGTAAAGCAGCGTTTAAATCTTCAAAGGTATCGTACTTACGTTCTTTACCAAAGCGAGACTTACCACTCATTGTATCTTTACCACCACCACCAGATTCAACAAAAGCGTTGATGGCATCTTGTACGTTACTGATCTTAGATTTTTCCCAGTCAACGATGTGAGTAATGTAGTTATCACGTAGTTCTTTAATGATGCCAAGCTTCTGAGCTTTTTCACCAACGTCTTTAAACTTAGTCTTTAATTGCTCAGCAGCTACTTTCTCTTTAGGAGATAAGGCAGACATGTCACCACGGTCTATTGCTTCAGAGATACGTTCTCTAGCTGCAACATCAGGGACTTCTTTAATTAATTTAACAGTATCGTTATGTATGAAACGTTCTTCAGCTTGAATATTGGTAATACGTTTACGTACAGACTCTTCAGCTTGAGAAGCATAATCGGTCGCTTCTTTTTCAAGCTTAGCATTCTCTTGTAGGCTTTTATCTACAATAGCTTTGCTTTGTTCTGGCACAGGCTCAGTTAAAGTTTCAATCTCAAGCTTAGCTTCTTTAGAAGGTTTAACTTCAGTAGGTTTAACTTCTGCAATCGGAGCAGCCTCCGCAGGCTTTGCTTCCATTCCTGGAGCAACTTCTGTAGGTTTAACGTCTTCTACAGGCTTAGCTGTTTTTTCGTTAAAGGTAGGTTCGACACGAGTAGGTCGTATTGCTTCAGGCTGAGCAGCTTTAGGAATCTCTAAAGGCTGTGCTTCAGGTTTACCATCACGGAAAGATTTACCAGTCTTATCTAAGACACCGTGCATAGCTTCAAATGCTACAGCAGTGTAAACAGACTCAGAAGCAGCCTTCATCAAGTCTTGTGGATTGACATCACGTCCTTCAAGCTTAGCAGAAGCACCTTCAGCACCTGCAGCAAGAACACCAAACTGCGTTGCAGTGTTGGCTGTGTTGTATGCAACTCGTCCAGCCTTAGCCACAGTACTTGCATCTTTAGTTAACTGAGCCATGCGTCCTAATGAACCAGTAGCTAACATCTCAGGGTCATAGACAAGACCTTTGATTAAGTCACCTACAAATGCACCTGGATTATCTGTAGCAGCTTTTCCAATAGCTTTAGCAGTCTCTACAGGATTTTGTACGCCTTCTTTAATAGCATTAAAAGTATCAGACGCACTGCGTTGTACTTGCTTTTGTTCTGCAGGAGTAATCGGATCTAAACCAGGCATGATACCACCCAGAGCAGACCTTGCGGTGTACTCTAGAATAGGGGCTATCATAGATTTCTTTTTCCAGTCCTCCATCGACATCTCGCCTAAGCTTTTCTTTAGCTCAGATACAAAGCCTTTAGACTCTACTGGTTTAGCAGATGTAGGGTCAAACTCTTTAGCTGTGGAAGCGTCAAAAGACGCAGGAGCATCAGCTACTTGAGTGGCTGTCGAAGGATTAAACTCCGTAGCACTAGATGGATCAAACGCCATAGTAACCTTTAATTATTTTACTGGAACCCACTGACCATTTACATATTTGGCTTTGTTGCCAGAAGCGTCCTGGTAGATTTTACCTTCTTCAAACTTAGGCTTCTTTTCAGTTTTATCTTTACCACCTTTAGCTTCTTTAGGCCCATAACGTTTATCTAAAGAATCACGTTTAGTTTGGAAGTCATCACGAATAGAAGCTTTAGCAGCGTCTTTATCAGCAACATAAGGATTGCTGTCAATCATAGCAAGACGTTTAGATTCTTCAATGTCTAATTTATTAGATTGAGTGCGATATTCTTTATTAATTTTTTCACCGCTACTGCTAATAGTATCTGTACCAGAGGCTAAACGAGCTTCACGCTTTTCTTGAACACTTACACGAGCACGGTCTGTTTCAGCTTTATATTGTTCTACTTCACCATGCAGTGCTTTGTATTCAGAGTCAACACGCTCTTTCATAGTTGAACCAACGTTCTGTATAATCTTTTGAGCTTCTTCAAAAGAAGGTGCGTTCTTAACAGCACTAGCTAAAATAACAGCAGTTTGTGGATTTTTAATAACATTACCTACTACATTAATTAAATCTTCTTTACTAGTAGCTTCAGAAGATAATTGACCTAAAGTATCCAAACCAGTCTGAATTACTTTTATACGGTCTAATTGCTTGACAGATTCTGCTCTTGCTAAGTCTTGAGATTTCTTAGAGAAATCTGCAGCTAATGCTGGATTACCTTTAGTAGCAGCAATTTCTGCAGCTCTATTATAAGTATCTGCTAAACGTGCAGTACTGTCTTGTTGTTGAGATCCTGTAGGAACTTTTGCTGCAGCTTTAGGAGCTTTTCCTGCAGCCATGTCTTCTGCATCTTGTGTAGCAGACACAGTATCTTTAAAACCAGCAGGAGACACATCAGGAGTATCAGGAGTTACAGGACCTGTGTCGCTAGGTGCTTGCTGTGAAGTATAACCAATAGGCTGCTCAGTAGCTGCAGCTTCTTTTAAAATATCTTTAGACTGCATTGTAGATTTAACGCCTTCTACTGCGTTATAAGCAGAAGAAAAACTTTCAAAAAAACCCATAATTATTTCCTATAATTTTTATTTAGAAGCCAAGCAAAGAAGCAATACCACCAATAACACCACCAGCAGCTCCTAAAATACCTCCACTTCCAGTCCACATAGAAGCACCTGTAGCGCTAGCTTGGGATTGTGCAGCAGCAGCTTGAGCTTGTGCAAGAGATGTTTGAGCACCACTAATGTAGCTTGTTTGTGCCTGTGTCTGAGCAGCAGTGTATGGAGCCATATAACCAGCAACGTTGGATTGTGTTTGTGCCAAAGCAGCAGAAGAAGCCAAACTTTGACCTTGATAAGGAGCTAAGTATGAACTTACTTGAGCAGCATTCTGAGCAGCAGTTGCAGAAGCAGGAGCTTGACTAGCACCTGATAAAGTANTTAACTGATTAAATAAGTTATTATAGTAAGNAGAGAACTGACCTTGTGCTAAATTAGAAATAGCATTGGCTTCTCCGCCAGATTGTAATTGACCAGTGGCTGCAGCAGCACGTTGACTAGCAGTCACTCCTTGTTGCAACTGAGCTTGATAACCACCCTGAGACATAGCAATGTTAGGATTGTTAACTAATTGATTTAATTGTGTAGCTGCTTGAGCACGATACTGTGAGTATGGGTCATAAGTGCTTAAAGAAGAAGCAGTAGGTATAGCATTAGTTGCAGGAGCAGCAGCAGGGGTAGCAGCGTTTGTTAAACTTTTTTGATAAGCAGCCCAGTCAGCAGAATTAGAAGGAGTAGCAGAAGCCTCGCTGGCAGCAGCTCCTAATAAGGCTTGATTGACCTGAGCTTGAGTAGCTGTAGGAGATAAGTTTTGTGTCCAATATTGAAAACCACCTACATCAGGTGCTCTACCGAATAAGTTTTCATAAGCACTACTAATCTCAGAAGTTAAATCTCCTGATTGATTAGCAGTAGTATAAGCACTAGGACTAGCAGCCTGTACTGTTAAATTGGGAGTTGTGGTATCAGCCATAATATGTCCGTATAATTAGGTTAGAAATAGATTATTGTTCTATTTCAAGGTCAATTTCAGCAGTTTCTAATCTCAATGGTACATTCTCTGTACACAAAAACTCCCAAGCTCTGCGACGTGCTTGACCAGTTTGATAAATCTGTGGTCTAGGCTTACTGAGATCAACAGTACGGTAAGGAGACCAGTTTTGATAATCATCGTCAGATCTACGAATATTCATCGTAGCTCCTACTTTATCACCTACAATTTCAACTCTATTGTAAAATTTACGTTTAGTAAGTCCGTTATCAATAATAGAAGTTACTGAACGATAATAGATAGGAGCACCAGCATCACTGTAATAAGTATCAGACAGGGTATACAATGTACCATTATCATCATCTAATACATAATAAATACCGTTGTTTCCTGCATAATAGCTAGGACGGAAGTACTGTTCAGCGTATATTCCAGGAACACCTGAATCTTCATCTCCGATAGCATACATAGTCCACTGAACCCATGCTTGTTGGGAAATGTCATATACTATTGTAACATTTAAATCATGTAATGTCAATACATAAAATAGATGTCCATTGAATTTAAATACATAGGCAGTGACATATTGTAAATCACTATTGCCTAAAATACGGTCAATATATTCATCAGATACTTTTGTAGGGGCTACACCGTCTAGCATAAACACCCCAGTACCTTCAGCCTTGGAAGAACCAATCCAGATAACTGATTGCTCGAAAGAGACAATAGAATTACCGTTAGGACACCCAATTTCAATACGATAGGAAGGTGCTGGAGATAACGGAGAACCTGTAGGGTTTGCAGCGTCATAGAAGAACTCTAAAGACCATTGACCATAATCAAGCACAAAGTTTAAATGCTTAGCAATACCTGTAGACTGGTCTGGTTCGGCTTCGGCTGTGACATAGTCCAAAGGATTCCAAATAGCAGGGTTTCCTACGTTACTGGTATAAACACATCCACTAGGTGTGCTAATGACCACGTAGGAGTCTAAAAAGACTGCACCAGGGTTAAGGCCGCCTGTAGGGAAAAAATTCAATACAGCCGTTCCTGAAGCCCCTGCTCCAGTACCGCCTCCACTGTCTGCAAATGTAACACTAGGAGGTGATGTATATCCAGAACCATAGTTAGTCATGGTTACACCAGTAATAACACCGCCTGTAAATTGTACAGTTCCTGTGGCAGTTGTACCACCTGCAGGAGGAGCAGAGAAGGTTACTGTAGGTGCTGTATACCCAGTACCGCCTGTGCTAACAATAACATTAATAACTGTGTCGTTAGTAATTTGAAAGAAAGTTCCAGTAGAGCCGTTTAACAAATAACCATTAAGCTGGTTATGTAAAAACAAATAACCATTGTTTAATGTTTGAACAAAATAACAAGTCTCTATAGGACCTGTAATGCTTCCTACAGTACTTGTTGCATAAGTAGTAGGATCTATTTTATATAAAACATTGTTAATAACGGCATACAAATAACCGTTAAAATAACACATTCCTTGTGCTTGTGCGTCAGGCAACGCAGGAGAAGTCTGAGCTATTTGTAAGCCAGGTCTTTTAACAAACTCAACAGAGCTTCCTTTGCTTTCAAAGTATCCATTGACACATTTAGAGTCAGTTTTCAAATCACCATTACGAGTGGTAATTTGCTGTACTAAAGGAATACGTTGTGTTGGCATTAGTTAGCTTGTCCAAAAATAACGTTAGCCATGCGAAGGTCTGGCTGGAAGAACGAAGAAGTAACTTCAACATCCCAGTCATTGAGACGATCACGATACGCACCTGCACGAACTGCAATCTCTTGTCTACGACTGTCAATAACACCATACTCAATAGCTAATTGGTCTGCTAAGCCCCATACTAAAGTGTTCATCCACTCGTTAGGAAAGTCAGGAATCTGTGAGCCAGTGTTGATGTCATCCATAGGCTGTTGAGCCATGAAATGTAACTCATAGTCTTGAGATGTATTAGCGTCTGGTGTTAAGTAAACATACATGTTACCGCTATTCTTACGAACGTTGTAATACATGGAGTTACTGATACCAGTAGAAAACTTTGAACCTAATACGTTATACTCTTGTTGGCTGAGCATCTGAATAGGTGTGTCAATCATTGGTGACACAGAAGTATTACGAATCCAGCCTTGGATAACTTTTAAAGGTTTGTCAGTATCTAAGTCAGTCAAAGGATTCTGAGAAGCAGGTCCAATGCTATAGACAGTTTGATTCTGAACTAAAGGCAACACAAGCTCATTTACTTTCCAAAGCTTTAAACCCTCGGTAGCAAACTGCTTAACCAAAAGATTTAAAGCTAGAGAAGCATTTGCAATCGTAGCTGAATCGGGCACGTCACCAAGTTCAAGAACTCCGAGCTTACGTAAAGCAAGCTGAATAATTTGGTCACGACTAACGGTAAACGTACTAGACATACTATACTCCAAACATAATTTTAATTGCTTTATCCAGACCAATCATCTGGGCAATGACCACAGCTAAAGCACCTATTGCTAAGTACTTTATTTGATTGAGAGATTTCTCAATGCTGTGCATAGTTGTTTTTAAATCAATCGAAGTTTCACGTAACTCACGAATGTCATCTTCGTGGTTATCTGTTTTAACTTCTAATCGAACAACACGATTTTCTAATGCTTCAGACATTAATTACTCCAAATAGCTGTAGGGGCCGTTGGAAAAGTTGCTGGAGTTACAGGAGGATTGACACCAATAGCTCTAACTGTACTACGATAAGATAAAAAAGCAGCTTGATTAGTTAAGTAAGGATTGGATACTGCTGGATTAGCAACATCAGGAATAGAAGTCCAATCTGTAGCAGATAACAAATTTTGTGCTTGAGTAGAAGTTTGAGCTTGTAAATTAGCAATATAT
>JGI26470J50227_1000859_pt1 | contig 11613 bp, 16 predicted proteins | sample FreactTroBogLake_FD_50227 | JGI IMG/M metagenome (IMG submission 50227) | reverse complement strand
GGGTTCACTACCATCGACAAGGTCGAAGTGAAATTCAAAAACGAAGAACGCATGATAGCTGGAGCCGTCGACGTATTGGAACTGACTACCCCGGATGGCGAAAAGTTTTTAGTCGATATCAAGAGCACTAACCAACTCCCCAAAGAGGCGAGTGAACAGTACGCTATGCAGCTCAGGACATACCAGGATAATTGCCCTGGTGCACCTGAACGCATGGCGTTACTTTTTATTCAAAAGGCTTATCCTCACAAGATTAAGACAATTGAAGTTAAGAAGGACCAGGATGCATTGGACAAACTCTACGACAAGTGGGACCGAGTTCGAGTGGCCATCAGAAACTCCAATCCAACTGAGCTCAGACCCTGTTGCACTGGTGGTACAGATGAAGCTTTTCTTGGATGCCCTGCAAGAAAGATCTGCCACCTTTGGAATTGATGAGTAAAACAAGCTATGAAATGCAATAGTATATTGCATAACAAGCATTGTTTGAAGTCGTCATTGCAATTGTGTATTATATAGTCGCGACAAAGGAGACCAATGTCAAAGCCTGATTTAACCGAATTCTTTGAGGAGGCGCCAAAGCAATGCATTGCTGCACGACTCATTAATAAATTGAGCAAAGATGACAAAGAAAAAGTCTTAGCTGCGATGGAAGAATCTACCATTAATGCAATGGCTATTCTGCGCTTCATTCAGAAGCGTGGCATTGATGCTAAGCATCCTGCTGTAATTCGTCATCGTAAAAAGGAATGTGTCTGCTATGGCAAGTAAGAATAAGATCGATCTTAATGAGTTCTATCGTCATCGTCTTGTCCCACGTGAAGTAGACCCAGTTGACATTGATGCTCTCTGCAAGCTTGCTAGTCGTAAGAGCATAGGCAAGCCAGTCAAGCCACAGGGCGATAAGTCAATGCTAATCATTCTAAGTGACTGGCAGACTGGTAAGGCAGAAGGCGGAGGCACTGAAGCGATTGTAGAGCGTGTAACGTACTACCAGGATCAAGCTATCCATCGCATCCGTGAGCTGAATAAGCTAGGCAAGAACATCACAACTGTCTACGCTGTGTCAGTAGGAGACCTTATCGAGCAATGCTCTGGCTTCTATGACATGCAAACTTTTGGTACAGACAAAGACCGTCGTGAACAGATGCGAATTGCTCGTCGTCTTATTATGCGATTGGTCGATCTCTGTGTTGACGAAGGATTGAACGTAGTGCTAGGCGCCGTACCAGGTAACCACGGTGAGAACCGTAATGCTTACTCTGGTAAGGCTTACACTACATGGACTGACAATGACGACCTGGCTATCTTTGATGGTGTCGCTGAAATCATTTCGCACAACAAGGAACGCTACGCTAACGTAGAAATCCCACTTGGTGCTATTGCTGATGACTTGACAATGACATTGAACATCTCAGGCGTTGAGTGTGGCTTCGCACATGGTCACACCTTCCGCAATGGTGGTAACAAGAACTACGTTAAGACTAACGGTACAATCGGTAAGATCGAATCATGGTGGCTTGGTCAGTCTATGGGACGTCAGCCTATTGCTAAGGCAGACCTTCTGTTCTGTGGTCACTTGCACCACTTTGTAGCATCAGGAGCTACTGGACGACACGTCTTTATGGCACCTGCAGCTGACGGTGGATCACACTGGTACACAAGTACTACTGGTCAAACCTACCCTGCCGGTATGCTTACTCTTCTTGTTGGAGAAGGCTGTGGCCCTCTTGGTTGGTCAGACCTACAGATACTCTAATGAGCCCCTGGTTCATGATAATAGACACAGCAATCATGACTACTGGCATGGTTCTAATCGCTTGGATTAATCGATGAATAAAGAAAAAGCACAAAAGTACCGTGAACAACACCGCAAGTCTGATAGGGGTATGTACTGTGTTAAATGCACAGACATATACCCATGCGATGTAATCAACATCTTAGATGATTGGCAATTCGAGCACTCTATGCAAAAGATTGTTGACATTAGCGAAGAACTAGGTCTGCCAGAATGACATCCCCACAGAAAGCAAAAGGATCTCAGTGGGAAAGAGATGTTGCTAAGTACTTTAATGAACGAGGATTTCCAGAAGTAGAGCGACGTTATGGTGCTGGTGCTACGCTAGACAAAGGCGACATCAATGGTGTCAAGGATACTGTTGTCGAAGCCAAGAACTGGTCAAAGATTGTACTCGCCACCATCATGGATGAGACGATAGTAGAACAGAAGAATGCCAAGAAGAAGTTCGGTATTGCTGTAATCAAGCGTAGGAACAAGAACGTTAAGGATGCTTACGTTATGATGACGCTTGAAAATTGGATTGATTTATACGAGTGTTACGTAGAAAAGGATAAGTAGATGAGCATTAGCAAGGGTATTAAGCGTGGCCTTGAGGGTCTTACCGAGCCAGAGCTTGGGCCTAGCCACGATGATAAGTTCGGTGAGCTCCATGAGTTTGCTGTACGAGCCTTTACTTGGAAGACCAAGCCAGAAGACTTGGCAATGCTTGATACTATCGAGAATGTAGTCGATGACTTCATGAAGGACTACATTGATCCTGCTGAAGTAATCATTGCACGATTTAACACTGACAAGAGCATGAATGCTGATGAGGCAGATAGGTTATTCCTCAATCTCCAGAGTGTCATCACAGCTATTGAAGAAGAAGTAACCCGCAGATACTTGAAAGCTCAGTATTCATATTATATACTAGACGATAAGTACTGGAACGCATGGCGTAAGCCAACTGGTGGCACTCAGAAGGACCTAGAAGCTGTAGCTAAGCTAGAGACTCGAGAGGATAGACAGTTCTACTTTGTACAATACGCTGCCTGGAGAATGATTAACGATAAGGTGCAAAGCCTAAAAGCTACGCAACGTTATATTCAACAGCAATTATACCGAAGAAGTTAAATATGACAGAGCCAGCTCCTAAGAGAAAGAGCCGTAAGCAAGAGGTAATCCAAGGTAAAATTACTTGGCAAGTGCTCGAGCGACTCTTGAATAATTATTGGGAATGGTACGAAATCTATCTAACTAGTGGCAATCCAGATCTTAAGCTTAACAATGGCGTCACTGTAAACATCTACGATATCCTGAAAGGAATAGATCGTTTGCCTCCACGTCAAAAGCAAGCGGTCGTACTGTCATGTTTGGAAAATCGAAAAGAAGTAGAAGTAGCGAAGATAATGGGCTTCACGAAGTGGTCAAGTCAGGTTGGTATGTATAAACGAAAAGCCTTGAAAACACTATGTGAAACCGTATGGCGTCATGAGAATGACTAACTAGAGATCCAATAAAGAATGTAATTGGTTCTCCAATAGAAAGACAGGGAAAAATGTCATGGTTGTCAAAGATAACAGGTTCACACTCCCCGAAAGACCAAGTGTCTGAGGAGCCTGAGATCGTGGAGCAAGTGGAAGTCCGAGAACGACTAGATCCACAAGCAGTCTTTGACAATCTCGAAGAGGCATACAGAGATAAGCTACCAAAGAACTGGGATGAGTTAAACCATACCCAGAAACTAGAATGGTTTGCACACCGTATGCTGTTGGACGATAGAGAAGCTATCCGTCAAGAAAAAGGCAACGAAGTAGCACGTGAAGGTGGATTCCTCAGTGACTACCAGCTTGAGCGCCGACGTCGCAGAGAAGTTCATTCTAAACTAGACAGTTGGGATGATGTACCGCCGCGACAAGGTGTCTTTAGTAGAATATACGTTGATAAGAATAACCTATTAACACCAGGTAATCCGGAGGAGAACAATGGACAGAAGAACTCGTGAGTATAAAGAACTTGTAAAGATGACACCAACCACTCAGGAACTCTTGAGTGAAGAGATTGATGGTGAACTCTACCTTTATAAGTCTTCCCCAAACTGCAAGATTTGTACAACCAGCGATGATCTTAAGAACATCATTGACTCGCTGTTGTTGTTCCCAAAAACATACAAGGAAGTCCTGAAGGCAATCCAGCCGCTGCAGGATAAACTAGGCATTGATGGTAACGATCGTATTAACTACGATAATATCCGTAACCACCAGAAGAACCACTTACCATTTGAGAAGCGCCTTGTCCGTGAAATCATAGAAAAGCGTGCGGCTGACAAGAACCGCAGCATCCTTGACGCTGGCGAACGTTTGCTTACTGCTGAAGCATTCTATGAAGTTATTGTTGCTAAGGGTTTTGAGGGTATCGCCCAGGGATATGATAAGCCCACCCTAACCCAGACTATGTATGCCATGGAAATGCTGTCTAAGCTGGACAAGGAAGCCAAGGACGATTACCGCCCAGAAGAACTGGTTAACCAGCTGGACATGATTCTTACGGCTATCCGTGAGGTTTTGCCTGCTGATATGAAGGAAATCTTGTTCGATAAGATCGAAGAACTCCAGATGGGTACTGCTGTCAAAAAGCCTAGAAAACTTAAAGAAGCAGAGATTATCGATGCTGAATATATCGACGAAGATCTCGAGGAAGACCTATAAATTACTGGCCTTTTATGTAAAAGTTGCTGTAAAACGCTAGAGTTATTGTAAACATAGGGGTATATATGGCATTTCGAGACTTAAAACCATGGAGAAGATCAGAATACGCTGACATCACCAACCTCCCTATCAAAATCATCAATTACCCTGATTCTATTTACAAGAACAGTGATCCTAGTCACCCAGACCCCAATATTCAGGATGAAATGATCATTCTTGACCAAAATACGGGTACACAGATTAGAAGTCAGGGTATTCAATTTGACCCAGAGGGTAGTGCTAACGCTCAATACGACCCAACCAGTACAAGAACTAGCCACATTAGTGCTATGCAGCACGCAGTACGCAACATTGTTCTCCCATGGGAAGGTTCAGGATCAAAGTCTCCTGGTACTGTTGGGTTGTTCTGCCCTAAGTGCGGTGACACATTGGATGCTAACCAACGTGAAATTATCAGCAGCGATAGCTCACCAACTGGCTACGACTACAGACACGCACAGTTTGCCTACGGTGGTTGCCGTGAGTCAAAGGAACGTACCTGGTTCGGTGCTAAGAGACGCCCACGTAGGGGACAAAAGTCATAATGATTGAAAACGAAGACGAGATCCGTAAGCTACGCGGTGATTACCAACAGAAGTCAGAGGACTTTGGTAATGCCGTTGCAGGTATGAGTCAGGCTGCTAATGCTGCCCTCGACCCTGAACGCCGTGCAGAGCTTATGCAACGTCTGAAGACCATGAGCAACAGCAGTCAATTTGCTTTGTACGATAACGTTATCAAGAACTGCGATCAGATGCTCAACAACTCGGCAGCATATCCTGCCATGGAAGTTGGGTACAACAAGCAACCTGCTGCCTATACTATTGCTGGCAAGCCTAAGACTACTAAAGTCTTGAACGCTTTCTTGCCTACGCTTTATAGCATCTCGACAGAGCCTAGCGAATACGTTACGCCGCAGGGTGAAACGATCAAGCCATGCTTTGGTACAGAGCAGGGTGGTCGTCTTGTCACATCAGAGCTTGCCAAGAAGAATAGAAAAGCTGACCTAGGCAATGTTCCAATCCAAGAATACACTGACGAAGGTTCTATCAACCACTGCATAGGCATAAACTGCCGTGACTGCCACGACTGTGAAGCACACAAGAACTTGGTATACGATTCGTTGAAGGGCCTAGTTAAGGGCTCACGTGGTACAAAACAACTGCACCTTAAGAACCTTATCACTGCTATTGACAGTTGGAGCGTTCACCAGGATGCTAGAGGTGGCGATCGAGCCACACAAGACGACTCAGCGTACCAGCCATGCCGTTTGAAGCATGAGACGCTGGGATCAGCTTTTAGATTGATGGCTAAGACATTGCGCAGTGCCTATCAATCAGAGGGCGGAAGACACAAGGACAAGTTCCCTGGCAGAGGAAAGGGACAGGCTGCATACTAATGGATCTGTTTAAGCTATTTAGACCAAGACAAGCTGCAACCTTTGCGGCAGAACCTATCAACCCAGTAGTACTTCCTGGTGCTGAAGCTTGCAACTGCCCAGACGTTTTGTTTGATGGAGATCAGTCAGGCGAAGTTAAAACTCTTCTGAGCGGTGACAACGTATCCAAGAGACAGGGCCACAAGATCGTTTCAGATAAGATTGATTCACTCCTGTTCGGTGAGGACAGAGAGGCTGCTGCCAATCAACTTGGTCAGATGAAGAGAACACAGCCAGTTCCTAATCCCAGTGAAGAGACCAAGCGCCACTTGCTTATGCACATTGATGGTGCTGGCAAGAGCCACAGAGACTACGGTATCAAGGACAGTGAGCTCAGCCCAACGTACATTGCTGGACGTAACCTAGCTAACGAAGCTCAGGGTGCTATTGCCCCAACAGACTACAGCGCAGATAACTGCGGTACATGCTCACAATACGAGACAGCATTGAAGGGCCACGCCCACAAGCTATATTCTGCAATGAACCAGGGCATCGAGAACCTTCCAGAAGTTCAGCGTCCATACGCTCAGCTTAGTGCCAAGGGACTGTTCCAAAGAATGTGGGACTCTTGGACTAACAGAGAGCCTGTCAAAGAAGGCGATCACCCATTGGTACAAGAGGGTAATGACATCCTCAACAACTGGAACAACCACACAGAGACAGGTCACGGCTTCTCTCTTGACCCATACTCATTTGTCAAGCACACACCTATCGTTGCGGGCGAAGAAGGCGGTAAGGCTAGACTGCATGGTCTTTACCGTAAGCTAAAGGATCTACGACCAGGTTGGTCTACGCAACGTCGTATTGACATCCCTTCACGTGGCATTGGTGAAGAGACCGAAAAGCAACTGGCAGAAATGTACCCTGAGAACCCTGACCAAGATGTCAGTACTCGTGGTATCTTGCCTCGTGTAACTCCTGCAGAGNANAGTCAAGCATTGGATCTCGCTGAGAAGATGAAGGAGCGAGGCGAGCTTAACCAATTTGTAATGGCTGATGANAACCCAANGGTAAGAGCTACTGATGCATCGTTACCACAATCGGGTACTTTCTATGACAAGCCAACTGGGCNTGAGCGTCAAATGGTTGAGATCCACCCAACTAACTATGATATGGGTGGGGCTCCAATCATACCAGCAGAGGTATATGAGACAGAGAATCTCACTGGTGTTGGTAGAGGACCTAACTACATGATCACCAAGAAGCCTCAGGAATTTGAGCAGACTTATAACCCTCTTATTCCTACTCTCAATGAGCGCGGTGAAGAGGTAGACCCACGTGCTCACTGGATGACACGTCCTGTTAAGTACGATACCGATCGTCCTGAAATCGTACAAACATACAGCACTCACCTTGATGAGAATGGCGTATGCCAACACCCCAGCCACGCAGTTAAGCTAGCTCCAGGCGTAAAATACACCGATGAAGAAGTGGCTGCGAAGCAGGCACAGGAACAAAAGAATAGAACAAGTTGTGCTACCGTTGCAACCCTGCCAACTGGTGAGCAGAACGTTGTAGCTAAGGGTCTTCACCCAGATGATATCAACGACCTTTACTCTATTCCACGTGAAGATGCTTATCTATTCCAGAAGGCTCGTGTCAAGCCAGACCTTGCACTCCACAAGGAAAACAGAAGATCATTTGAGCCTACCGCTGAGAATAAGCGCAAGGCAGCAGAAAATTACAATGCATCATACAACCAAGCTCTTGCAACGGCATACCCAGACATGTCAAGGGATGAAGCCCTCGACTCTTTGTACGCTGAGCACCAAGCAAAGATTAAAGATTTAGCTTCTCGCACTGAGAAGTTCCGTACAAGCTCTAAGAAAGAGGATAACATGTTTAACTCAAGCAATAGCAAAGAAGCTCACCTAGACTTGGGCACTATTATCGATGGTGTCAAGGCTGTTGGACACGCTGCTGAACACGGTGCACACGCTGTAGGCGATTGGGCATCCCGTATCATTAACGATATGGCACACCCTTCCAAGGAAGTGTTCTCGGGTAATCCTAAGAAGCTGCACGAACTCCAGAACGTAGCTAATGAGTTCAAGGGCATGGAACCACAGGGTGGCATGGGAAGAACCATTGCAGAACAGAACCTCCAAGGTTTCACTGATGCCAATACTCACGAACAGTTCAACGGCGTTGGTACCGCATTGGATTCTGCTGCAGCATTGTCTGGTCTCGCCGCTTTTCATAACTTAACCAAGAAGAAGTCATCGTTTGAAGATCGATATGCTGCTGCAAGCAAGAAGCCATGCGAAAAGTGTGGAAAGAATTGCGCTAATGATGTAGAATGCAAGCAGAATGTACAGGATCGTAGACGTGAGCAAGCTGCTAACTCTGCTTACGAAGATCAATAAACAATAAGAAAGAAGACCATGGCTATTACAGATCCTAATCAAATTGGTGGTATCCGCCCCGAAGATGTGAAGCAAACACCAGAGCAGATTGCTCAGGTTAATGCTTACCTTGCTCAACAGAAGCGTGAGGAAGAAGAACTCGGTAAGGAGCAACCTATTGAGCTGATGGAATCAGAACTTATGGGTGTATGGAAGCTATTGCAAGAGCTCCAGTACAAGTACGGCAACCGTAAGGGTAGCTTTGAGAACCTCACGTCTCTTCGCAACGAGGCTGATGAAAAGTTTCACGCACTTGGATTCCAGGTTGTTGTTGACTGGGTTATGCCTGGTCTAATGCAAGCTAATGGTAANNCAGCTCCAGAGCCACCAACTATCACAATCGTTGGTCGTGTCGATGGATCAGAGTTTAACCCAGAGCAGAACCGTTACGAGACGGGTGCGGGTGTTGCTGATGATTACTACAACGCTAAGCGCAAGGCACTTGGCTTGGGTAATAAGAAGCTCATCCTTCCAGGACAATAGATTATGCAGTGGCGACCACGTTTCAGAAGAACATCTGATGAGCGTGGACCCGTCACGTCTTTTGTCGTTGTTGCAGACGCTGATGATCTACCTGGCTCCGAACACCACCCTATCATTCGGAAGGCTATTGACAACCAGCACGAGATAGAAGTGATGTATGCTAAGCCAGGTGCTGGTGCAGAGCAGCGTGTTGTTATCCCTACAGAGATGGCTCCTGGCGAAGGTGGCGTAACTTACCTTAGAGGTTTTGATGTTACCAAGGGCGGTGGACACAAGACATTCCGCACCGATCGTATCCAGGGTATCGTTGATGTAAGAGATCGTTCACAGGATCCAGGCGTTGACCCAGAACCGCTGGCTTTCTCAGTCCCAACAACACAGAAGAAGAACAGAACGTTGTTGGCTGAAGAGCCTAGTTTAGTTACTAGTGATCAGACTATCAAGAAGAATGATCCTAATGCCGTTAGGATCATTGCCAACCCAGTGCAATTTATGCAAGAGAACAATGCATACAAGCCCAAGACTGGCACTATTGACCCTACGCCAGAAGAGTACGAGGAACTACGCTCTAAGGACGTAGACCCACAGACATACGACAAGGCAACGATTAGAAGACTGCGTAACAGCGGTGCGTCACACATTGACCTACTTAACGTAGCTAACCAGGGTATCCCGTACGAAGACTACGAGATGGCACGTGCTATCACAGACAGCCACGATAGTGCAGTGCAAGAAGCATTAAAGATGCGAAGCCGTGATAGGGAACAAATCTCGCAGAACATCGAGAGAAATAAAGAGAATCCAAACTTTGCTGAGCCACACCTTCTTGATGATGCCGCTTACAAATCAGCAACCAAGGGATTGTTCGTTCACCACATGAACTTAAGGAATGCGCCTAGCTTTTCTGAAGACCAGAACCGTGGGCCTATTTTCAACCACCCAGATAGACGCAGAGCCAATGAGTGGATCATGAGCGAGCTGACTAAGCTAAACCCCGAGCTCAAGCAACAAATGGGTAACACTACCTTCCTTGAGAACAGAGGTCTTGAATTCTTAAAGGGTGACACCACAAGACTTACTGATGGCACCAAACAAATCAGTTACTTCGATCCAGTTAACCAACTCTCCAAGCACCACACAGCATTGCAGGCCACCACTACTGACCTGGGTGATCTTACTAAGCAGCGCAGAATCATTAAGGCATTGTCTAACATTGCTAACAGCCGATTCTACCCTGTTGACTACAGCGGCGACGTTTACGAGGAAGCATAATGTTTAACAGCAAATACGCTAACGCTCGCCCTGACGGTACGTTCTCAGAAATACCAAATCTTATGGTTGGTTTTGACACCGAAACAACTGGTCTCTTCATGCCACCGAAGCACTGTGAATGCCCAGACCACCGTGGCCAAAACATAGAAGTTCGTGACTGCCCAAGAACAGCGCCAGGTATCATTAGACTAGACACAGTATTCCCAACGGGTGAAGGTGCCAGAGCAATTGAAGCTCAAAAGGATATGAGTATCCACGAGCCAATAAGCTATGGTTTCAAGACGTATATCAAGGGTAAGCCAGCTGGTGAAGATACTCCTGATGGCACACAGAATTTTCTTGCTTTGCCAGATAGCTATGCGCTCAAGATTATGGACGCTGACCCTCAGAAGTTCGCTGAAAGAACCCACGGGTTTAGCAGTCGTATGCTACAGAGTTCTTACAACGGTAGGTACATCCCCAATGGCTGGGCATACGACCCAGCTACCGATAGAACAAGTGCTATGACTCGTGCCGTACAGAGGCTGGCAGAGGCTGATAGACGCGGAGCTACGTTCGTTGGTGCAAATATAGGCTTTGACTTCGGCATGCTAGGCCACCATTTCAAGAAAGCCACTGGCATGACAATGAAGGATGCTGGTTTTGATCTCGATAAAGCATTGGATGAGGGTAGAGTGCTTGATGTTATTCGTCACCACCAATTGATGACTGGTGAAGAGAAGCGCCGCCCGCTCTCAAGCTCCAAGGTTAACACAAGGAAGTTTAAAGATACGCTATGTGATCTATACGGCGTTAGAGAAGGTGACCACAGCGCCGCTGAAGACTCAAGAGCATCGATTGATGTTGCATTGAGACAAATTGCTACAAACAACGGTCAGTTTACTCCAAACCCTCCAAGGATAGGTTAATATGAGCTGGGAAATACAATATACTATTGAGAGAGCTTCGAGCAAGACAGCATCTGTCGGGGCCAGTGGTCTCGATTATGGTCAATTCGCTCCATGCACAGGCACAGATGATTGCCCAACGTGTAAGCACATTGGCAAGATTATGGCTGAGAACAAGGACGAAGAGACTGGCGCAATCATTGATAAAGACAATGATGCTATCCACAATCAAGCACTCGATTGGCACAAGAACCAAATACCTGCGTTAGCAGAGGAGCTACAACAATGAAAAAAGTATCAAAGGCAAGCGAGTACTTCTCGCAAATAAACTATAAGAACGCACACTTTCAAGCAGAGAAGCTGGATCTCCTGTTTAAGCATGTTGATCCAAACAACCCTAATTCTGCTAAGCCACACGTTAGAGTGCTTGGCCCAGAGAGTGAAGCAACAGATCTCCCACCAATCGGTAGTGCTGAAGAGCATGAAGGAGATGTAGAATAATGTCGTTTAACGAACGTTACGCTAAAGAATTCTGGGACAAAAATGACCCAGACCATGGTGATCACGATAAGTTATCATCAGAACAAAAGGCAAAAGCAAA
>JGI26470J50227_1000857_pt1 | contig 11619 bp, 17 predicted proteins | sample FreactTroBogLake_FD_50227 | JGI IMG/M metagenome (IMG submission 50227) | reverse complement strand
GTCTAGATCCAACAACATCGATAATTTCAGTAGCAGCTTCGATAGCATACATAACTTCAGTAAGTAGTCTTTGTTTAAGATTGCCATAATCTGGCAAATCTACACTCTTATGAAAGAGACGGCAACCACGATTCGAATCCATATGAAGAACAATAACCATGGAATATTTTGCAAACCATTTACCATTCTTCTTATAACGAATAGAATCTGCACCAACATATACAGAAGATTGTTGGCTAGATCTTAGAATTGCATCTCTTGCTTCATCATACATTAATCACCTATTGTTTGGCGAGGGTGCTCAGAATCGAACTGAGTTCTCAAGATTTTGGAGATCTGCGGATTACCATCTTCCTCCACCGACGCATTTGATAAACTATTTATAACCCATCAACGAATTAATGTCAATTGCTTGAAATAACCTTTATTTTTTCTAGCAATTGGATAGGTTGCAATAGCAGTTACTGCATTATCCAAATCTGGTTCAACAAAAGTTACAGAAGCAATATTAAGTTTGTTATTGATAAATGAATTATATTCCTCAATCAAATACGGTTTTGGACTGTGAACAGCTACGAGATGAAGATTTTCTACTGAAATTTTTTCTTTTGCTAGAACATGACCCAATTCAATACCAGCATGTGTTGCTTGTACTAATTGCTGAGGAAAAGATAATGTAGGTTCTACAATAATATATGAATAGAAAATAGTATTAAGAGGATTNTTAGAATCTGATACTAANCTATCATATGTAGTCTTAAATAAAGAATAAAACAGTTCAAGTTCTTCAGCGTTTTCAGCTATTTCTTCTTCACGAATTATTCTATGTGGAGAATACATAATTTGATCTAGGTTATTATACAAAGTTTTTCCATATAGAAGTAGTTCTAATGTTCTATATGCTGTTTGACCATTCTTCAACTTTACTGTATTTGTAATAGGTGAAAATGCTTTATCTAAAAGTGCTTTAAAAATACTAACTTTATCTTGATTACTCTTAGCATTAAGAGCTTTATATGCGCACAAAATAATAACATCAGATGCTGTGTTTAACTTATTTTGTGCTTTAATACGGTAAATTTCTTTAAAATTTTTCATTTGGTTTTTCCTAATTTTGTGTTATAATAATCTAATTTTATATAATGTCAACCACAAAATGGAGAACCTCGTATTTTAATTTCAATCTATGTATATGAACTCATGTTATATCTCCTGTTATAATATTATATATTGTAAATGGTGCTCCCGGTCGGGCTCGAACCGACGACCAAATGATTTAGAATCATTCTCTCTACCAACTGAGCTACGGGAGCAAACTGGAGTTGACGGTCGGATTCGCACCGACGGTTTTAGGGATTTGCAATCCCTTGCATTGGGCTGCTCTGCCACGTCAACAAAAATGGTGCGCAGGGAGAATTTCGAAATCTCGACTTCCACCGTGTAAAAGTGGCACTCTGCCTCTGAGTTACCCGCGCGTATTATATTTATTTCACTTCCATATGAGATTCATTATATTTATGTTTTTTCCCGGATGACGGGACTGAATATAAGCTTGTACAGCAAAATCGCTAGTAGCTCCTCGCAAATTAATCATAGGAGAACCTTGAATTTTCATACGTGTTACTACGCTATTAGAATTCTGATTCAGAACTTGATAATCAACGATGAATGTCTGTTTCATTTTCCATACCTTTTTTACTATTATAAATAGATGTGGAATTAATGTACATAGGGTTTTGTCATGGCTTTACAATCTTTTTTATCGCCGTTAAATTTTAAATTTAACATCAAAAAATTACCAGATTTTGTTGAATACGTGCAAGATGTGAATTTTCCATATGCAGAAGCTGGAAGAACTTCAGGATTTCCGAATCCATTTCAGACATTAGACGTTCCTGGTGAACATATGACATTTGGTGATTTATCAGTCGCTTTTAAAATAAACGATGGAATGTCAAATTGGTTAGAAATCTTTGAATGGATTCAAGGAATTGGTAAACCAACAAATTTTCAACAATATAAGAATTTATTTTCAGCTGCTGAAGGCGAAGGTGTTGAAGTTGATGCTAATTTAATTATTCTTAATTCTAGTCTAGAACCTTCAGTAAGATTCGATTTTATAAATTTATATCCTTATAAATTAAGTGGTTTTACTATGTCATCTACATTAGAAGAAGTCGAATACATTACAGCTTCTGTAGAATTTGCATATAGACAATATACATATACAATTCTATAATTTACATTTAATTGTGTATATGTTATAATATAATATGATTTTAATAATATTGAGGTTATAATATGACTATAGATGATATTTTTGCACAATGGGATATTGATTCTAATATCAATCGTGCAGAACTCGGTAAAGAAGCTACAAATATCCCAAAATTACATAATAAATATTATCGTTATTTTATCAACGAAAAACTTATTCTTCACAAAAAAACTTCAGAATTTAAGCAAGTTTCAGCATTAAGATATGATTTATATGCTGGTACACTAGATGATGATACGATCAAACAACTAGGTTGGGTTGAAGATTGGGAAAAATACGGAAGAATTAGAATTCTTAAAACTGAAATTCAAAGATATATTGAAGCAGATAGAGTTCTCATTGATTTACAACTTAAAATACAATTACAGAAAGAAAAGGTGGAACTGTTAGATTCTATTATTAAATCTTTTGTGAATCGTGGTTTTCAAATTAAAAATGATATAGAATTTACTAAATTCCAAATGGGAGCATGAGTGATAAATTAGTTATATCTAAAATAGATGATGTTTATATTAGAATACGTTGTGATCCTGGAATTGCATATGAATTAAGTGAAAGATTTACTTTCACTGTTCCTGGTGCTAAATTTTCACCGAAATTTAGAAATAAAGTTTGGGATGGAAAAATCAGATTATATAATGTTATGTCTGGTCAATTATATTCTGGACTTATTTCTTATGTTGAAGAGTTTGCTCAGTATAACGATTATGAAATAGAATATGCTGATGATTTTTCTGATTTTAATTTTTCCGTAGCACAAGCTAAAGAATTTATTTCACATCTTAAATTACCAGATAATTTTGATGTTCGTGACTATCAATTGGAAGCATTTCTACATGCGATAAGAAAAAGACGATCATTACTATTATCTCCAACAGCATCTGGTAAGTCTTTAATCATATATTTACTTACGAGGTTTTATAATGCAAAAACTCTTATCATTGTTCCTACTACTTCTCTTGTTTCTCAGTTGGCCTCTGATTTTTCTGATTACGGCTATGAGGATTCTGGATGCATCCATAGAATATCTGCGGGGGCTGATAAGCTTACCAATAGACAAATTACCATATCAACGTGGCAATCGATTTACAAAATGGATAAAAGATACTTCGAACAATTTGATATGGTTATAGGAGACGAAGCACATACGTTTAAAGCTAAATCTCTCATATCTATAATGTCTAAATTAACTTCTTGTAAATTTAAATTTGGTTTTACTGGAACACTAGATGGTTCTCAAACCAATAAATTAGTACTAGAAGGTTTATTTGGTAAAGTATTTAAAGTTACTACTTCTGCAGAACTTATAAAGCTAAAACACTTAGCTGATTTTAAAATCAAAGCTATAGTTTTGTCATATCCAGAACATATTAGAAAAGATATTATCAAAAAAACATATCATGAAGAAATTGATTATATTGTACGTAATCCTCAAAGAAATAAATTTATTAAAAATTTAGCGTTATCTTTGGAAGGTAATACACTAATTTTATTTCAGTATGTAGAAAAACATGGAGATGAACTATACAAACTCATAAAAGATTCTGCAGGATCGACTAGAAATGTATATTATGTTGCTGGTAAAACCGGTACAGATGAACGAGAATATATTCGTAAAATTGTAGAAACAGAAACTAATGCAATTATTGTAGCTTCATCTGGTACATTTTCTACAGGAATAAATATAAAGAATCTCAAAAATGTAATATTTTCATCTCCAAGTAAAGCACGCATTAAAAATCTGCAATCTATTGGTCGTGTATTGAGAAAAAGTGCTACTAAATTTTCTGCAGAATTATTCGATATTGCTGATGATTTTTCTTGGAAATCAAAAACTAATTATACACTTGAACACTTTAAAGAACGACTGAAAATATATTCAGAAGAAGATTTTCCCTTTAAAATTTATAATGTAGGAATAAATTCATGACATCATATGAAGAAATTGAAATAGATGAAGTAGTATTAGTAAAACTATCAACTGGAGAACAGATGATTGGAATTATGGTAGATAATTCTGAATCTGAAATTACATTAACACATCCATTTAGAATAAAATTACATTATAAAGAACAATCTGATTTACCTGCTGTAGCTTTATATTATTGGGATGAAATATCAGATTCACCTATAGTTGCATTAAACAAGTACCATATCCTATATGTAACGGTTCCAAAGGAACCGATTATTGTCTTTTATAATACACAAGTAGAAAAGTATTATTTAACTGAGTCTATCGATGGTCCAGATGTTGATCAACTATATGAATCATTGCTTAGTAAACTTAGCAGTAATAATTCAATCAACTGATATACAGATATATTTGAAAGACCCAAAGTCTATTATAACCAGTATTCTAGAAATGTCAAGGTAATAATGCACTAATATTCAATTATTATCGCTTATCATAACAAATAATACTTGTGTACATTAATTAGTACTTATATTATATTGAATATAAGAATAACAATAAGAGAGTATAACATGGCTGAAAAGAAAAAAGGTGAACACTACGTAAATAATAAAGAATTCTATGCAGCTATGGTTGAGTATAAAGCCAAGTGTGATGCAGCAGCATTGGCTGGTTTACCAGTTCCTAGAATTCCAAATTACATTGGATTATGCATATATAAAATTGCTGCCAAACTCGGTACCAAGTATAATTTTGCAAATTATTCTTATAATGATGAAATGATTTCTGATGGCATTGAAAGTGCTATTTCTAATGTGCACAAGTTTGATACAGAGAAATATAGCAATCCATTTGCATATTTTACACAAATAATTTGGAATTCTTTTGTACAAAGAATTGCCAAAGAAAAGAAACAACAATATATTAAATTTAAATCATTAGAAAATGCAATTATTTCTAATGATCAATTTGTATTTCAAGATTCTGATGATAAAAATGTTGGAAGTTCTGGTTATAATGAAGCTGCGATTCACGTAATTAGTTCATTTGAAAATACTATGAAAAAGAAAAAAGATGCAGCAAAGAGTAAAAAGGCACTTGATGCATTTGTTGATATTGATATAGAGGAAGAAGAAGATGTTTAATAATCTACCTCCAATTTTACAAGACTGGATTACACAGTTAAATAATCGCAGTGTCTCAGTAAATTTAAGATATAATACGTATACTATGCTTTCAAATATTGTTAAAGAACTTAAACCACATTTAGAAAAGTTTGAAAAAGAATTAGAAAAGGTTAGATAAGCATGCTGCAAAAAACATTGATGGCTTTAGCTATGATTAAATTTTTAGGAGTATTAAGTCTTATGATTATTACTATTCCAGTATCTAAGATTCCCGGATTTAAACAAATTAATGCTTGGGCACTTCACCAGTTACCAACAGATTAAAATGAAAATAGCATTAATAACTGACACTCATTGGGGTGTGCGTGGTGATAGTATTGCATATGCTGATTACTTTAATAAATTTTATGATTGCGTATTTTTTCCATACCTAGATGATAATCATGTTGGACATGTTATTCATTTAGGAGATATTGTAGAACGACGTAAGTTTATTAATTATGTAACTTCAAGTAGATTAACTAATGATTTTGTTAAGCCACTAGCTAATCGTAATATTAAAACATTTTTTATTATCGGTAATCACGATTCTTTTTATAAAAATACATTGGAAATTAATTCCATGGAACAACTTTATGGAGATCGAGCATATCCTAATCAACATATTATAAGTTCACCTACTGAAATAGATATTGGAGGTTGTAAGATTTTATTACAACCTTGGATGTGTCAAGATAATATGGATGAATCTTTAGAGTTAATTAAAAATACAAAAGCACAAGTACTTATGGGTCATTTAGAGTTGGCCGGATTTGAAATGAATAGAGGAGCTGTAATTGATCATGGTATGGATTCTAACATTTTTGAAAAGTTTGATATGGTTTGTTCTGGGCACTACCACCATAAATCAACTCGAGGCAATATTCATTATCTTGGATGTCCATATGAAATCACTTGGGCAGATTATGATGATCCAAAAGGTTTTCACATCTTCGACACTGACACACGTGAATTGACATTTATTCGTAATCCATATACAATGTTCAATAAGATTCATTATAATGATTCTAAATGGAATGATGTTGAATATATCAATAATTACGATTTTTCATTATTGACCGGTACATATGTTAAAGTTATTGTTCAATGTAAAAATAATCCCTATTGGTTTGATCTTTTTATTGATAAATTAGAAAAGTCTGATCCATTAGGTATTCAAGTTGTTGATGATAATTTATATCTTGATTTAGAAGATGATGAATCTATAGTAAACGAAGCTGAAGATACAATAACTATTCTTAAGAAATTTGCTGACACTATTGAAGTTAGTGTTGATAAAAAAGAAATAGATAAATTTATTAATGAATTGTATATAGAAGCTACTTCGCTTTAAGGAGTAACACTTGGTAATATTTAAAAAAGTTCGTTGGAAAAATTTACTTTCCACAGGAAATATCTTTACGGAGGTGAATCTAGTCGATTCACCTTCTACTCTTATAGTCGGCGAAAATGGTGCAGGAAAATCGACATTTATTGAAGCATTATTTTATGCAATGTTTGGTCGTCCTTTTAGAAAAATCAATAAACCACAATTGGTCAATTCTATTAATCAAAAAAATATGTTAGTTGAACTAGAATTTTCTATAGGTGCTAAGGATTATTTAATTCGCCGTGGTATGAAACCTAATATATTTGAAATATATCTTGATGGTAACTTGATTAATCAAGATGCAGCAATTCGCGATTATCAGGAATATCTAGAAAAATCTATTTTTAAATTAAATCATAAATCTGCTAGTCAGATTATTATTCTTGGATCTAGATCATTCATTCCATTCATGCAACTGCCTGCGCAACATCGTAGAGAAGTGATTGAAGATTTATTAGATCTGCAAATATTTTCAGTTATGAATACACTACTTAAACAAAAAGTGGTAGATAATAAAAATGAACTTAAAGACATTAAGTATTCTGCAGATTTAGTTCAAGAAAAAATTAGATTACAAAAAGAATATATTAAAAGTATTACAGAAAATCATCAGGCACAAATAGATGAAAATGTTAAGAAAATACATGAACTCAATGACAGTGTAATAGAATATACAAATAATATTACACTCAAAAANGAGCAAATTACAGAGTTTCTAGCAACTATTTCAGATAATAATTTAGTTAAAACTAAGTTACAAGAACTTATGAGTTTAGAAACAGATATAATGAATAAGATGAAACGTATTAATAAAGATTTAGAATTTTATCATGATAATGATCAATGCCCAACGTGTAAACAAGGACTGGATCATATATTTAAAGCCGAAACTTTAAATAAAAAAAATAATCAGTTAGATGAAACTAATAATTTATTAGAACAAATTCAAATTAAACACATGCAATATTCTAATAGAATGGACGAAATTATTAGGATTACTGCAAATATTTCTGAACTGTATTCTGAAATTTCATCTATAGAATCTATGATTAAATCTGCTCTAGATTTTAGATCTAAAATTGAAAATGAAATTACACGGTTATCAGAAACTCATCGTGCTAAAACTGAGGATACTGAAAAGTTAGAACAATTAAAAAAAGAGCTTAAGATTTGTGTAGAATCTCATCAAAATTTATTAAATAGGAAATCAATCCTAGATGTTGTTGCAGTCCTTTTAAAGGATGGTGGAATTAAATCTAAGATTATTAAACAGTATATTCCAATTATGAATAAACTGATTAATAAGTACTTAGCAGCAATGGAATTAACTTGTTCTTTTGAATTGGATGAAAACTTTAATGAAATTGTCAGATCGCGACATAGAGATGAATTCTCATATGCGTCATTTTCAGAAGGTGAAAAGGCTAGGATTGATCTTGCTATTTTATTTGCTTGGAGAGCAATTTCAAAGTTGCGCAATTCAAATGCAACTAATCTTCTCATTTTGGATGAAACGTTTGACGGATCTTTGGATTCTACGGGGACTGAAGAACTTCTAAAAATTATTAGTTCTATTACAGCTGATTCTAATGTATTCGTTATCAGTCATAAACCAGACACAATGGTAGATAAATTTTCAAATGTTATTAGATTTGAAAAATCAAAGAATTTTTCACGTATTAAGGAATCAACATGAAAGTAATAATTGCAGGTTCTAGATCTTTAATCGGTGGTCCACAGATTAGAGTAAAGATTAAAAAGGTTTTAGATTTTATGGATAAACCAATAACTGCTATTATATCTGGAACTGCTAATGGTGTTGATAAAATCGGTGAAACTTATGCACGTGCAAATAATATAGAATTAATAGAAATGCCGGCAGATTGGACTCGATACGGAAAATCTGCCGGTCCTATTAGAAATAGAAAAATGGCAGAATTAGCAGATTTCGCCATAGTATTTTGGGATGGTGAATCTAAAGGTTCTAAAAATATGATTAGTGAAATGTCACGACTAAATAAACCGTGCTACATAGAAATCATAAGGCAAGAAGATGAATATTAATATTGACAATTTAAATTTAGTAGAGTATAATAATCCTATACTTCATGAACCGTGTATGAAATGGGATTTTGCTAATCCGGCATTTGATTTACCTGATTTCGCTCAGNACTTAGTAAATAAAATGCGTGCATTTGGTGGTATTGGACTTTCNGCTAATCAAGTTGGAATTCCATATAAAATTTTTGCTTTAGAATCTGAACCTACCTATGTCGTGATTAATCCACGAATTTTAGAAATGTCAGAAGAACAAATTACATTAGAAGAAGGGTGTTTATCTTACCCTGGACTTATTGTTAAAGTAAAAAGACCAATTTGGGTCAAGGTTAGATTTAATTATCCTAACGGATCTGCTGGAACACACAGATTTGAAGGTATGAGTGCTCGATGTTTTCTTCATGAATATGATCATATTGAGTATGGAGAAATTATGATTAATCGTGCTAATTTCTTTCATAAAGAAAAGGCCGAACGCCATTGGAAATCAATTTTAAAGAATAGGTGATATATGACTAATTGGGTACAAGATATTGAAGAAATGCACGAAAAGTACGGAGTTCATCGAGCTGTTGCTAGTATGAGTCCAGTTTTACTTAAGAAGTTTTTAGATTTTCGTGTTGCATTCCTTCAAGAAGAATTGACTGAACTTAAAAACGCCGAAAGTGCTGATGATGTTGTAGATGCACTCATTGATCTTTGTGTTGTTGCTATAGGCACACTTGACGCATTTCAAGTTAATGCACATCGAGCGTGGAATGAAGTACATCAAGCAAATATGCGTAAGAAGGTTGGTGTAAAAGAAACACGACCTAATCCTTTAGGACTTCCTGATTTAATTAAGCCAGAAGGTTGGGAAGCGCCAACACATGAATATAATGTAGGTCTTTTACACAAAATTTTTGATGAATAATAGTGTACATTAATTAAATGAAGTGATACTATAATTTATATTATATTTTATGAGAGAACATTATGCTAATTATTGATAAAGAAAAAGAATCTGTAAATGTTTTAAAAGAATGTATCGAACTNCAATTAAAGAAGTCTAGAGATTATCAAAATCCTAATTCTAATGTAGAACAAGCTATGCATTATCGCCGCGGCGTCGATACAATTCATGATATTATGCACGGTAAAATGTTGAGAGCTCAGTCATTACTTGAAGCGGCAGCAAACAGTACAGACACTCCAAATTATGAATCCTTAGAAGATACATATAAGGATCTTATTAATTACGCGTCTTTCGCAGTAACTTATTTACGCGGTAAAATGCAAGGCCAATCACCTGACCGTAACATGTTTAATAAACCAAAACCTAAAAATACCGGTGAAGTAAAAGCTGATGGATTTTCATATAGTCACGGTAATATATTGTATTATTATGATCATGATGGAACTTTGGTATCAGCAGCACCATCTGCAATGAAAACCGTGCTTATGGAGAATTCTAAGTAATGACATTAGACGTTCAAGATATTCGTGAAGTTTTTATTTCTGAATTAGAACATGAGCATTTTGTTATTGATAAAAGTGGTTCTAAGATGATTGAAATTCCTGGTGCTCACTTTCTCGCCACCGAAGACAGTATTTTTGGAACTGTTAATAGAGATTATGTAGAACAAGAATTAGAATGGTATAATTCTATGTCTCTTAATGTGAATGATATTCCAGGAAATATACCTAAAATCTGGATAGATGTTGCTGATACGAATGGTTTCATTAATTCAAATTACGGTTGGTGTATATATTCAGAAGCTAATGGTTTACANTATTATAATTGTCTTAATGAATTAAAAACTAATCCATATTCTCGTAGAGCCGTTATGATTTATACACGTCCAGAAATGTGGACTGATTATAATAAGAATGGTAGATCAGATTTTATGTGTACTAATACAGTGCAATATATTTTTAGAGAAAATCGTCTGCATGCTATGGTTCAAATGAGAAGTAATGATGTGTGGGCGGGATATCGTAATGATTATGCATGGCAGCGGCATGTGTTGAATACACTAGCATTCCAATTGCAAGTAGAATCCGGTAACATTCTTTGGAATGCCGGAAGTCTTCATTTATATGAAAAAGATTTTTATTTAGCAGATAATTTTTTAAAAACTAAAGAAGTCTCTATAACAAAAAAAGAATATAGAAAAAAATATCCAAAAAGTTTATATTGTTAGTCATTATGATTTGTTACGTATATTGGATTTATAATGATACTTGTTTAAATATATCCACATGTGGATATATTGGTGTATCACAAGATGCACATACAAGATTTAAAACTCATTTACATAATTCACGTGTTCCTTTAAATAGTACATTTGATATATTATTTAAAGGAACACGTGAAGAATGTTTTAATTTAGAAAAAACACTAAGACCTACTAAAAATATTGGATGGAATAATGCAGTAGGTGGATCACATGGATGGAGAATTGGATTCGTTCATTCTGATACAACTAAAAATAAACTAAAAATAGCTTGGTCTGATACGCGTAAAAAGAAAGCATCGGATTTATCTAAAGTTAGAAATTCATTATTGATCGGTCAAAAAAGACCAAAACAATCTATTGCAATAAGCGGAATACACAATCCAATGTATGGTAAGTCTCGTCCGCAATACGTTAAAGATGCTATAAGTCTAGCTCATAAAAATAAAGAACCATATAATAAACAAGATAATTATTGTCCATATTGCAATAAACGTGTTAGTTTATCTATAATGAAAAAATATCATGGAAAAAATAAAAAGGCATGTATATGATTATGGATACAGAAGTAATTTATAAACTTTGTCAACATTCAAGCG
>JGI26470J50227_1000856_pt1 | contig 11630 bp, 14 predicted proteins | sample FreactTroBogLake_FD_50227 | JGI IMG/M metagenome (IMG submission 50227) | reverse complement strand
AGCTAATGGATTGGCTCTTCTAATTTATCGTGGCGGTTCAGCATCTTCTACAACTTTATTTACTGGTGTTCAACTAGAAGTAGGAAGTAGTGCTACTGGATTTGAATATCGTCAGTATGGTCAAGAGTTAGCTTTGTGTCAGAGGTATTTACCAGCTTTTGCTTCTTCTGGCGCAACTCAAAGTCAAGTGGCAATGGGACAGTGTATTTCAACCACTCAAGCCGCTTGCATTGTGCCATTCCCTGTGTCTGTTAGAACTTCTCCAACTGGAATAACTGCTTCAGGAACTTTTAATATTACACAATCAAATGGTGGAAGTTCATCCGCATCTTTAGCATTTTCTCAATCATCACTACTATGTTCTCAAATAATTGTAACAGCTACTGGATTAACGGCTGGTAATGCAACTATTTTAAATGCAACAGGCGGTGGAAGTGGATTATTATTATTTACAGGATGCGAATTATGATTTATAGATTGTATTGCACACAAATTGGTGGAACAGTTCCTGATGCCGCCATAACAACAACAGAAGATGGTAAAACTATTAGTTTTATTTTTAATCCTGACAACACAGACTACCAAGCTTACCTAAAATGGGTGGCTGAGGGTAATACACCAGAGGCAGCAGAATGAGTTTAATTCTTGACGGCTCAAACGGAGTCACATTTCCTAATGGTAGTAATCCACAAGCTGCACCTAGTAAAGTGTTGCAAGTTGTTCAAACAACATTCCCAAGCACAAGCACTGCTTCTACAACAAGCACAACTTATGTAACAACAGGTCATTCAGCAACAATTACACCTTTATTTTCAACAAGTAAAATTCTTGTTATTTGCACAGCCAGTGCGGCATCTGCAAATCCATATTGGGGCGGTTCATATACTATTTACAGAAATTCAACCAATTTAGGATTAAGTGGAACTGGTGGTTTTTCTGGTATTGGTTCAAACATTAATCCATTCAATTATTTGACATTTCCATTAAGTTTATCTTATCAAGATAGCCCAGCAACAACATCATCAACAACATATACAATTTATATGCTAACTGGGGACAGTAGTTCGGCTATAAAGTATGGAATTGGTGCTGGCGGCATTGGAACTTTATCAACGCTTACTTTAATGGAAATTGCACAATGATTACTATACATGAAGCTATCTACGCTTTAAATCCATCTATTGTAACCATTCGTGGCGATGTAGCTTATGACAAAAACGAGCAAGAAGTAGCTTACGATAAAGCTGCCGCACAAGCTAAATTAGTCGAATTACAAGCTGCCGAAGCAAAAGCAGAACAAGACTCTATCGCTGCAAAGGCTTCTGCTACTGCAAAACTAACAGCATTAGGATTAACACAAGCTGAAGTAACAGCATTATTAGGATAATTATGGAATATATTTGGAAAATATTAGAAGTATTTGCTAAAGATGGCGTAATTACAGGATGCAAATATCACCTTACAGGCTCAGAAGGTGATCTATCTGTAGAAACTGAGGGTAATTATTATTTTAATGAGCCAAGCGAAAAAGTGCCTTTTGCTGATGTAACCGAACAAATGATAACTGATTGGTTAGAAAAGGAAGCTATTTTTGATGGCAAAAATCATATAAAATTAGGTGTAGAAGCGCAAATTAATGCTTTAAAAACGCATAAACCAATTGTAGCGCCTTGGTTATCAGATACTTTTACGGTGGAATAATATGGCCCAGCCAATTGACATTATTAGCGGTGCATTAAAAGATATTGGCGCTTTAGCGGCTGGCGAAACACCGTCAGCAGATGCCGTACAAGATGCTTTTACTATGATGAATGGTTTGATTGACCAATGGTCTAACGAATCCATGATGGTCAGTTATAAGACTGAAATTATATTCCCTATTACCCCAGGTCAAATTCAATACACAATTGGTCCTGGCGGTACTATTGGTTCAGTATTTACTGGTTCTATATCTGGTAACGTTTTAACTGTTACTTCTATTCAATCTGGTGCAATTGCCCTGGGCATGACAATCAGCGGAACAGGAATATCTAATGGAACGACTATTACGGCTTTTGGTTCAGGTGCCGGTGGAAACGTCAATGAAGCTGGCACATATACTGTCAGCATCAGCCAAACCGTTTCTTCAACATCCATTAATGCTTATTACCAGCGCCCTCTTGCTATTCAGTCTAGCTTTGTGCGAATTAATACTAATAGTAACGGTGTTCCTATTATTAACGGGGGTTTGGACTATCCCGTTGCAGTCCTCAATCTTGAAAATTATGAAATGATTGGATTAAAGACCCTTAGCGGTCCTTGGCCAAAAGCAATGTATTACCAGCCTAGCGACCCATTGGGTAACATTTATGTATGGCCAAATCCATCACAGGGCGAAATGCACATATTTGCTGATACATTGTTTACACGCTATCAAACAGTTTATGACCAGATTGTGCTTCCACAAGGCTATGAATTAGCCCTTAGATGGTGTCTTGCTGAACGTTTGCTACCTATGTATGGAAAAGCAGACCAAGTGACCTTAGGTATGATTGCTAAATTTGCCGCTGATTCCAAGGCAACTTTAAAACGTACCAATATGCGCCCAATTCAAGCTTCTACATTTAGTGATGCGTTGTTGGTTGGTCGCCAAAAAGATGCTGGATGGATATTAACTGGCGGTTTCTTAAGATAAAAGGGGCTTTATGCCGGATTTTGGATTTGTTGGCCCATCATACGAAGCCCCGTCCATCTATCAAGATGCACAGGAATGTATTAACTTTCGCCCTGAAACTGACCCTTTAAAACAGCCAGGTCAAAATGGCGTAGTAGCTTTATATCCAACGCCAGGACTTACTGTTGTAGCCCAATTATTTAATCAAGCCGAATTACGTGGTATGCGTACTGTTTCTGGTGGTCAATATTGCGTTGCAGTATGTGGCCAGTATGTATATGTTTTAACATCAACTTTAACACCTACTTTAGTAGGTACCTTAAATAGCAGTTCTGGTCATGTAGGAATTACAGATAACGGTCAATACGTTTATATTACAGACGGTTCTTATCGCTATGCTTGGCGCATTTCCAACCCAGCATCAGCCCAATTTATTGGTTCAGTATCAGGGACAACCCTAACTGTTACATTAATGAAGTCCGGCACAATTACTGTAGGACAACAATTATTTGGACTTGGCGTAACGCCTGAAACAATTATTACTGGTCTTGGCACCGGTACAGGCGGCGTTGGAACGTACACAATTAACATTAGCCAAACTGAAACTTCAGAAGTATTTAATTCTTCTGCGGTTGCCGCAACTTTTACTGCTTCACTTTCTGGTGGCGTTTTAACTGTAACTGCTGTTTCTAGCGGAACTTTATACCCTGGACAAACTATTCAAGGTTCTACAGTAAACGCTGGAACAGTTATTGGCGCTTATGGTGGCGATACCGTATTAAGTCAAAGCATTGTGACAGCCGGTACAGGTTATGCAATTAATGATATTGTGACTGCAATTGGTGGTATTTATACCGTTCCTGTAAGCTATACCGTTACAAGCATTGGTGCTGGTGGTACTGTTACAGGGTTAACCATTACTACATCAGGTACTTCTAATTCTTATACCGTACAACCATCTAATGCCGTTTCTTTTTCTACAACTGGAAACGGAACAGGTTTAACCGCCAATTTAACTTTTGGTACAGGTATTGGCAACACAGGAAGTTATACGGTTAACGGAACACAATCAGTAAGTTCTAGGACAATGTATGCGCTTAACTTTACAGTTTTGCCATCTTCTGATGGTGCTTTTACTGGTGCGAATGTTGTTGACATTGTTGATAACTATTTTGTTTATAACCGGCCTAATACCCAGCAATGGGGATGTTCTAACATTCTTTCCCCCATTTCTAATCAATTAAACTTTAGTTCTAAAGATGGTTCACCAGACAATTTGGTATCAATTATCGTATCAAACCGTGAAGTATTTTTGATGGGTGAAACATCATCTGAAGTATGGATTGATGCTGGTTTGTTCCCATTTCCTTTTCAACGGATTCCAGGAACTAATACCCAGCATGGTATTGCCGCTACATTTTCAGTATCTAGAATTGGTAATTCGTTTGCTTATGTAAGCCGAAATATTCGTGGCCAAGCGCAAATAATGATGATGAACGGCTATGTTCCTACACGCATTTCTACCCATGCTGTAGAAAATACGCTAGTGGACCAATATATTGAAGATGCTATTGCTTATACTTATCAATTAGAAGGCCACGAAGTATATGTAATCACATTCCCTACTATTGATTTAACTTGGGCATATGACATTTCTACAGGAATGTGGCATAAATGGCTTTCTGTTGATAATCAAAACGTTTTCCACAGACACCGTTCTAATTGCCAAGCTAACTTCCAAAATATGAATTTGGTAGGCGATTATCAAAACGGTCTTATTTATATGCTTGACCAAGCTAATTACACCGATAATGGCAATGAAATTCGCCGTGTTCGCCGTGCGCCACATATGGTTAGCGATTATCAACGCCAGTATTTCCACGAATTACAAATTTATTTCCAGCCAGGCGTAGGTCTTTCTAATGGATTGGCCGCCAATGAAGTGCCAGAAGCTATGTTGCGCTGGTCAGATGATGGTGGTTCTACATGGTCTAATGAACATTGGACTTCTATCGGTACGCAAGGTGCTTATAAAAATCGTGCTATTTGGCGTAGATTAGGTTTTGCACGGGATAGAGTATTTGAAGTGGTTGTAACCGACCCAGTAAAAGCGGTCATTATTGCGGCAAATCTTAAAGCAGATGCGGGGTCTAACTAATGGCTAATAGTCAAAATAACGGAATTTGGACTAATACCCAAAGCAACCCTTATCCCCAATCGCCTTTTTTGGATGACCAAACCAAGCGCCCAACACGTGCTTGGCAACAGTATTTATTAAATTTACTAAACTTTTCTTCAGCTACAAACGCTAATAAAGGCACCGCAACATTACCTACCAATCCGGCTGGTTTTATTAACATTACTGTTAATGGCCAGCCCATGAAAGTACCATATTACAACCCATGAATCTTGTTTACGTTAAACCTTCTGTTCCAGTTAAACAGCAAATAGAAAATTTGCAAACTGAACTATTAAAAATGCCACAAGCTGACATAGTGACAGAACACGTATTTTATCCAGGATTCTATGAACGAAAAATTACCATTCCAGCTTGGACTGTATTAACTGGCGCCGCCCACAAAACTGATTACAAAATCCGTTTAGAAAAAGGAACAATTGCTGTAAATGTAGGCGAAAAAGTAACCATAATGACAGCCCCCTATGAATTTGAAGCAAAAGCTGGTGAACAACGTGTGGGGCGTGTTTTTGAAGAAGAAGTGGTTTGGGTGGACGTTTATGCCAATCCAGATGACTGTCAAAATTTAAGTGTATTAGAAGAACGTCTTTATGTTGTGCCAAACTTTGGTTTAGGCGAAAATAGGGTTGCTTTGCAAATTAATAATGCAAGAGCAGATTACAAGCTTTTTTTAGACCAAATGGGTTTAAATGAAGCAGAAATTGATAAAATAGTAACAAATGAAGCGGATGTAATAGATATGCCTAATGGATATTTTGTGGAATTAAAAGATTCTAAAATCCATGGAAAAGGTTTATTTGCTACAAAAAACTTTAAATCAGGGGAAATTGTTTGTCCTGGCCGTTTGGCTGGTAAAAGAACCCCTGGCGGTAGATTTATAAATCATTCGTATGACAGTAACATTATGCCAATAAAAGTTGGTGATGATATTTACGCAATGGCCAGTCGTAATATTTACGAAAATGAGGAATTGTTAGTAGATTACAGGTCATCAATGAGGGTTAATTTTGGTATTACATTACAAGGGGAAATGCCATGTCAGGTTGGGTAGCCGGTGCAGTAGTAGTTGGGTCAGTAGCTTCAGGCTATTTGCAATCCCAAGCCACGCAAAATGCGGCGCAACAGTACGCTAATGCGGCAAATCAAGGTATTAATTACAGCCAAGGAATGTTTAATACCATTAATAACGAAACTTTGCCGTATCAAAACACAGGTTTGCAAGCAAATAACGCTATCAATGCTTTATTGCCTGGCACTTATACCAATGCACAAGGCGGAACTTCTACTGGTTCTGGGTATTTAACTGCCCAGCCAACTATGAATGATTTGACACAATTGATGCCAAATTATGCTTTTGGTTTAAAGCAAGGTATGGGCCAAGTTAACGCTGGAATTAATGCTGGCGGTGGTTATTTAAGCGGCAATGAAATCCAAGGCGCCAATACTTTTGCCCAAGATTATGCTGGAAATCAATTACAAAACGCTTTTAATAATTATCAAACCAATCGCCAAAACGTTGCTACCAATCTTTATAACGCTTCTAATATTGGTTCTACTGGCGTACAAACTGCGGCTAATGCTGGTTCTGGAACTGCTTCTAACGTTTCAAATATGCTTTCTAGCATTGGTAATGCCCAAGCTTCTGCAACAATGGGCCAAGCTAATTCTATTGCAGGTGGATTAAATAATATTAGTAATTACGCTATGCTTTATGGAATGACACAACCAGGTGGTTTAAGTGGTTCTGATATTCGTATGAAAGAAAATATTGAAACGGTTGGCTGGTTACCAAATGGTTTGCCAGTTTACACTTGGGAATATAAACCAGAATTTAAAAATGACGATAATTGCGGTCACGGCAAATTTATTGGTGTTATGGCTCACGAAGTTGAAAAAATTATTCCTGAAGCCGTTATTACACGTCCTGACGGATTTAAAACGGTTGATTACTCTAAAGTTTAGGAAATAGTTATGGCTGAATTTACTGCGGACTTAAATCCAAAACAAAACACCATGTCCCTTGGTGATATGATGAAAATGGGGCTTTATGGTGCCGAAACTCAAATTGCCCAACGTGAAGCCCAAATGGCAACACAAAAAGCAAAAGAAATGCCTATTATTCAAAATTGGGCTAAAGACCCATCTAATAAGCTTGAAGATGGTTCTTTTGACTTGCATCAAATTCCAGCATTAATTTCAATTGCCCCAATGTCTGGTCCTGAATATGCTGACAAAATTATTAGCCTTACAAAAAACCATATTGAAACCAACAAAGCATTAAATGAACTTTCTGAACAAAACAGAAAACCAATTGCTTCTGTATATGGTTCTTATGGTCAATTAGCCGCAAATGGGCAAAAAGTTACCCCTGTAGATATTGTTAATTCTTTAGAAACATTAAAACAATATTACCCACAAAATGCAAAAGCTATTGATGGACAAATTAAAGGTTGGTCAGCTTATCCTAAAGACCATCCAGTTGACCCACAAGCATTATTACGTGCTAGAAATGAATCTTTAACGCCAACCCAATTAATTGACCAGTTTTCACCTAAAGTTAGTATGTCTAAAATTGGTGGCGCAGACGTTCCAGTTGTTACTACACCTTCTGTTTCTGGAGAAACACCAAGTATTAAAACTACCCAGTTTGGTAGCGGTACAGGTGGATATACTGCTGGTGGTACAACTGGTGCTACAGCATCTAAACCAACAACTGAAGAAGTTGGCAAACATTTACCAGCCATTATTAACTATGGTTCTGGCCTTAAATATACTGGCGACCCATCATTGTTTAATCTTAATGATGCCCAAAAAGCCGCATATGAAGAAGGCGATAAAGCTGTTAATAGTATTGGTGCTGGTATTAAAGCGGCGCAAGATATTAAACAACCAATTCGTAAAGTTGAAGAATTTATCAATAGTGCAAGCGGTTCTAAGCTTTATCAAACATTGCAAGCTGGCGGCAAATATGTTTGGGGAAATTCTGATTTTGATTCATTAGTTAAAAACATTGCCCAAATTCAAGCTAGAAATGCTGAAGTTATGGGATTGTCAAAAACTGACCATATGCAAGATTTGAACGCTAAATTAAGTGGTAGCGAAAAAATTGAAACTAAATCATTAGCTGGCGTAATGCAACAAGTCAAAGCTGATGCAGATGCGGCTGAAAAATACAATCGTGGATTGCAAAAATTTGTTGAAAAGAATGGCGACATCAACGGCCGTATTTTGAAACAAAAATTCCAAAGTGCTTGGGCAGACAATTATGACCCACGTATTTTCCAAATTCAAAACATTGAAAATTCTAATTTGTCGCCAATTGAACAACAAAGACGTATTGCCGAAATTCATTCAACAATGTCTAAAGATGAATACAAAGAACTTGAAAATAAAGCTAAGATTCTTTACCGTTTAGAAAAAGGTCTATATCAATAATGGCTGACCCAACATTAGATGATGACATTCCAGGGTTTAAAACACCCTATTCTGGTACCGATAAAGTTGGCGTTACCGTAGGGCCAGCACCGGCTTCTTTTGCCAATGCTAAACCTATTTCTGTAAGCACGGCACAAGGCCCAGATATTTCTGACCTTCAACCTGACCTTCTTGACCGTGTAACAAAGCTTAAAGAACTTTGGAAAAGCAATAAAGAACTAAACCCTAAAGGCGAAGATTTGCCTATTACTAGCGGTTATAGAACTAAAGAACAGCAACGTCAGCTTTATTTAGACCGCATTAAAAATCCTAATTTAGTAGCTGAACCTGGAAAAAGCCGTCATGAAAAGGGTGATGCAATTGACATTCACCCACGGGTTCCAGATTCATTGCTAACACAAGTAGGTTTGTTCCGTCCTTATGGCGCCAAAGACCCAGTTCATGTTCAAATCAATCCAGATTTGCCATATGAACCAATTCCATATGATGTAGAAGCTGATACGGATGTACCTGGCTTTAAATCTACATACAATCCCAAAGGTCCTACTGCCGCACAAGAAATGGGTGCAATGTATGAAGAAGCCAAAAAAGCACCTGGCAATTTGGCCAAAACATTTGCTTCTGCCGCTGATACAGCATTAAGCACCATTCCAGCCGGCGCACAATTTGTAGCTGAACCAGTAGCTAAATTAATTGACCGTATTGGTGATACTAAAGTTGCTGAAGATGCGTTACAAAAGGTAACTAGCTATTTTGATAGACCAGTTGGCAAAGCTTTTGGAATTACTAAAGACCCTGTTTATAACGCTGAAGCAACCCATCAAATTATGGATTACGTTGGTGAACACGCTGATAAAGGTGCCCAATGGATTGCTGATAACACCGGTATGGATAAGTCAGATGCCGCATGGTTTATTAATGCCGCCGCACTTAAAGCCGCACCGTATGTAGCCCGTGGCGCTAAAGCTACTGCCGCCAAGATTGGTGAAGTTGCAACTGCTGAAAACGCTGGCAATTTGCTTTCAGAAATAAGTGGAAGATTATCTACACAAAATCCATTCAATACAAAAGAAGCATACAAAGCTGGATTTGAAAAAGACCCTTCAATTAAGCAATATGCAGAACCTGGTGCTGTTTCTGCAACGGATGTGGTTGGAAATGTACGTCAAGCTTTTGAAAAAGTAAAAGAAAATCGTTCCAAAGCTTACAAAGAAGGAATTAAAACAACAAAAGGTAATCAAGTCTTTTTGGACTTTAAACCCATTCGGGAAGCATTTAATGAAACTGTTGAATCATTAAAATCTAAAAATTTAGGCGCAGAAGAATTAAAAGCTGGTGAAGAAACAATGGCTGTAGTTGATAAAATTGGAAAAATTTTAGATAGATGGGAAAAGAAACCCGAACTTCATACTGCTGGCAATTTAGATGATTTAAAACAACGAATTGATGACGTTTATTTTCAAGGTATGACAGACCAAGCTAAACGTGTTATGACTTCAACACGAAATGCTGTAAAAGAAACAATTTCCAAGCAAGACCCAAATTATGAAAAAACAATGGCTGACTATGAAAAAGGCCTTGAATTTGAACGTGAAATTAAAAATGCTTTAGGTCTTGGTCCTAAAGCTGGAGTAGATACAACTATAAGAAAACTTTCACAAATTTTTTCTGGTAAAAGCAATTTAAGTAAAGAATATAGATTAGAACTATTGCAAGAACTTGGTGGAAAAGACGTGGTTCGTAAATTGGTTGGCTATTCTATGGGGCAAGAAATACCAAGTGGTGTGAAAATGTTAGCCGATGTAATGGTTGGATATGGCGCACATTTAGCCGGTAGTCCAGAAGCCGGAATAGCTACAGCGGCTAGTTTAATGGCGGCACAAAGTCCAAAAGTTGCATTACACGTAGCCTATGGTGCTGGACGTACTGCACGTGCAATTAGCGATATTGGGGCTAATGTAAAATCCCAAGTAGCTAAAGGTAAAACAAAATTAAGTGAATTAACTTCTAGGAAATAATTATGGCATCCGTACTTTTATCCCCAGTTGGTAACGGCCAACAATTTTTTGATAACAATGGTGTGCCATTAAATGGTGGCTTAATTTATCAATATCAAGCTGGTTCTAGCACATTGTTAACTACTTATACAACCAATAATGGTACCGTTGCCAATCCAAATCCTATTGTTTTAGATTCTAGCGGTCGTCCACCAAATGAAATTTGGATGCAAACTGGTTATAGCTATAAGTTTATTATTCAAACTTCTACTGGAACTACGTTACAAACTTTAGATAATTTATATCCAATATTGCAAAATGCACCAGCAGTATCGGCATCAATTCCTAGTGGTTTAATTGCTATTTGGTCAGGAAGCCTTGGTTCTATTCCTAGTGGATGGGTTATTTGTGATGGCACCAATTCAACCCCTGATTTGCGTAACAGCTTTATATTGGGCGCCGGTAATAGTTATGCTGTAGGTCAAACTGGTGGCTCTACTGATGCAATCGTAGTAAGCCATACTCATACTGCAACTGTTACAGACCCTGGACATTTCCATACCACTAAAAATTATGCTACTCCAGATAATTTTGGTGGAAACTGGGGTGCTGGAACAAATGCTACCACCAATTCTGGAACAAATACTGCTACAACTGGTATTACTGTAGCCAATGCAACAGCAGGCGTAAGCGGATCAAATGCAAATATGCCACCATATTACGCATTAGCGTTCATCATGAAGTCATAGGTGTGGATATGGTAGATATTGACCCAGTTAAAGTCGGCGTAATGTGGCAAAAAGTAGAAGCTATGGAACGTGAAGTAGCCGAAATGCGCCACGATATTAAAGAATTGCTTGCTATGGCAAACAAAGGTCGTGGTGGCTTCTGGGTCGGCATGATGGTTGTATCAGGCATTAGTTCTCTTATTGGTTTTGTAGCCCATTACTTCACACAAAAATGAAAGACGTTTTAAACCAACTTTTGACCGGTCGTGATAACAGTACCCACGATATTGCACGTTGGGCGTGGATGCTTGGGTTTTTTGTTGTTGCTGGTGCCGCAATTTATTTAATTTATTCTGGTAAAGAAATTAGTCTTACTGAATTGGCCGGCGCCCTAGGAATCGTTTCAGGTTCTGGGGCCGCATCCGTAGCTGGAAAACATATGGCTGGTGCTGAACCAGAACAACAATGATTCCTTATGCAAATTACATCAAAATTGGTTTATCTATCCTATTTATATGCGGTGTCTTTTTCGCTGGCTGGCATACTAGGGATAGGGATTTTACTATTTACAAAGACCAAGTCCGTATTGCGGCAGAAAAGCAACAAGCGGAAAATGAATC
>JGI26470J50227_1000854_pt1 | contig 11646 bp, 16 predicted proteins | sample FreactTroBogLake_FD_50227 | JGI IMG/M metagenome (IMG submission 50227) | reverse complement strand
CATTCAATTACTTTAAAAAAATAAACGATGGACTTAAAAAAAATCAATGAGCTGCTGTCAGATCTGACAAACATCGACGACAGAAAGCTGCAATTTGTGGAGCGGTCAAAGCACGCATGGAATTCCACAGAGGAGGACGACCAATTCTTCAAAGTGTTCAGGATTGTGGAAGAGGAGAACCTGTATTTAAAGCTGCACTACTACACTGATTCATACGGTGGAGAAAGGTACCTGAAGGGCGTAGAGTTCGTGCGTCCGGTGGAAAAGAAAGTGATCTCATTCGAAAAAATCTAAAACACAAACATCATGAAATTGACTTACGACGAAATACTTGAGAAAGTAAAAACAGTGTGCGACGACAGTGTGGACGCGTTTGCCCACGACGACTTTGGCGAATCTTATTCGGACGACAGCAAAGGAAACTTTGACCACTCCTACATTTTTGTGGAAGGGGTGGGAGCCTGCAAGGAGGTGTACAAGCGCGGCGGATCGGGAATGGGAGACGAGTGGTACTCTGTGAAGTACTTCCCAGAGCACGACGTGTATATAAGGGTGGAAGGATTCTACTCCAGCTACGATGGAGTCAACTTTGACGAGGGGTGGGACTGCTGCTCTCAGGTGAGGCCTAAAGAAAAAACCATCACAGTCTACGAGTAGCAAAAAAGATAAATTTTTTTCTTCCTCAGAACTTTTGTACTTTCATAAAAAATAACAAAACAACATGGCAAAAATTCTCACTTACCACGTGCTCACCGGCGCAAATGCAGACGCTCTTGCAGGGAAGGTACAAAACGAAATTAGGAACGGCTGGCAGCCATTTGGATCATTAGCTACTACTTCCACCGGCGTCTACGTGCAGCCNATAGTGCAGTACCTGCCTGATCCTTCAGAGACTCAGCAGCCTGTTTANGGCAAAAATTCCTTGTTTTTGGTTTGCAGCGGTCAACAATTTGTTTTGTTGGCCGTTGCTTTTTAAAGTTTAAATTAAATTTACTATCATGACAGAAGAACAGGCCCAAGAGGTGGCACTAATAATGGAGGAGGCAAAGGTTTGGGGAATGGAAAACGAGGTGGAAATGTACGCAAGAAGGTGGATGGAGGAGGGAGACGACCATGTTGAGGCCTACATGAGCGCTTTTTGGGAGTGGACCAAATAGATTGATTTTTTTCAGTCTGCTGCATATTTATAACCATAACAGACCAAAAGTGGCAAATGAAAAAACTGTGAGAGGATCCTACGACATACAGAGGTGGTTGATGGAGTACTCCAACGACAGCTTGGACTTCTCAACTGAGGGAATTGCCAACCAGTGCATAGAGTACATCCACGAGATGCAGAGGAACCTGTCTTCGGCCCCAAATTCAAAGATTGATGGAGAGTTCAGGTCTGAGCTGAACGTCAACCTTGAGTCCCTTATTAAGAAGCTCAACGAGCTGGTTATGAAGGGAAAGAACAACGCAGGATTTTAAAATTAAAAAAAATAAAAAGCACAAAAATGTCAACTGACTTCAGCATCAAAAATTTTCTCAAGAAGAACGGCCTAGGGCCCTACGGATACATAAAGAGCGAATCAAAAAAACAGAGCCTAAACGAGAACTACGTCGACCTTGCCCCAGTGGGATCCCAAGGGTTCGGCGGGTACACTAAAATGCTCAGAGAGGACGAGTACTCAGAAAAGAACCAGTGGATGAAGGACGTCCACAACGTTCCCTACGGAGAATACATCGTCAACTGCGAAACAAACAACGGCACGATTCTGTGGTTTCCAAAGGACTCCAATAGCGCGCACCACTGGTACCACTTTTATGCCACTCCCGAGTTCAACGACGAGCCGGGGACTCCCATAGAGTTCGTCGACGATTCAACAGGAGAGGAAAGAGCTGTTTGGACGGAGCACAGGGACGACTTCACGTCGTTTGAGGACTACGCAGAGACCATACTTCCGTTCCTGGAAGATTTTCTTGAGTCCTACAAAAACGGAGAGCTGAAAGAGGACATAAATGACGGTCCAGTTGGAAATGACAAGCTAGAAGAGGACAGCTACAACGAGAGGATAGTGGGCCAGTACAGGTACAGAATCGTCACGGTCAACAAGATGAATGACGGCACCTACACCGTTCCAGTCATCAAGGGAGAGACCTTTGACTCAAAGGAGGAGGCGGAAAAGGCGGTGGACCAGTTGTACAAGGACTTTGAAAAGTCTATAGTAAATCCTAAGAAAGTGAACGAGGCTGCCCACAAGACATGGCAGGAGGGCTACAACGAGGGGTACAACCACGGCTACAGGGACGCAAAGGCGGGAAAGTCCAACAAATTTGCAAAGCACTGAGGATGCGCACCACAAACTTCAGCATGTCAAAGTACGTTAGCCTGATCAGGGAGGACGCACTTGACACTCTCGACATATCAAACGTCCACAACGTGGACAACTCCATCGACTACAAGATGGACAAGTTCTGGGACCTTGGAGGNCAGACGATCTACAGCGCCATTGGTCAGCTGATAAAGAGCGGCTACACGACAGACGAGATAGCAAGGCAGTGCAGCAACTACACAAANGCACAGGCAAACGTGAGGTCNCAGGAAAACGACTCATACGAACAACAGTCATAGATGGGCACAAACTTTCGAATGGTCAAGTACCTTGCAGAGCAGAAATTTGGTGGATTTGGGGACAACTTCAAGTACGACGAGATGGGTGGGAGCTCCTACGACAGCGACTACGCCTCAAAGTACTACATAATGGAGGCGGACCCCGAGTGGGACAGGGTCGACTACGATGCGGCCGACCTGATGATCAGAGGAGAGTTCTGGCAGGAGGGAGGCTCGAGGCTCTACGACTCCATCTGCAAGCTGCTGGACGGCGGAATGGACCCAGCCACTGTAAAAAGAAGAGCCCAAAGAGCAGCATCAGCAATAGAAAAGAGGGTCAAGGACCCTAAAGCGGACGGCAACCTCAGAGCCGGAGTGGGAGCACTGTTGGACTCCTACATAAATAACGCCCAGCAGCGCCACCACAGGTGAGCTCCACCAACCAAAAATTTACTTTTTAACGTCAGGAGCTTTTGTTGTACATTTGACAAAATACAATGAAAGTTATGCGACTTCAAACTTCACCCTTCTCAACAAGGCAGGAGGAGTACAGGGACGATCCGTTCAAGATGCTCATGGTCTGCTTCATGCTCAACCAGACCCACCACAGGCAGGTGGACGCCGTCAGGCACCAGTTCTTTGCCAGGTTCGGCTCGGCAGAGAGCCTGCTCAGTGCAGACGATCAGGAAGTCGTGGACCTCATTAGGCCTTTGGGCTTCTACAACAAACGGACAAAGTTGTGGAAGCAGTTCTGCTCCCAGTGGCTNGCCGCGGNGCAAAAGTACGGCAGCCCTCTTTACATTCCTNCAACTGAGGTGGAAAGGATGAAGGGAGTTGGAAAGTACGCTCTTGACTCTTGGAAGATATTTCAGCTGTTTGACTACTCAGTTGAGCCGGACGACCACGTACTGAACAGGTACATAGTTTGGGCAAGGGACGAAAAGAAAAGGATCCTAAGGGAGCAGGGAACTCATAGGCCGTACTCCGTGTACTACGCCCACTACAAGGACGACAGAGGATCGGTCCCAAACTACAGCAGGCTAAAGGACTACGTGTGCTGCGTCAGCGCAAGGACCACCGAAGAGGCAATAGAAAAGACGATAGAGATAGCCATGAACCAGCCAGGCTCAAAGCACGTAAAAATTTTAGGAGTCGCTCCCGCCAAACAGGAATGGGTGGACGAGTCCAGGTGGAAGAGCGCAAATCCAGATCTGTACAGGAGGCTGGCCCAGGAGAAAAAGACTGCAATTGCAGAATGATGCAGAGGGGGCCATTTCTTTGGCCCCTTTTTGTTTTTGTGATGGTTGTTAAAGGAAAAGTATTTCGGGTCAATCTGCGGTCAGGGGGCCATCAGGATTTACATCCTTTCTGTACCACTTGCCTGCAATCTGATCGTTGTAAGAATTCTCTCCGTGGAGCACCTCAAACTTGAACTGGTAGTAGGTCTCCCAGTAGCTCATCTGCTTCTTTGTGCTGCACATTTTTAGTATCTCCCTTGTGAAATTTTCTCTTCCCAGCAGCTTGACGTCCTCAATGACCGTCTTGCTGGATCCGTGGTAGTCCTTCCAGTTGCTCTCTTTGATTTCTTTTTTCTTCTTTGGCACTCTCCCGGGCTTGGACCACTCTGAGATTTCTTTGTTGGTTAGCTTTTTGGTGAGGGAGTTCTTGAGTATTTTTTTGCCAATGTAGAACTTTTTGTTCGTGTTGTTCGTCACTCTGTAGACAAATCCCACCGCCTCTGCTGGAAAGTCATCCAGCTGCAGCAGTTCTTTTTCTTTGTANGTCCAATTTCCCATAGACTGTTTTGTTATAANTATTGTCAACTGTCGTACCTGATGACAAAGGTCATCTCAGTGTTTGACGGTATAGGGTAGGGGGTTGCAAGCTTTCCAACCACAAGGAGCTCGTTCTGCTCGTTGTACAGCCCAACNGTTGTTGCGTAGGGAGCGAAGCTGGACCCTGTTAGAGCNTCCTTCATTTTCCCTCCAGACCTGTAGTAGAAGCTGCCCACCGTTCCCATNGACGAGTAAAGAGGCCCAAGCCTAGAACCTGTAGGGAAGGATCCACTGGAAAAGCTGGAGGAGTCAAAGACCGTAGGATTTAGCGAGTAGTTGAAGTCGTTCTCTGCCACGTGGCACCTGATCTCNTTCTGGTATATGGTCGACTCTCCCACNACNGTTATGGAGAAGGGCTGAAAGGGAATCGGTACGTTTGCCATTTGNGTTTTATTTTTTTGTCAATTAGCAGGTGGTCAGCACTCCTGAAGAGTCTGCAACGTTCAAGTACTGCGTCGTGCTGGAATTCACAATGATCGTGTAGGGAGCTCCTTCTCCGCAGTACCCTGAGTATGTGCCTCCGTTGCCCGTGCCAAAGGTTACGTTTGCGGAGCTGGCATTTAGCACGGCCAATGACAGGGACGTCCCGCTGGAGAGTCCATTTATTGTAAGCGCCGTGTTGTATGCGCCGTTCGATCCTAAGTTCGACGTTCCCTGCACGTTCCATGTCGATCCTCCGTTTGTGCTGTAGGCAAATTTGCCAGACGCTATGTTGTTGGAGGCTATTCTCCACTGCACAGTTATTGAATATATTGAGCTTGAGCCCTGAGGCAGCAATTGGTCCTGTATTCCTAGTCTTAAAGCGTGCATAGATTAATTTTTTATTAGCTGTTAACCAACAGTCTTCCAAACAAGTACCACTCGTCAGTTCCCACTTTTAAGAGAGATGCAGCCGCGTACTGCCCCTTCATGGTCAATGAGCCTGAGTAGCTGTCTATCAGCACGTTGTTGCTTGCAGTGGTGAACGAAGTTATTCCAGTTCCCCTCTGCACGACTGCTATTTCTGTCCCTATGGGAAAATTTACGGTTGAGCTGGACGGAACTGTTACAATGTTTCCTGAGCCTGAGCTCATTTCCAAAACTTTTCCCTGGTCGGCAAGAGATATGGTGTAGCTGCTGGTCTGCCTGTTGAAGAGCANAGGGGTGACAGAGCCTGAGGTTGCNACGAATGATCCAGTCACCGTCAAGNTTCCACTGACGTTAAGTCCGTTGCTGAAGTTTCCCGANCCACTNACGTCCAGCGAGTAGCTGGGGTTCGGCTGGTTTATACCTATTTTTCCGTTTGCAGATCCAGAATTTACTGAGTTTGGAACCACGCTGTTGTAGGATCCCGATCCAAAAATTAAATTTCCAATGTTGATTCCATTGGAGTATCCAACGGGCAAAGACACTGACGTGCCGATCACAATGTTGTTTGTTCCTATGGAAGATCCAGTGCCAACGGCCAACCCTGATTGGTATCCGATCAAAGTACAGTAGGTGGCATTGGAAGAAGATGCCCCAGCATAGTATCCTATGAAATTTGAATTGGAGCTGTTTATTGCGTACTGCCCTGCGTGGCTTCCTATGAAGTTTGAGTTGCTTGCACTGACTGCAAAAAATCCCACAGAGTCTCCTATGAAGTTTGAGTCTACAGAATTTCCAGCGGAGTATCCAGCCGCGTATCCCAAAAAATTTGATTTGTAGGTGTTTGTGGCTTGGTATCCTGCAATGTTTCCAATGAAATTCGAACTGTAGGCATTTGTGTCCTGAAAGCCTGCATTGTATCCTATAAAGTTTGAGTTGTTTGAGCTTACCGCCTGGTACCCTGCCGCAGTTCCNATGAAGTTGGAGTTGTTTGAGAGGGTTGAATAGTACCCAGCCAGGTTGCCAATAAAATTTGCCACGGTGGAATTGGATCCCTGGCCAGTTGAAGTTCCAATGAAGTTTGAGTTGCTGGCACTTACTGCTTGGTAGCCTGCCGCATTTCCTATGAAGTTTGAGTTGCTGGAACTTGCAGCCTGCCACCCNGCNGTGTTTCCAATGAANTTTGAGTTGCTGGAATTGACGGACTGGTAGCCNGCCTGGTAGGATAAGAACACGGAGTTNGTGGTTGAAAACTGGCTGGTGCCTACGGTTGCTCCCACTGAGTATATTGTACTTCCTGAGACCTGTATTGCCTGGTTTAGCGCGTAGGATGCAGTTACTGCATAGGAGGCAGTCAGAGAGTACGACGACGTCTGAACGAACAGTGAATAAGAGGAAGTTCCAAAGAGGGATCCAGTTATTCCCTGGTTGACCGTCAAACTTCCGCTTATGTTTGTTGATCCTGTTATTGAATTTAGGCTGCCAGACATGTTGGTCAGCAAAAAAGCAAAGTTTCCATCGCCCTCTGCGTACGACAGCGGAGAATTTTTTATGCTGGAAGTCACTCCTGCATTCGGCGCGCTAGTCGTGCGAAATACTATTCCCATGTGAAATTATTTTATTCTGTTGTTAGATAGTTGTTGAATTCATCAATTAAAAAATATCCCAGTTCGCTTGTTATTAAATTTCCTGAATTGAAATTAAATATTTGTTGGTAATTTTTGTTTGTTATTACCACCATCCCCTGAGAGTATAGTATGTTTCCAACTTTTGTGTTTGTCACATAGGACGAGTTGTACGACTGGTAGTAGTCCTCAGGAGACGCGTAGTAGCCTCCAGATATGTAGAGCTGGTAGTCTGCGTACGAGTCGATCAAGTTTCCATTTCCATCGTCCTGGATTCTGTACAAAGAGGAGGATAAAATGAAGCCGTTTCTAGCTATGTTCTCTCCAAACACCCCTCTTGGTATTGACAGTACTCCAATCTGAGCATTTGACTCCGTTGGAAAGTACCTAACGTCAGCATCAAAGGTACCGCTGGCAGCTGTCGACTGCAAAAAGTTGTCAAAGCTCGAACTCGTCGTCAGAAACGATCCTGTTGCGTAGTTGGAGTAGTACAGCTGCTTTGCAGAGTGGTAGTTGATAGTCTGCTGAGGAACTGAACCAGTCGTGCCAACCGAACCATTTACCCCAGAATACGCAACAATTCCGTAGTTGTTCATGTTCAAGTTGGTGTACGAACTCGTGTATCTGACCCTTATTGGGGTCAATGACATGTCCGACGGAACTATTGTATTGGACGCTCTGCTCATCTTTTGCTTTGTCTAGTTTGGTTACTACCAATCCAATTTTATTCTGATCAGTGCCTCTTTGGTGAAGTCCTTTACCAGTGGCACGGAGAGTTTTGCAACTGCCAGCAGATCGTTGTTGTCATTATACAGCCCAACCGTTGTTATAAAAGTTTGAGGATTGTTCACAAATATTGGATATGCCAGCCCTCCCTGAGACCCTGAAACAAAAGTTGGATTTGAGCTGTAATTGTACTGGGCGTTTGCTACTCTGACAAAGACGTAGTCAGAGGATATTGTCTCGTACGAACTCAGCTGAAAATTTGCACTTTGGGATATTGAGTTGAACAGGTTTGTGTTGCTCACTGAGCTGTACGGAGTGCTTGGATTGTTTGTTTCGTCCACAGACAGATTTATTCCTCCGTATGCGGACCCCAGAGCAAGAGCCGCTGGATTCAGTATTATTACGCCNATGTCAGGAAGGAACATGCCNTAGGATCCTGATGCAGTGTATCCTGCTGCAGTGGCTCCAATTGGAGTGTTTGTGCCGGTGTATCCGTTTGACCCTGACACCACGTCAAAGACTCTTCCGCAGTCCAAGTAGCTCACCACGTTGGTCGAATTGCTGTTGTCCGTCAAGTTTATCTGCCCACCTGATCCTGACAGTTGAAGGTTGAAGGATCCAGGAAGCAGGCTCTCTTTGTACCTGTTCCTGTCCACGTTGATCGCGTAGATGTACCTGGAGTTTGTGTTCAATCCTCCAAAGTTGAATCCTTGGGATCCGGTTATGAATGGACCATAAATTAAATTCAAGTACTGGTAGTAGGTCGTCATTGAGGGAGAAACTCCAGTCACGAGGGGGTTGTAGTATTGCGAGCCAGAGCCGTAAACGTGGCCGTAGGCTATCGAAAATTGCACGGCTGCACTTGAAGTTGNTGGATTGGTCTGATACACGTTTATGTAGAACGCGTCAGAGGTTATTGNGCTGGAAACTGTCGGAGAGCCGNTGTAGAAAGAATTCAATACTGGAGAATTTGTGCTCCAGGCTGGGGCCGTTATGGCGTCCGAAGAAACCACAAGATCTGTGCTGGCCAATGGCGTATAGGACATATTTTTGTTATTTTATTTTGTTTATTTGAACAGGCACTGTGATCCTTGCACCAGAGTCTCTTCCAACCACAGTCAAAAGAGTGTACAGGGTTGTGTTGCTTCCAAAGAGGGTGTTTATCGTGGTTGCAGTCATGTTTAGAGTTGTGCCAATAACGGTCAAGCTCACGTTTGTTCCAAGCGTCTGAGTGGAGTTGCTTGAAGCAGCAGCTGGGGTGTTTATTCCAACTCCCGTGAAAGTGCTCATAGTCCTCACGTCCCCAATGGTGAACGTGTATCCGTCCGTCTCGTATGTTGATTGTGCTCCCAAGTAATTCAAGGTCTGTGGGGTTATTGACACGGATCCTCCCTGAGGAAGCGTGATGGTCGTGTACCCTATGTTAACAACTGGAAGCTGAGAGGTGCCTCTTGGAAGGGTGACCAACCTGTACTTCATTATTTCGTTGTCCTCTGGGAATGCCTGAAGAACTGGCATGTTCACTATTGCCTCTCCGTAGAATGCAGATCCAGACGGNTGGTTTGGATTGTACAAAGTGTAGTCCACCTCGTCNTCGGAAAGAGAGAATTGGGTTATTTTAAAGGAGCCATCGTTTCTTGCCAACAGCTCTCTNCCTTTTTTGGTCAGGATGGCGTCTATAACGACAGACGTATTGCTTAAATATGCCATAATTTTAGTGTATTTTTCTTTTTATAAATATGTTAATGAGCCGAATTTACCTGTATTGACAGNAATTGATTTTGCACCTGAGACTGTATTGTNTTTATNTTTGCAAGAACNCTTGGATTTATGTTGCTGGGAATCAAAAATCCGTAGGAGGTCTGTCCCGGCTTTTTTGTGAACGTAAGCTGTATGTTCTGCTCGTCGTTGTACCTCTTGAGCAGCAGAAATTGAATAACAGACGATGGATTGCTCACCCAATTGCTCAAAAGAGTGGGCACTACAAATATGTTTGCCCTTTGGCTTGCATCCATAGAATAGCTCAGAACATCATAAGTTTGAGTTATTGCTCCGTCCGAAAGAACTATCTTGTCTCCCAAAGCCGGCTGAAAGTTGTACTGTGTGCTGTCGTACTGAGAGTACAGGCTGCTAGAGTAGGTTCCAGATCCAGAGGTGAAGTAGGGAACAAATTGGTATCCAAGATAGTTGGAGAGCGCTGAGCTGAGCACCACAGACCCGGTGGAAGTTCCTCCAGTGAGAGTGTGTATGAAATTTCCGTCGCCGGGGGAAACTGCACTCGAGGTTGCATATGGGTATCCTCCTGCTCCTGCAACTACTGAGTTCAATGCAAGAGAGCTGGGGCCCTCTCCAACGCTCAGGCTGGCTGTGTAGTTTGCTGTTGACATGCTGGACTGAATCAGTCGGAATGACACTTTGTCGCTTGTTGTCATGGACACCGTGGGGGTTGTATAATTTATATTGAACGTTTTGCTGTAAACTGATGAAGCAGGCATTGACGAATTACGAACAATATTAGTCAATACCGTGGGATATCCTCCTCCTACTTGAGTTATGTATCCACTCAAACTGCTTGGAACGCTGCTGGCCAAATAGCCACCTCCGCCTGCCCACATATAAACGGAAATTATCAGAGTGTCTGAAGAACTTCCTATGTTTGAGATTGTTGATGTCCCATTGTAATAATTAAAAGGGCCAATTAGTGTGTACGCCGCGTGATACCTCTCATCAACAACAGAAGTTCCTGTGGTTGTAGATCCTGTGAATGAAGACAGAATTGAGCTTGGAGCAGTGTAGCTTGAGGTGAAAACCATTTCCTGAGGATTACTTCCAGGCAGCAGTGCTCCGTCCAAATACACCTGATACAGAAAGGATCCACTGTCCACGGTGTTTCCCGCCTTTGTTATTGGATCCTGGAATTGTAAGGTCAGATCAAATTTTGTCGTAAAACTGTAATTTCCTGCTATTTGTGCAGAGTAAGTGGGAAATGTATTAGGTGATGTATTTCCAGGAGTGTATCCAGTTGAAGGATTCGCTTTTTCAAATATGTTGTATATGTTACCAGTTCTTGTGCTTGAATTTGTCAAAACAACAGGATAGTAAGGAGATGGAGATCCACTTATGTAGCCGTTGGATCCTGGTGTGTCAGAAGTTGACGGGTTCCAAGCTATAAAATTTGAAACGATGGAATTTCCAGTGTAGCTGAAGTACAAAGAGGTGTCAACTCCAGAAACAAAGTACAGCTGGGGAGAGTACGAGTATCCGCTGTTGTATATGGACTTAATCCCGTCCGTGCTCTTTTGGTTTCCATACTTTTTGTTGTCGAACTGTTTTATTGTCAGAACGTCCCCTGCAACAAATGTGTTTTGCAAGTCTATCCAATTGTTGTTGTTCTGGTTAAGTTCCTGTAGTCCCCCAGAGACGTCCACCAAATAGGCCAGTGTTGCATTTATCTCTCCCGGTATGTATGAGCTGGTCTCAACCTGAGTGAAAAGGGCAAGCTTGTTAACGTAATAGTTTATCATTGGATAGTTTCCAAAGGTCACGTCACCTGAATAGTTTGAGCTTGCAGTTGTGTACACGTTGTACTTTGCGCCTCTTGAGTAGGATCCGCTGTACCTTGGAATTACGCTCCTTCTCAGGTAGTAGTTGTAGTCCTGAACATAGGCGTACTGGCTGTTTACGTTGTTTTGGTACGTCGATCCAAGCGCAATGGACTGGGTTATCAGGTTGTAGTTTGTTGCTTTATTTTTTAGTGCACTTCCGTAGTCAAGATGAAAGAACAGCTTAGACCTTAGAGAGCTTGAGACGTTTTGGTACAGAGCCAACAGGTTTATGCTTTGGCTTGGAACATAGTTGACCAAGCTGAACTGTTTTGGCTGATAGGAAACCTCTGCCTGCCTCTTGTTTCTGTTGGTTGCATAGAACTCAGAGCCTCCCAGCTCCCCTGTGAACTTTTCGAACCCGACGCTGTGGGACACAGGGACAATTCCCAGCTTTGTGTACTCGCTCTTTACGTACG
>JGI26470J50227_1000853_pt1 | contig 11659 bp, 16 predicted proteins | sample FreactTroBogLake_FD_50227 | JGI IMG/M metagenome (IMG submission 50227) | reverse complement strand
AAGGGGATACCGAAGCTATCACAAGCTTGGCGGGTCCAAGCCTTGGCTTCGCTAGTCTCGGTGGGCGCCGAGCCAGCGAACGATACGAGGACGCAGCTCTTGTCGCCGTACGTGAATTTCTGACTGGCGACGCGCACACCGTACGGTGCCATGGCGGCCTCGATAGCCTTGCGTACTATCGGCCCATAGAACTTCGCGCCGTCGAGCGAGAAGGGCGAGGGGTGGTTGGCGTTCTTCTTAGTCATCGAAGTGGTCTCCGTAGAAGTGTTGGGGGTCTGCTTTGCAGAGAAGGCGGAGATCATCCACCCCGATCTTCCCATGCGCGACATGGTCGCCGTCTGCCGTATATCGAACACGCCGTACCTGTCTGCCTTCGCGGCAGCCTTGCGGAAGTACAGGCGCGAGCCGTGGCCGTAGTCGCCGTTCGATCCAGTGTCGTAGTGGACGGTGAAGCCACGGCGGCGGAGCTCTGCTTTCGCCGCAGGCTTCGTGAAGGGCCCGTGAATAGACATCGAAGTAGTCTCCATCGAAGTTGGTCGGTAGAACGAACTCGGGGCGGACCGCGCGGTCCGCCCCGATAATCACGCTGCTCTCTTGAGCTTCTTGAGCGGCGCCTTCTTCTTGGCGGCGCCGGGTTTCGCTTTCTTCGCGGGGGCGGCGGCCCGCGCCTTCGCCGAGGCCTTGCGCGCCTTCGCCTTCAGGTCGTCGAGCTGCGCCAGCAGCTTGGGCGGGATCACGGCGCGCTTGACCGAAGTCATCGGTCGGATGCGGAGGCGAACCGTCGCCGGCTTGTCTTTCGTGACGCGCTCGACGCCGAACGACACGACCTTCTGTCCGCCCTTCTTGGCCTTGACCTTGCGCGCCACGAAGATGGCGACGCCGTGCATCTTGGCCTTGCCCGCGCCGCCCGGCATGAGCTGTCCGAGCAGCACGTCGTGGTAGGCGCCGACGACTGCAGCGACTTGGCGCCGCGTCGTAGCAAGCTTTTCGTCGCCAGACAGCCGCTCGACGATCTCGTCGAAAGTCTGCGTCTTCGTCAGCACGTCTCCGATTGCGGTCGGAGCTTCGCGCTCGGGGCGCTTCGTCTTCTTCGCTTTCATAGAAAGTCTCCTTGTGGTCCTCGGAAGTCCGAGAAATCGAGGCGCACCGAATCGGTACCCGTCCCTCGGGTATAGTTTACTCTGCCCCTCCCGCGATGTAAACCCCCAAGAGAACGAAAAGAGAACGCGCAAATGGCGCAAAACGAAGGGGTTTTGACCCCCCTACGTGAAAAATGGCGCAAATTTGCGCCATTTTTAACACCCCGTTAACCGTCGTGTCAGCTACCCAACCCCGGGAGCTTTGCGGGCGTCTCTGGTGGTGGGGGCGGTCGTTCGGCTAGAACGACGGCCGTGACGAGCTGCGAGAACTCGCTCTTGGGGTTGGTGGGGTCTTGCTCTACGATACGCTTGCGCGACACGAACGAGTGGGGCGTCTTGCCGACACCCCACGAGACGTCGAACGCCTCCTGGCCGCGAAGACGAAGGGCCACGGTGATGGCCAGCTTGTCGGGGTGGTTCTCTACGGGAGCGACTAGGATACCTCCAAGGCCTTGCTTATTCATCGCCAGGTTCGACATGTCGAACCAAGCCCTCGTGGGTGGTATCGTACCCGTGAGCACGGTGGTGATGTCTAGCACCAACGCCTTTATCGCCGGGTGGTCTACGTTGAGCAGCGGCGGTTCTCCGTCGCGCATCGCGCGCAGCTTCTGCCCAGCCGCCTGGCGTCGGGCGCGACGAACGTTCCGTAAGCTGTATCTCTTGATCGTCACGCTCTTGCTCCGAACAGCTTCTTGGCCGACTTCTCTTCCTTGCGCGTCCCGGTAGACCACCGGGGGTCTGGCCGCAAGTCGCGCATAGACGTGCGGAAGTTGGTAGATAGGTTGGCGACTAGCCTATCCGCCTCAAGCGCCTTGGCTATGGATGCGCAGTCGCGTACCCAGCTGCCGCGCACGCGCAAGTCGTCTACGTCGGGCAGCGGTACCTCACCGCAGAGGCGAACTAACTTCGCCGAGCGAATGGCCGCGTCTGCCTGCTGCACGGCGCCCATCGACGACTTGCGCTCGAACGAGGCGGCGTCTGCGGCGACTGCCTCTAAGCAGCCGAGCCTCTTGACTAGGGCAGCCGCCGTCTTGACGCCTACCCCGCGCACGCCACCGACGCCGTCTACACCGTCTCCGGCGAGGGCCTGAACATCGGCTACTAGGTGTGCGGGGACCTTCCACTTCTCTAGCACGTAGGCCTCGTCGACGAGCGTGCCCTTGTCGCGCGTCCAGTCGTGAACCGACACTCTCTTCGAGACTAGCTGGTGCGCGTCCTTGTCTGCGGCAACCACGACTACGCGGCCGTCGAACTGGTTGGCGCACGACGCTAGCACGTCGTCGGCCTCGTACGGCGCAGAGTCTACGCACCTACCGACGCTAGACGCGAAGTCGCGCATCATCTTCATCTGGAGTAGCTGCTCGTCGGTGAACTCTGCCTTCTCTCGGTTCCCCTTGTACCTAGAGTCTAGCAGCTTGCGGAAGCTCGGTCCCGGGCCGTCGAACGCAAACAGCGCGTGAGTGGGGCGATACTTGCGCATCACCGAAGACACGACGAACGCGAAGGATACGGCCGACCCCGTGACTACGCCGTCCGACCTAGACAGCGGAGGTGCACCGGCCAGAGTACGGCGGAGAACGGCCGTGCCGTCGAACGCGACCAGTATCACTTGCGCTCTACGAACAGCAAGTCGAACACGTCGATGGGCACGCAGTGCACGCTCCCGTCTTCGAGCACGATCACGGCGTCGCTGTACTTGCGAAGGACCATGAACGCGGGCTCCTTCGTCAGGTCGCCGCCGAGTTCTTCGACACGTGACGTCGGGTACACGTTGAAGTAGTTGGGGTCGCGCTCTCGCAGCCGCACGGTGTACCCCAGCGGAGCTAGTTGCTCCGCGAGTTCTAGCTCTGCGAAGTCGCACACTCGCACCCCGCGCAGTACTCCGCAGTCTACGCAGTCGAAGATCTTGATGGTGTTCATTTCGTTTTTTTCTCGCCGTTGATGATAGTTCGCCAGTCTGCGCCCGATACTTTGTCCCACAGCGCCAGCGACGTGCGATAGTAGTCTTCGAGAAACATGTCTGGGGTACGGCCCAGAAGCGTCGTAGTGTGCCACAGGTACAGCGCACGGCTAGTTCGGCCGTTGCAGTCTGTGAGGGGGTGAAGTTGCAGGTACGCCGCGTGACCGATAACGGGGTTCACGTCGTTCTCGCTTACGGTGACGAGCAGCTCGGCGAAGTCTCTCCTGATAGACGGGCCACCAGGAGGGGCGACGTGCCCCGCTACGCGTACGTTCTGACCCACCCTAGTACGCAGCACGGCGTTCGGCTCTAGTGCGTTAGCCAGCAGGAGGATCTCGAAGGATGCTACGCGCTTGTTCGCGAGGAACGTAGCAAGCGCGTCTACCTCTTCGCGCAGGCGAGCGCGTGATCGATGCAGACCCTCTATGGCGTTGCTCTCGGTCTGCCACGCCTCTAAGAACTTCTTCGTCAGTGCCACGGTATCACTTCCGCGAAGGCGAACACGCAGGCCAGTAAGAGGAACAGCATCGCCAAGACGTCTAGTGGGTAGTCGTGGAACAGGTCGGCTAGAGAGTCGCGCAGGCTTCGTTTCAAGTCTTCCTCCTCAAATCTAGTGGCGGGCCGTAGGGTATCTTCCCCTCAGCGTCTAGCTCGTAGTCTGGGTCTACGGAGCCCTCGCCGGCGTAGGGGGCCGTCGGTATCGTGCTGCGCGAGCAGTTGACCTTCGCGAACTCGCGACCGGCGTCGGTGAGTTCTACGAATATGCGACGACGCTTCAGCAGGCCAGCCTGTATCAGCTCGGCTACTTGCGGGAGGCGCGCCACGACTTGACCGTTTCTCTTGCGAGCGTCTACGTCTTTGCCGCCCTTCTGCGCTACGATGCACAGCGTCGCCTTAGCCGCCAGCGACACGCTCACTTGGCTGGAAGCCACTTCGTCACCCCCGCTACAGTCTTACGGGCCGTGTACGCTACGGTGCGCGACCCGTCTAGGCCGCGACCGACTATCTTGGCGCCCTTGACGGGTTTAGTCTCTAGCGCCTTCTGCCTGTCGAACAGGCGGCGCTTCTTACCGCCCGCTACCACTACGTACGCTACGAACGGCTGACGCGCCAGCCGGTCGAAGTAAGCTAGGGCCGGATTGGGGAAGGCTAGCTCGCGTGGTCGATCACCGAACGACCAGAAGATAGTGTTGGCCCCGCCCCTGCCGACGACGAGCGGCGTACCCAAGACGTCGAAGCGTAGGATCCACTCGAACTTCTCGCGCACGTCAGGCTGGTACTGCATCTCGAGGCGCAAGAGCGCCCTGACCTGACGCGCAGCCTGACCGTACGGGTTGTACGCGGGTATCTTAGTATCGTTCATCGTTCCCTCCTAGAGGGCTTTACTACGCGCGTACGTAGTCGAGTCGCTTCATGCCGAAGTCTCGTTTCTTTATCTTCGCCATACGGCCGTCGGGGTGGTGGAAGACGACGCCCTCTACGTCGCGATCTTTGAACCACGCGCGAAGTCCCTCGAATGAACGAGGGACGTTGTCTAACGGGCCTGCGAGGAGAAGCCCGTGCTTCGCCAGTACGTGAACGCGCGCCCCTTCGGGGTTGCCGTTCACCTTGGGCCCGATCAGCTCGTACGTACCTTCGGTGCTGCCGACGTTCGTCTCTAGTGCGTAGAACGCTTCGCGGAACCACCGATCTTCTGGACCGTCGCCGACGGGGACCCAGCCGACCGTTTTCTTCGTTTCTTCGTCGAAGCTCAGAGTCTCGAAGTTCGGCGGAGGTACGTCGCCTTCGCGGAGCTCGCGTCTCTTATAGAGGACGCCTGCTCGTATCCTGCAGCAAGCGCCGTCTAGTTTACGCGTCGCTACGCCCTCTCCGTCGAAGACCCACTGGCACACGGGATTAACGCGGTCGAGTACTCTACTGCGGTCGCCCTCCCAGTCGCGCTCGAACATCGTCGGTATCTTCTTCACGCTCGTCTCCTCACTTCGTGGGGTTTGGTATATTGTCTACTACGTATATCGGGACGCAAGACCAGTCGCGCCACGGCGCGTTGTTCGTAGCGAGAAGCTCGAGCTCGCGCGACATGTTGATGCGTGCGTTGTTCTCGTAGTGCTGAAAGTGCGCCGAGTAGAACAGCTGCGGCCTCGCCATCATGCTGTGAAGGAACCGCTTGCGCCCGTCTATGAAGTCTTCTTCGGAGACGTGCGACATCTCTCGGCGAACGAGCACAGAGTTCACCCAGTACCAGTCGGTGCCGAGCTCGTTCAGGTCGAGGTCGAGGCAAAGCTTCACGAACGGGCCGAGGTACGGCCGATGCTGCGCGTAGTTCGCAGACGCTAGTATCGCCTGCGAGACTAGCCACACGTCGCGCTTGCTCAAGTCTTCGCGCCCAGCTGCGTAGTCTACGAAGAAGTCGGCCGAGCGCTGCTCGCACAGGCCGAGGTACTCTGCCACGCCGTAGACGATGTCGTGGAACAGCGCGAATAGCGCGACGAGCACGCGGTAGTTCTTCAGATCTTCGGCAGAAGAGCAGAACGATATCGGCGTCGTGGCTTCGTACGTGCGAAACATACGCGCGGCGTGCCGACCGCCGTGGTAGTATCGCGCCACGGGGCGAACGCCGTTCGGCAGATCGCTGCTATGCATGCGGCCCAAGATAGACGCGTCTTGGCAACCACTAGCGGCTGCGACGTCGCCCAGAACAAGGTGCGTGCTGGGTACGTCGAGCAGGTGGGCAGAGTCTACGAGATCTTGCAAGTTCATCTCCTGATGTTGATAGAAGCCAGTGCGTTGCGCACCCAGTTAACGAGCGGGCACCTCGATACGGGGTAGGGCGTCACGGCTTGAAAGCCACCCACCCGACGAACTGCAGCGCCTGCCAGAAGCGGGTGACGTCGACGAAGCCCGCGTCACGCAGTACTTCCTCCACCCAAGAGGGCTTCGTGGGTACGAGAGAGCCCTTGAGCGAGAGGCGCTTGCGCTCTACGTTTTCTTGAGTGTAGCCCGAACGCACCTTGAACGCGTGGTACTCGTCTACCAGAAACTTCTGAGCGTGAGAAGTCTCGCCGAGAGTCTTCTCTACGACGATGAGCATGCCGCCGCCGCGCAGGCTGTCGTACACGGCCTGTATCAGGTTCTGCCGATTTTCTATCGGCACGAACATCAGCGTGAGCACCGATAGCACCAAGTCGCTCTTGCCGAAGCGGTATATGAGTTCGGGCTGCTCACTCAGGTCGGCGCGCGTGATGTCTACGGCGTCGAACGACTCGAAACGGGCTCGTAGTACCTCGAGCATCGGCCCGCTTATCTCTACTAGGTGGAAGCGCTCTGCGACGCGGTCTCGAACCAGAGGTGCTACCGCGTCGCCGCGAGATGCACCGATGTCGGTCACGCGCGCGAACTGGCGCTTCGCCAGGAAACCCCGAGCCAGGACGTCTACCCACCGGCGCATCTCGCCGTACCCTGGGATGCTGGCAGATATCATGCTCTCGAAGTTCTCGGTCACGCCCTCGTCGAAGGTCCAGCGTTGCTCGGGGTCGGCGACGTGTTGGTCAGAGTTCTCGTTAGTGATCACGTTAGTACCTCCTCAGATGTAAGACCGGGCGCCGCGGTCTACGCCCTTCGTGTAGTCGGCCAGTACCTCGATCCCCGTAACGATAGAGTCGCGTTCTTCTGCCGTGCACGCGCTGATGCCCACCTTGCTGGCGAACCCCAAGTCGATATCGCGTGTACCGGGGCCGACATATTCCCCGGTTAGCGGGTTGCACCACGTGTGCACTACGGCAGTCTTCGACGCCCACTCGTGAACGAGGAGACCGCGAAGTTCTACGACTCCGACGTAGCGTAGACCCCCGCGGTTCAGCAAAGTCTGCCACGTAGACGGCATAAGTCGCGTCTCGTCGAAGGACGCCTCGAACTGCATACCCGTCTTGGTGAGAGCCACGGATCGCATCTTAGCACGAGAGAAGCAGAACGACGCGACGACCATCCCGCGCCAGAACGGGTCTTCGAATTGAGGCGAACCTGCGAGCACTACGCGAGTACACCCGAGACGTCTCAGCTGTACTACGAAGTCTCGCGAGTCTGCGTCGCGCCACGCCTCGGGAGAGTCGAGGATCACTAGCTTCGACGGGTGTTCGCGCACGAGCCCGACGTGGGCGTGAGAGGCGTTCACGCCGCGCGCCCTGAACAGTGACAGGGCGTAGGGTCCCGGGCCGCGGTACAGCACGTCTTCGCCCACGTGTTGGGCCAGCGCCGCGAGTGCGGTAGTGGTGCCGTCGCCCCGAGCTACGAGGTAGTACGGGAATACACCGTCGCGCCACCGAAGAGGTGCGTCGTCTACGATGAACTGCTGGAAAGGACGAAGCGTTAGCTTATGCATGCCGAGGCACTCCTAGGAAAGCAGGTAACCGTATAGACGCGGGCTCGTCTAATACGACGAGCGGGAAACCTAGGAACTCTCCCAGTTCTTCGCCGCGCACTACCTCTGCGGTACTTCGAGAGCGCTTACGCCTGAAGTACCCGGCGTCTTCGACCCAGTCGCCGAAGTAGACTTCGTCGAGCAACCTGGGCGGGACCGCCAGGAACTCTACGGTGACGTTCGCGCGAAGACACTTGTCTAGTGCCTCTGTTAAGCCCTTGGCGTCGAACAAGTCGATGGTGAAGACTCGCTTGCCTCTAACAGAGAACGTCACGTGCGTCTCCTACGGACGAAAATCGCAGGCTCCGCGCCTGCAGTCTACCTTGTACGGACCACTAGGCGCGTGAACGTGCACTACGGGGCTTACGTCTGCCGCAGGCCTAGATGCCGCCCACATGCCCACCACAAGTATAGCGGTGACGACGACTACCGCCAGCAGGCGGCTGCTGATGATGCTCACTTTCTATTTACTCTCGTAGGGCGCGAGCACCTCGCGGTACACCGCCGACGCGAGTGCGTACACCTGTAGCGGCAGGTGGATGCGCCCGAGTCGCTCGAACTTCTGCTCGTACGTGCCGAGCAGCTTGAAGTCGGGAGGCATCCCGAACACCTTCTTCAACTCTCGTATAGTGTACTTGCGGCGCTCGCCGTCGGCCGTCTCTACCCACGCCCCACACGAGAAGTCGGCAGTCTCGTACGTAGTGGCGTCGGACGCCGTTATCGTCTGGCTGGGTATGTTGGCGTCTACGTAGCCCTTACCCCCACCACACTTGATCTTCACGGCGTGAGGCAATACGTCGCGCACTGTGATGTACTTGTTGTGCGGCTTCGGGAACACGGGCTTGAAGCCCTTCTTCACCAAGTCGTTACGAACGCCGATGAATATGAGGCGTCGACGCTTCTGCGGCACCCCCAGCATGGAGCCGTCGATAACGCGGGCCTCGACAGCGTAGCCGCAAGAGCGCATGGCCTTGAATATCTCGTGTAGGTACCCCGTGTTTCCCTTGTTCGTGAGACCCTCTACGTTCTCGAACGCGAACGTCTTGGGCTGCAGACCGTCTAGGAGACGGGTAGCCTCGAAGAACAAGTCGTCTACGCGCTGCTTGATACCCTCCGAGTACACTACCTTCTTAGTCTCGTCGCGATCGCCCTTCGTGTGCAGCGATGCCTTGGAGAATAACTTGCAATTATGAACGGCTATACCATTAACGGTATAAGTCTCGTCTTCCTCTACCGATATGTTATACACTGTTCCGCGAAACGCCTCTGTGCGCATATTTTTTACGGGAACCCACACGATACGCCGATCGTCATCTACTACGTGTGCTCTATGTAGATCTTCGTGCTTATNCCAGCTGCAAATAAACTGCTGTCGACAACGTACTATGCGCCCCTCTATAGTTGCAAATTTCTGCAATCCGGCTGTATGCCGTACTCTGTTACACGGTTTCTTCGTAAGTTTTACCAGAGCTAGAGCTACACCCTGGGCTAACTCGCGGCTTACGCTACGATACGTAAAGCAGCGCTCTTTGCTGCAACCATCTGCCGATAGATATCCGCGGAGAACCTCGCGTAGTAGGTTTCTGGGTAGATTAAGTATGTCACTGGTAAGTCTCTTGTTTTCCGCGCCTCGCCCGAATTGCAGACACCACAGAACAAGTTCCTTGGGCGACGTTATGCCCGACNTTAGGCTCGCCTGTCCGTAGCCCTGGCCCTTGAGAGTCACCTTGGCTATCGACCGCTTGAAGCCCACCTTGTACGACCAGCCCAGTTCTTCGAATCGGCGCGTTATCTGAGCAAGCTCTTTACCGCCGTCTAGCGCCGGCTTCTTGCAGCAGATGATGAACCCGTAGCGGTTCTTACGCTTCTTGAGACCTTGGTTGATGTACTTCGACGCGTAATCTTCGGTATAACGAAGCCACCCGTCGCCTAGCCACCGCCCGATCAAGTACCAGAACGCGGGCTGATCTAGGGGGAGAGTCTTCACGACGAACGACTTATCGAATTGTCGTGTAGTTCTGTTGAACGCGTCGTACTGAATGAAACCGTCGTACGCAGGGACTTTTGCTTTTCGGTCCAATACTATACCGACATAGTTCTTGTTCTGCACATCTGCCGTGCGTTCCCAAGTAGGCGGTTTTAGAGAGAAACGTCTCCCACTAGTCTTCGTCTTATCCTGGTATCGCCTACGAATCCATAGAGGGTGCTCGGCTGTGCAAGATATTTCCAGCGCGCCGTGTACGTTAAATTTGTGCAATTCGCCGTCAAATAAACGGCTCATAGTGTTTGTAACTCTACGAAACCGACCACGATGTGTAAGGACATAGTCTCCACAAACTATGTTTTCTATAGGAACAAGACCGCGATCTCGCGTACGAACAAGAGCCCCTGCGGGAAAGCACGGCGGGCTCGCGTCGAGGTAGTCTAGCTCGCCCTTCTTCACCCTGCACGCCTTGAGGATCCTCTCTGGCGTGACTAGTCGTATGTCGCGCTCGTCTACGAACGTTCCGGGAGCGTTGACGCGATAGTTCTCGGCCGCGATGGGTACGAACTCGTTCGCGTACCGCACGTCTCCGCGCGCGAGCTTTATGCCTATAGACGCACCGCCGCACCCCGAGAAGAGAGACGCGGCTACGAACTTCTTGGGGAGTGCGTTGATCGCCTCCATCGTGGGTATCGTAAGGGCGGTATACAGCTTCACGACTCGTCCTCGGGCTTCGTGGGGTAGCAGTCGACCTCGCCGCGCCAGTAGGCGGCTACGCCGTCTTTGAACGAGCGAAAAGCGTCGCGCTTGCCGTTCTCTAGCAAGCGCCGCTTCTTCGCTCGTCGTCGATCTGCGAACGACCGCTCTTTGTTGGTGGCGTGGTTCTTCGCTCCCTTAGCGCGCTTGGCCTTAGCGCGCATGAGACGCTCACGGTCGTCGCGGTTCTGCAGGATCTGCTTTCGTCGCGGCCCTATCAGCGTGGGCAGGTCGTCGAAGTCTATCACGTTAGTCTCCGTACGCGTTGCGGCGGGATTCCCCACCCCGCTCCAGTGCGCCTACCGCAGTCGCTGCGCCGCGCTGCAGTTTTCTCACCGTACCAGCAACCACACCCGGTCCGGACCGGGCCACACCGCGTACTCTCGACCGTCGTCGAGAACTCTAATATTCTGCGAGAGGAGCTCGCCCCAGTAAACCGTACGCGCGGTCTAGGGTGGCCTGTCCGTAGAAGGGCAGCGTAGTAGACGCGCGAGATATGCCGCGCGCAATCTCTAAGCAGTCTACGCAAGAATGCAGAAGCTCTTCGAGCGCCTCCAGTCGCGCGAGCACGTCGTAGATTGGTGTGTGCTGGTACTTGAGGTTCCGCCGCATCAGCTCGGCGAGCACCTCTCGCTCCGTCTTCGGCTGCGGTTCCATAGACGAGTTGGGGTTCCACCGGCACAAGTCTAAATCTTGCCACGTAACGAGTACGGTGTAGTTCTGGTCGTCGCGGAACCACAGCGCAGCGGCCGCCAACTGCGACCGGAGCCACAGGCACCAGGCGCCGCCCTCTAAGACGCCTTCTCGGTCGTTAGGTCGCAGGTCGAAGCGGCTCATGCCACCAAGAGACGAGAACACTCTGTAGTTCGCGTCGGTGATAGAAACCATCCAAGATTCTGCGAACTGGACGGCTTCCGCCTCGTCCTGGAAGCGACGCGTGAAGTCAGCCGACATGGTCGGCCTCGATGCACCCGAGAGACTCGTCTACGCGACGCAGCATGTCGTCCAGGCGCCCGAGCATAGAATCTAGGACGTCGATGCGACTGTGGAGGTTCGCGGCGAGACCCGACACAGACAGGGGTCCCTTGGCTATCTCTTCGCCCGACATCTCGCCGTCTAGGTTTTCTGCCAGGCGGCGAGCCGTGCTGATTAGGTGGGCGACGGTGGCCTCCATGCTCGCTAGGCGAAGTACAGCAGAGTTAACTTCGGGGGTCTTCTTCTCTATCGGGGATCCCTTGAGTTCCATAGTACGTTCTCTCAAAGCCAGCGTATCTTGGGCTCGCCGGTGAAGCCCTTCTCGAAGACGAACCAGGCCATAGCCATCATGCCCGTCTTCATCTTCTTGCCTCGATGCCCGAACGCGTGCATCATCGGGAGCCTGTACGAGAAGACGTACACGTACC
>JGI26470J50227_1000852_pt1 | contig 11670 bp, 4 predicted proteins | sample FreactTroBogLake_FD_50227 | JGI IMG/M metagenome (IMG submission 50227) | reverse complement strand
ATCATCTTTTTCTTTAGCGCCTAGCTCAACAAACGAATTAAACGAGCTAACCACGGCTTTGCTCGGCAATAAAGTTTCAAAATTTAAAAACATAATGATTCGTGGTGAGGATGGTTGCCAGCAGTTGAACTATGCCTTTGCACACCAAGACGAAATTCCGGAGCCTTTATGGTGGTCTTCGCTAACCATAGCACACCATTGCGTAGATAGAGCATCAGCCATTCACAAGATGTCTGAAAAGCATCCTGATTATGACCCAGCTAAAACCGAACAAAAAGCCAATCAGCAGAAGGATGGCAAATCAGGCCCACATAGTTGTGTTGTGTTTGAAAAGCATAACCCCGGCGGTTGCGAGGGTTGTAAGTGGCAGGGGAGAATTAAAAGTCCTATTCAGTTAGGTAGAGAAGTTGTTGAGGCTAGTGAAACTATTTCTGAAGAAATTGAAGAAGAAATAGAACTAGAGAAGATACCTTCTTACCCTAAACCATATATGCGTGGTGCTAATGGCGGTATCTATTTACCACCCGGTAAAGATGAAGCTGAACCTATTTGCGTATACGAACATGATTTATACGTGGTCAAACGTATGCACGACCCTAATGCTGGTGAGGTTGCATTGCTTAAATTGCATCTACCACATGACGGCGTAAAACAGTTTGTAGTTCCTTTAGCAGTTATTGCAGTTAAAGAAGAGCTACGCAAAGTGCTAGCTACAAATGGTGTAGCCGGTACTCCTTCACAAATGAATCATTTGGCATCGTACGTTTTAACGTACGTTAAGAATCTACAGTACAAAAGGAAAGCAGAGATTATGAGAACACAATTCGGCTGGGCCGAAAAAAATAGTAAGTTTATTGTTGGAGACCGTGAAATCAGTAAGGATGGTGTATACGGTAGCCCACCCTCAGTAGCAACTAAAGCGCTTTCACAACATATGGTACCAATTGGTACGCTAGAGAAATGGAAAGAAGTCTTTGATCTGTACGGTCAAAAAGGTCTTGAGCCGCATGCGTTTGCTGCGCTGACTGCGTTTGGTGCACCGCTATTTAAGTTTACAGGTTTAAAAGGCGCCATCATTAACGTCATCTATAAGTCTGGTGGTACGGGCAAATCAACTACGCTATACATGTGCAATAGCGTGTACGGCGACCCCGAAGCATTGTGTTCTATTTGGAAAGATACAAACAACGCCAAGATGCAACGCTTGGGCACACTGAATAACTTGCCATATACCATTGATGAGATTACTAATATTACCCCGATGGACTTCTCAGACTTAGCTTATGGTATGTCACAAGGTAGAGCTAAGGACCGCATGAAAGGCGCAACCAACGAGCTACGTGAAAACGATACTACTTGGCAGACTATGTCTTTAGCCAGTGCAAACGCCAGTTTCTATGAGAAGTTAGCCAGCGCCAAGTCTGGGGCTAATGCGGAAATGCTACGCTTATTTGAGTACACCATAGGGCCTACAGACGTAATCTCTACAGAGCAGGGTAAGCGTATGTTTGATAGGCAGTTAAAGGAGAACTACGGGCATGCGGGGGATATATACCTCCAAGAGCTTGTAAATTGCCTAGAAGAGGCTGTACAGACCGTTTTAAACGTCCAGTCTAAGATAGACCAGCAGTTAAGATTAACGCCTCCTGAGCGCTTTTGGTCGGCTGTAGCGGCATGTAATATTGCTGGTGGACTCCTAGCTAAGCGCCTTGGGCTTATAAACTTTGATATGAAGTCTATTTATGACTGGGTTTGCACCACGATACAGGGCATGCGGGAAGAAATTAAACCGCCTTTGGATGACGTAAATAGCGTTATTGGTGACTATATCAACCGCCACATGCAGAACATCCTTGTGGTTAAGGCTAACGTGGATAGCAGATCTACAAGCGCACCACTGCCTACCCTAGAGCCTAGAGGTGAACTGCTTATACGTTATGAACCCGATACTAAGGTTATGTATTTTGTAACACGGGAATTTAAGTCTGATTGCGTAGAGCGCCAGATTAACTATAAGGACACTCTTAAACAGTTGATGGACAAAGGCTTTTATACAGGCAACATGAACAAGCGTATGTCTAAAGGTATGAAGATTACTTCACCTGCAGTAAATGCTTTAATGTTTGATTGCTCTACTGGGTTTGTAGATATGGATGGATTGATAGCACCGGAGATAGAAAATGCGAGTAGAGAAACTTAGTTATAACATTAACTGGAAGAACTTTAAGCCGGGCTATTCTTTTTTTGTACCATGCTTAAACTGCATGCAAGCTAGGAAGGATATAGCTCAAGTTTCTAAGCGCTTGAAACTAAACGTCTTAACCAAAGTTGTTATTGAGGAAGGCGTCAGGGGTTTACGAGTCTGGAGAGTCTAGGCTATACTGAGCAAGCAGAAGCTCATTCTGCTTTTCCTTGGAAGTTACCTTCCCCTTTGCCCCCACTTAAAACGTGGGGGTTTTTTATTGTGGAGCAGGAGCAGCAGCTTTACGTAATGGAATCAAATAAGGCAATAGTTTTTCTTTGATCTGTTGACCACGGAAGGTAATGCCTTTATTTTCAATTGCTGTATTAACAGAAGATTCAATTGTGTCACCGTCAATTACAAACTCTTCCATTGGATAACGCTTGTTGTATTGACCAATTCGATTAAATAACTTTTGAATTTCTTCTTTGCTAGAATCTTTATCTAACAGCGTTCTGTCTAAGTTACGTAAAATCTCTGTGCGTGTATTGCGTGCTTCAGCCAATTCTTTTTGGATTGCAAAACCTTCTTCTTGTAAACGAGATAGCTTAGTAGGTTGAAACCCTAACGCTTGACCTATTAATGTGCTAGTACTAATTTCTTCAGGCTTAAGCATCTGATTACCTTGCTTGGTTTCAGCACCTTCAGTACCCAGACGTTCAGCAACTATTGGCCCTTTAAAGAAAGCAGGAACAAGTTTCTCAAGGCCCCTTTGAATCTGACCATTATTAAAGTCATCCATTGCACCCACGGCATTAAATCCTACAGAAGCACCGGGTCCTAAGTTAGCTAGAACAATGTTTTGGAAAGTCTCAAGGTTAGTCTTACCTTGCTTAGCATCACGGAACCATAAACCATCAAAAGAAGTACGTGAACCAATGTTCATATCAGTCAATGCAGATATCGGGCCTTTTTCAAGTAACTCATTTAATCCGTGCTTCATGCCATCAAGACCGGTAATTTGTATGTTTCCAAAGTGTTGTGGTAAATATTCGTAACGGAAACGCAAATTAGAGTTATCGGAAGTCAATGGATTCTTAGCACGGCGTCTCTTGCGCTCTTCCTCGTCACCAAGATTATTCATAACTGCATCAATGGTTGAGCAGATAACGCTATATAAAGGCATACCAACTAAGCCGTGGAATAAACCGCCCATTACCAAAGTGCCAGTCAAGCGCTCTATAGCAGGAAGCATGTCTTTAGGGTTAGTTACGTTAAATGCATTGTAAGCATTACGTACAAAGAAAGAAGTAACGTTAACTGCATACATCTTAAACTGACCAATTGTTTTACCAGCAAAGTTGCGCAGAATACGTGGGCGGTTAAAGTTATCGTAACGACCTAATAATTCTTGTGTGGTTGCAACTGCTTTGTCTACAGACTTTTCAAAGTCTTTGGTCTTGGCATACTCCAGCTCAAACGTCATCATCGCTGACATCTCACGACTTATACGCTCTGCGCCGTTAAATAATGCAGACATAGTAGTGGTTAGTGTTCTAAATGCTACGCCGGGGATATTGTCGTATGCGTTTTCAGGGGTTCTATTTCTATTTGTAAGTACTGAAGTATTAGTAAGCGTAGTTACTCCACGGTCTACAAACTCTTCAAAAGCTCTTTGCAGTATTGGGCTGCTTGTAACTACTTTAGAGTTACCAATAGAAGGCGCTGTATATACAACGTCGCCATTAGGGTCTAACTTAGTAACGCCTATAGACTTCCAAATGTTCATGTATTTAGCTAGTTTTAAGGATGCTTTTCCATAGCCATACTCTTGATTGAGTGAAGGCATAACCATAATAGGAATGGATGCCATCTGTGTAGCGGCTGAAGCTGGAGCGGTTAATAACCAGTAGTAAGCAAGTTGATTAAGTCCAGTAGCTAGTCCGCTAGGAGTCTGTGGGTTTATTTCATCCTCTGCACGGGCGCCAAGTTCATTAACAAATAATTCTAATTTAGCTTTATCTGGGTTGCCACTAAGAGTATCTCTACCCCGTTGTACTGAAGCAGTAAGGTCATCTGCGTACTTAAGGCGTGCAGCTTGAGTAGATAGACGCATTGCAGAAGTTTTAAAGTTGCGGAAGATATCAGCACTAAAACCAGTTACATTATCTGCGTGCAAGAACTGCTTACGGAAACTCTTCTCAGGTAAGCTCATCAAATATACTTGATATAGCTGATCTTTTAAATCTTCTTTGTTTAAACCTTTAGCAGTAGATTCATCAATAGCAGCAAACATCTCTTTGAGCATAGCGCTATCAGTAGCCATAGTCTTACGCAATGCAGAAATATCATCGCCTAAATCAAATATAGCAGTATCGTTACGGTCTGTATTTAGTTCACGTGCACGTTTAATTTGAAACAAGTTACGGTCTGTACCATTTTCAAATAGATAAAACTCTCTACCAGTCGGAGCATTTACACGTAACCAGTATTTACCTTCACGCATAAATGGAAAATATTCTTCAGGAAGCGACTTAATCTTTTTACCATTCTCATCAAACTTAGTTTCCGTAGCTTCTTGCATACGGCGCACGGCTGTCATTAACTTACCTTTTGGCGTGCTTGCATCATTGATATCGCCTTCAATATCTAACTTAGCAATCTTATCGTCTAACAGCGTACGGGTAAGTGTGTAATTATCTTTGTAGAACTGGCGAACCATTTCATACATTTTCTTGCCTTCAGGATTTAGCTTTTCCCATGCTTCAAATACTTTGCGTATACCTTTTTCCCGAACTGTAAGTTGCCCTTTATATGCAGGAACTTTTTCTTGTGGGGTATTTGGGTTAGCAATAATAGCTTTTAATTGGTTTACGGTCTTATCGTTAGCCAGTGCATCGTTGACATCTGTATATTGAGTAGGGCTTACACTTTCTAAACGAGCTAAGTGCATAGCATTACCAAGGGTTTGCATACCATTCTTACGGATATAACTACCTAACTGGTCAGCTTTAGTTGCAAATGCGTGCTGCAAACGTAGCTTCATGCTAGCCATCTTTTGAGTTATATCATCTAACTCTTGCAGAGCAGGGATCTCATCACCCTTCCAACGGATAATATCTGCAGACTGCATGGTATATAAGAGCTTACTAATAAAGCCATTACCCATAGCACCAAAACGTGCATCTAATAAATCTTTAAAACCTTGAAAGTCACGGTTTAAAATTAACTGCCCAACTGACTTAGTTACATCATATGCATTATTAGACAACCTAATCTTTTCAAGGTTCTTATCTACTTTTTCTTTTAATTTTTTAGCAGCACTTGTACCCGTTACTTCTGCAGGCTGCGCTTGCTGCGCACTTAATAAGCCCTGAGTAACCAACATTAAATCTTGTAATGCAGATGTATGCTCATCGCCCATATTAAATGCGGCACGTAAGGTGTTTACAAAACGGCTAAATAAATTTTTAAAGAAACCTTCTTTACCTTTTTGTGCTTCGCCTCTTGCACTTAACAAAAACTCTTGCATAGCTTCGTTAGACAAACCGTACGCTACAAACTCTCTTGGATCATTAAGTACATCTAAACCACCAGCATTTTGAGGGGCAAATAAACGTAATAATTCTTGACTTAAACGTTCACCTCGTGCAAGCATTTGAGCTACAGCTACCTTAGCATTGGACATAATGTTATGTAGTCCATCCATCAGCTCTTGTAAATCTGCAGGGGGTGTTTCGCCTCTTTCTATATAACCGTAGTACTCATCAATCTTAGCAACGGTACCGTTGTGCAAAACTTCGTGTAAGAACACTTCGTTATTAACGCCCTGTAAACTTGGATCACCAAAGCCTTCACCACGCAAAATAATAAAGTCACGCTTAGTGCCATCAGGTAATGTTGCGGTAGTAAATAGACCTCTTGCATTTTTAAATTCTTGCTTAAGATTGCCTTCAGGTAAATTAACATCTGGTAAATCACGTTCAGAATTAGCAACAATAAAAATAGTATTTTTTACAAACGGCTTTAATGCTCTTGCCATTGCTTTTTCAAAACGAGTACCGTTTTTAATTATGTAATTAATTGCGGATGTAGCGCTATCAAATCTGCTATATGCAGGGTTAGCTACTTCGCTTATTGCTAACGTACCTTTAGATACAGACTTAGCTGCCATCTGTTTTTTAAGATTAGCACGTTCTTGAATAGCTGTTCGTTCCTGTGCAGTTATAGACGGGTGGTCTAAACCTACTTTAGCTTTAGTGCCTAACTTACCGCCACGTTGCGGGCCAGTAGCTACACCATGCAAGGTATCTAGTGCTTGGTTACGTCTAGCTCTAAATTGAACTCCAGCATCTAGGTACGCATCTTGCGTAGCAAAGTTATCTCTTGTTGGCTCAGTTTCTTCAAGCACTGCTCTAGCCGCTTCTAAAGTTTTATCAGTAGCTTTCCAATCTTTAGTCTGCGCAGCTTTAGCTTGCTTTTTAGCAGCTTGTTCTTCGGGTGTAAGTTGGACTGCTGGGCGTCCTTGTTTACCACGAGGTTTTGCTGGTGCAGTTACACCTGCTTCTGGGGCTACTACTTGAAGTGTCTGTTGTGGTGCAACCGCTTCTGGTGCTGGTGTTGTTTGTGGTATAGCTTGTATTTGTGGCGGTATTAATGTATTTGGCTGTACTTCTTCTCCAGCAACAGGTCGTCCAACGCCGCTGACAGGGCTAGCCAATCCTCCAATATTAGGTGTTGTAACCCCTCCGGTGGGGGCTGCTCCTGCTCCAGACACAGGAACGCTTGGCTGAGCTGCTCCGGGGATAGCTCTAGTAGCCGGTGTTTCTGCGCCATATGCTTGCTCCTCCAAAAGTTCTTGACGTGCCATTCTAGTAGCATCGTCAGTGGGTATATTATATTCTGCCTTAAGTTGTTCAACTCTACGATTTATTTTTTCTTCTTCGGATTGTGGTGCAGCTACAGGCGTAATTGGTGCAGCAACTTTAGCAGCTACTTGTTGTTCTGCAGTATTTAATGGTACTGCAGGTATTGGCGTACCTTCTGAGGATACAATTTTTGGTTGATTAGCTGCCGCTATTTGTTCTGGTGTAGGTGGTGGAGTAGGTGCATTTTGCGGTTCATACTTTTGCCTAAGTGTATCAAACTCTTGTTTTTGTTCAGGGGTAAAAAACTGGTCAAAATTTTTCAGTTCTTGATATCTAGCTAATTCTTTTTGGGTATTAATTCCTTCTTGTTGTTTAGTTTTAAATGTACTTACGGCTTCAAATGGGGCGCCTACTACTTCCCCAAGACCTTCTTCAATAACACTAATTGGGTCTACTTTTTGGTTAATAGCTACAGAACCTAAACCTTCACCCGCCATACCGTATAAAGCTTGTTTAGAAACTTCTTTACCCGTTTCTTTAGCCGCTTCTTTTATGTAGCCTTTTTCAATATCTTTAAATAGTTTACCCGCTGAACTTCCAGCCGATTTAAAAGAAGCTGCATCAAACAAACCAATTACGGCAGATTTAACTCCAGCTTTTTCCCAAGCCTCTTCATGGCTCATTCCTGCAGAACGTAGTTCGGCATATTGATTACCAAACTCTGTTAAGGCAGAACCACCGCCACCCATAATTGCAGCACCTGTTGGACCTAAGCCGCCAAACCTCGCTGCCATAGCTGCTGCTATTGTAGGTACTGTAGAAGGCAAAGACTCTAAACCAATGCTAGCAATATACCCCGGAAGATCAGCTTTTTTATCCCATATGGCTTTACCATACATTTTTAACTGGTCAAAATTATCTGCATCTTTATATTCTTCACTATTGCGAATATTAGATATTTCTTTAACCAGTGGGTTAGCTCCACGTTTTGCTTCAATATCTTTTCGTTCAATTCCGTATTGAGCAAGTTCTGCAATATGCTTTTGAAGCGCCATATCTCTAGCGCTAATAGCATCTAATTCTTTTGCTGGAGCACGTTCATAGTATTCTCCATATTTCTTTTTATCAGCCGCTTGGTTATTTGCAAGTTGTGCAATCTGCGCTTGTGTTACAGCCAGTTTTGCATTAACAATACCAATTTCGCCCGCACCTAAAGTTGCTTGGCTAGGAGTAAGAACATCACTAATTGCGCCTATAACACCCATAGGCTTTTCTTGTTTTGGAGCGCCTTGTACTGTTACTTGACCCTGCGGCATTGGAGTTAATCCTAACTCCTCAGGAGTGTATTCCTTTTGTGCAGATTGAGCAGTTAGCCCTAATTCTTCAGGCGTATACTCTTTCTGAGCCGAGGGTAAGCCAAGCTCTTCTGGTGTATATTCTTTAGCCATTATTAAATTGGTACGTAGTTGCCGTTAGGTAATTGTTTAAATGTTCCTTTACCGGGTATTGTAATACTTCCGTCTGCATTTTTAATTGGGGCTATTGGTGCATTCGGTACAGGTACTGGTGTAGGTACACCGCCAACTCCTGTTGGTGCGCCGGTAGCGTTAATAGGACCTTGGCTTCTAACTCTATTTCTAATCGCAGTTTCTTGCGTAGCAATTTCTGCATCAATCTTAGCTTTTTCTGCATCGGTACCAGTAAAGTCAAGCAACTTCTTCTGTTTGTACAAAGCAGTTAATTTTGGATCTTTAGCAATAGCTTCAGTTTCAGCATTAATCATGCTTACACCGCCGTAAGGTTTACCAAGTTCTTTAAATTTAGTAAACGCAATAGCGTCTGTGTTTGCATTATCTGGGTAGCCTTGCGCAAGTAGACCCTGTTTAATAACATTAACGCCTTCTTTACGCTCACGCATTTCTCTATCAGCAGCGTACATGGTAGCACCAGCAGAGATTTGAGCAGCTTTAATATCTGCTGCAGCTTTTTCTCTGGTTTTACCCATCTCCATATGACGGTTAAGTTCTGCATCGTAATTCTTAGAAGCGTTGTTAACAATTTCCATATTGGTCTTGTAATCATTTTGACCAATTTCGTACTGCGCTTTAGTAAGATCAAGTTTCTCTTTCTTCTGCTGTCTGATATCTTCCATCATGCCAGCCACTGCAGGCTGTGCACCTTGTGAAATGTTAGTTAATGCCCAAGGAGAAGTACTACCAGCAATACCTAAGCCCATTTGAGCTAAACGCCATAAACCTTGCTCTTTACTTTCTTGCCCCATGTTGGCATACATGTCTTGCAACTTTTGTTTAAACTCTTGTCCAGCTACGTTCTGTCCATATAAATCTTTTAATGCAGCCGTTCTAGCGCCAATGTTAGTTGCATAGTCGGCAGCAGTTGGCTCGGTATAACTGCCTGCAGTTGCAGGCATACCTACTTTAACTGGCTGATCTGGGTTATCAGCAAATGCTACGATGCCACCACCAGCAGCATTAAATGTAGTTTGACCCATAGGTGCCGCAGCAATACCTTGTTGTGATGGGCCATAAGTCATATTAGCTTGCGCTATACCCATGTTGTTTGCAGCTACTGAAGGAGTGCCATAAGTAGGTACAGGGTTTGCAGCCATGCCGGGAGCACGCATCTGTTGACGGAATGCTTCTTGCCCAATAGCTGCTTGCATTGTTGCAGGGTCAGTAGGCGGCATTGTCTTTTGTTGTAACTGTGCATCATCCAAAGCGCTTAACATATAAGGTAGTTGTCCAGCAGGAACACCGCTTGCAATACCACCACCGATAGCAAAATGTTTAGCCTTGGCAATACCACCCTTAGCCATTTTCTTTTCTTTAAAGTCTTCTGGTAAACCGCCAGTAGCCCCCGTAGGAGTTTTTCCACCATATAAACTTGCAATAGCAGCGGCAGTAAGTCCAAGACCAGATAACTGAGATACGATATTTGGAGGAGCTTGATTGCCTTGAGCAGTTGTAGTTGTAAATGGTAGGTTGCTTATCATGCCCTGACCAAACTGTAGCAACTGTTGTGGCATTTGATATTGTTGCATACCAAGTTGATTCTTGAATTGAGCTGCAGCCAACTGTTGGTTGAACTGTTCTTGACCTAATGTACCCAATACACCAGCACCTTGTAAGCCAAGACCATATGCGTTTTGTGCACCGGTAACCCCTTGTAAACCAACGCCAGCACCTTGCATACCAGCTTGTGCGCCAGTAATGCCCATACCAGCACCCTGCATACCAAGCGTTGCAGCTTGTTGCATATTTTGATTAGCTTGTTGATAGGCTTGGTTGTATGCGTTAGACACCAACTGGTTAGTTGCTAAGTCTTGGTTTTGTTGATTTAGTCCTTGCATTACTGCTTGACGTCCGCCACCATAAGCACCTTGTTGTGTAGCTTGTGCTTGGTTCTGCATCTGCTGCTGACCGAACTGTTGATTTAACAACTGCATAGATGGCTTTAATGTAGCCTCTAAGTATGGGTTCATATACGCTTGAACTGCCGCAGGATTAGTAGCATTTAATCCATAAGACGAGCCAATCTGCGCAGCATTAGCACCATAGTTGGCACCAGTTTGACCGTAGTTAGCACCTAATGTGCCATACTGCATTGCAGGAGTAACAGTTCCAAAAGCACCTTGAATAGCTTGATTAGCATATCCTGCGCCCTGACCAATTAGAGTAGACGGCCCTAAATTAGCTGCAGCAGCGTAAGACTGTTGTTGAAGCGGGTTATATTGAACGCCCTGATTAACTAGGTTCTGAGCTTGCCCAAGATAATTACTAATATACGGGTTAGCCCAAGACTGAATTGAAGGCGTGCTAGTAGTTTGGGAAATAGGATTACTACTCATTTGGCCCGGACCAAAAATGCTATTAGTTATACCGCCCATAAACGTCTCCAAAGTTTAATCATATTTTTGCCTCTACAACACTATATCGTTCATAAAATCCGGCGCTTTTTAATAGCCGAGTCATTGATTCTCTAGTAGTCGCTTGCATTTTAGTAGCTCCTTGGCTTTTTAAAATGACTTTTAGCTGTTCTACAGTATCATTATTTACAACTAATTTACCGCCTAAATTAGTAATGAACCCAACTCTTGCATTAGGACCATTAATAAAACTTACTGTTACTGCACCGTGGATTGTTTCTATTTCATCCACCACTGCTATTAATAACCACTGCCCTGTTAATACATATAACTTAACTTGGTCAACCGTAAAATCGTCTCCGCTATGTTTTTGCGATTCTGCGATATGCTTTTCAACTAAAGGCCAAGCCTGAGCTACATAGTTTAAAGGAATAGGCTTTAACGTTAATATCATTTTGGCAAGTATTTTTGTGCTTTAATCTGTTTTCCTTGCGCTTTACGTCCTGTTCTTGCCTTACGAATTCTATCCATCATGGCATAAAGCTGCTTAGCACCAGCATCAGTTGAACCATTACCTAAGTGTGATACCACATCAGCGGGCACTACAAACTCACCATCAGCCAAACGAGCAGGTTGTTTATTGGCAATACTGGCTGGAATATTGTCGCTCATGCCATCGCCGGGACCTTTTAATAAGCGTCCACCATCTGAGTAAGAACCTAAATTAGATGCGC
>JGI26470J50227_1000850_pt1 | contig 11673 bp, 10 predicted proteins | sample FreactTroBogLake_FD_50227 | JGI IMG/M metagenome (IMG submission 50227) | reverse complement strand
TTCCTGCTGATCGCCTGGATCGAGAAACGCACGATCGGCTGGCACGCCTCCCAAAAACCAAGAACAAGCTAGGCGGGGTCCCACAAGCCGTTTTCAGAAGAATACGATGTCAGGAATGGGGCGCCGAACGGGCTTCGCCCTGATCGCTCGGAGTTTTGCGGAGCAAAACTCCATGGCGTAAGCCGCGGAGCGGCGTCGCCGGGGCCCCATTCCTGCGGAGATATGGGAAGGAACTTGTGGCAACTCGCCTACGTTCCCTGGGAGGGCGGTTCCAGGTCGGGGACCGGGGCGCCTGGCAGCACGAACACGCCGCCGATGAGCCAGCCCCCGGCCTCGGCCCGGTAGAGCTGGTACACGACGATCCAGACGTTCCCCTCCAGGTCGGCCATCCGGACCATCTGCCACGACCGGTGGAAGCCGATCCGGGGTTCGAGGAACCGGTAGGTGCTGTGGTGAACGACCATGGGGTAGCCTTCCTTGACCATGGCCAGGAACCCCTGGGCCGAGTCGAACCGGTCCCGGATGTCCTGGGTGGCGAACGAAAGCGCCTTGGCCCCGTCGCCGCCGGCGAAGGCGTCCCATTGGCCCTCGATCACCCGGCGGATCGCCGAGGCGTCATCGGGAACCGGCGGTTGCGCGAACGCCCCGACCACCAGCCCCAGGGCGGACAAGAATAAGAAGACGAACACCATCGAGAGTTTCATGGCTGCCTCCGAAAAGACGATGCCTTCCAAGGTCGGGTTTTTTTTCGTGGAGGTCAAATCGCGGTCCAGGAATTCCTGGTGCCCTATTTTTCCCAGTTTCGCAGGAACAGCCGGATGACCCGGGGGAGGGCGGCCAGCCGCGGGACCATTCCTGGGCCGTGGAGGAGCTGGATCAGCGCCAGCAGTCCCCGGTAGACCTTCTCGGAATAGGGGTGCCACCAGAGGTTCTTCCGGGCCAGCGGGAGGACGTCGTCCACCACCACCTGGATGCGGACCATCTCGGCCAACCCTGCCTCGCCGTGGGTCCGGCCGGTGCCTGAGTCGCCGAACCCGCCCCAGGGGGTCTCGGCCAGACCGTGGCTCATCAGGTGGTCGTTGACCAGCACCGCCCCGGCCCGGATCCGGAGCGCGAGCCTCCGGGCGGCCCGGTGGTCGCGGGACCAGACCGACCCGGTGAGCCCCAGCGGCGAGTCGTTCGCCAGAGCCACCGCCTGGTCGTCGTCGGAAAACGGCACCACGGCCACCACGGGACCGAACACCTCGTCGCGCATCACCGGCATCGCGAGGGTCACCTCGGTGAGCACGACCGCAGGGAGGAAATCGCCGGGGCCGGGCCCGGCAGAGCTTTGGGCGAAGATCACGGCGCCGGCGTCGAGGCAGGCCTGCACCTGGTCCTGGACGGCTTTCTTCTGTTTGGCCGAGGTCATCGACCCCATGTCGTGGGCGAAGTCGGCGCCGGGGCCGACCCGGAGCGCCCTCACCCGTCGCCCCAGCGCCTCGAGGAACGGCTGGTACACGCTGTGGTGGACCAGGATGCGCTGGGCCCCTCCGCAGGATTGGCCGGCGTTGGAGAACCCCGACCACAGGATGCCGGCGGCGGCGCGCTCGAGGTCGGCGTCGGCCCTCACGATGGCGGCGTCGTTGCCCCCCAGTTCCAACACCAGCGGGGTGAGCCGGGGCGCGGCCAGCGCCGCGAGCGTCCGGCCTACGGCGGTCGAACCTGTGAAGAACAGCTTGTCGACCCCTGCCTCGAGGAAGGCCGGCCCGGCTTGGCTACCGGGCAGGTCGACGTACGCGAACAGCCCGGTCGGCAGACCGGCGCCGAGGAACAGCTCCTCGAGGGCGCGGCCCACCGACAGGGTGTCGCTGGCCACCTTCAGCACGACGCCGTTCCCCGTGAGCAGGGCCATGACCACCTCGCTGAACGGGATGGAGAACGGGTAGTTCCACGGGGAGATGACGCCGACCNCCCCGTACGGCACGGCGTGGAGGCGGCTGCGTTTGTTGAACAACAGGACGCTGCCACCCCGGACCCGCTGCGGCCGGGCCAGGCGTCCGGCCGCCTTGCGGTAGAAGCTCACCGCGAGCACCGCGGGAACGATCTCGGCGGCCAGGGCGTCGACCAGCGATTTTCCGTTGTCGGCGGTGATGACCCGGGCCAGTTCGTCGGCCCGGACCACGAGCGCCTGTTGCACCCGCTTGAGGCACGCGGACCGCTGGCTGTACGGGGTCGCCGCCCAACCGGGCTGGGCCGCCCGGGCCGCCGAGAAGGCTTGTTCGACGGTGTTGTTCATCGCTGGGATCACTCCTCGGGTTCTTCGAGCTCCGAAAGCATGATCAGTCGGCCTTCTCCCACGCCGAAGTCCAGGAAGTCGTCCTCGCCGTACACTTTCGGCGGGGTGCGCTTGTCCTCGGCCACGGGAAGGTCGACCTGACGGCGTTCGGGTTGCCAGTGGGCCTCGTCGGTCAGGATGTTGACAGCCTCGGTGTAGTCCTTTCCCAGCTTCGTGTGGCGGTCGACCCGGAGCATCTGAAGGAGTTTGGTGACCAGGCTGTCGTACTTGGGATCGACCCCGAAGATGGCCCGCCGCTCGACCATGGGCGCGTGCGCCAGCAGCCGGCTGACGTGGGTCAGGACCTTTCGGGTGAACACGACGTCGGCGAGGTTGTAGAGCAGGAAGCTCTTCGTCCTGGACCCGAGCCGGATGAGCCGCTGGCCCTTCTCGGCCAGCTCGACCACGTCTTCTTCCGAAGCCGCTCCCTCGAAATCGAGGAACAGGATGGACCTTGAGTTGTAGTCGATGTACTTGATGGAACCCACTGTGCGGACCCGTCCTTGGTTGAGGCTTAAACACTCGACCAAAAACAGCGTGCTGTCAACCGAAACCGAGGAAAGCCGGGTTCCCGGCACCGCTGGCCCAGGGCGCCCGATCCGGTTACAATTCCCGCCATGGATTTTCTTCCGGTCTCCCGGGACGACCTTCAGCGGCGCGGCTGGGATTACCTGGATTTCATCTTCGTGTCGGGCGACGCCTACGTCGACCACCCCTCGTTCGGGTCGGCGCTGTTGACCAGGCTTCTGGAAAGCCGAGGGTACCGGGTCGGCCTGATCTGCCAGCCCGACTGGCGCGACCCCGAGAACTTCAAGGTCCTCGGCCGCCCCCGGCTGGCGTTTCTGGTCTCGGGCGGGAACATGGACTCGATGGTGCTCCACTACACCGCGGCGAAGAAGCCCCGGAGCCAGGACTACTACACCCCGGGCAAGGCCATGGGAAAGCGCCCCGACCGGGCCACCATCGTCTACTGCGCCGCGCTCCGCCAGGCCTACAAGAAGGCGCCGCTGCTGATCGGCGGCATCGAGACCTCGTTGCGGCGGCTCAGCCACTACGACTACTGGAACGACAAGGTGCGCCGCTCCATCCTCGTCGACGCCAAGGCCGACCTGGGGGTCTACGGCATGGGGGAACGGGCGATCCTGGAGATCGCCGGACGGCTGGCCCAGGGAGAGACCCTCGACCAGATCCGCAACGTCCGCGGGACGTTCTTCCGCACCGATACCCTCGAGGGCCTGCCCCCGCCCCTGCACCTCGACGGGTTCGACACCATCGCCACCGACAAGAAGGCGTACGCCCGGCACTTCCAGGCCCAGTACCGCAACACCGACGCGTTCACCGCCCGGCCCCTGGCCGAGAAGGACGGCGAAGGCTGGGTCTACCAGACCCCTCCCTCGCTCCCGGTGGACCGGGCGCTCCTCGACGAGGTGTACGGCCTTCCCTACGCCCGAACCTGGCACCCCGACTACGACGCCGCCGGTGGCATTTCCGCGGTGGAAGAGGTCAAGTTCAGCCTCATTTCGACCCGAGGGTGCTTCGGTGCGTGCTCGTTCTGCGCGCTGACGTTCCACCAGGGCCGGGTCATCCAGACCCGCAGCCACGAGTCGCTGATCGCCGAGGCCCAGGCGCTGATCCGCCAGAAGGGCTTCAAAGGGTACATCCACGACGTCGGCGGGCCCACGGCGAACTTCCGCAAGAACGCCTGCGCCAAAATGGAAACCCAGGGCGCCTGCACCGACAAACGCTGTCTGGCCCCCGAGGTCTGCGGCAACCTGAAGGCCGACCAGTCCGACTTCCTGAGCCTGCTGCGCAAACTGCGGGCCCTCCCCGGGGTGAAGAAGGTGTTTGTGCGCTCGGGGATCCGGTTCGACTACCTGATGGCTGACCCCGACCCGACGCTGTTCAGGGAGCTGGTGGAGCACCACACCTCGGGCCAGCTCAAGGTGGCCCCCGAGCACGTGTCCGACGCGGTGCTCAAGCGCATGGGCAAGCCCAAACACGAGGTCTACGAGAAGTTCCGGGCGAAGTTTCAAGACCTGAACGACCAATGCGGCAAGAAGCAGTTCCTGGTGCCCTACTTCATCTCGGGCCACCCGGGGAGCACGCTCAAAGACGCGGTGGCGCTGGCCCAGTACCTGAAGTCGGTGGGCACCGTTCCCGAGCAGGTGCAGGATTTTTACCCCACGCCGGGCACCCTGGCCACGGCCATGTACTGGTCGGGCCTCGATCCTCTGACCCTCCAACCCGTCGAGACTGCCACCAGTCCCCACGACAAGGCGCTTCAACGGGCCCTGCTCCAGTTCCACCTTCCCCAGAACGACGCCCTGGTCCGGGAGGCTCTGAAGAGGGTGGGGCGGGAAGACCTGATCGGCAACGCCAAGGGGTGCCTGATCCGGGCCCCGAGCTCGTCCGGGCCACGGAAGAAGAACCCCCACCACAACGAGAACAAAGACCGGCAGCGGCCGGTGGCGGTCCCGCCAACCCGGAAACGGTAGTCTTCACGAAAGGAAGTTCCATGACCCTTCAGACCAAAATCCACGACGGCGTCGTCGCCGTCCTCAACCTCACGTCGGTGCTCTTGGCCGTCCTGGTCCACCCCCTCTGGTGGCTCCTGGCCGCCGCCGTGGGGTTGATCATGCTCTCGAGTCTGGTGACAGGCTTCTGCCCCGTGCACTGGACGGTGGGGAAACTGTTTCCCCCCAAGGCTGTCTGACCCCAGCCTTCGGCCGCTGGAGTTCCGACCAACCACCGTGGTAAAGTGGGCGCACAGGAGTCCCCATGTCTGTTCCCGTGACCAAAGCCCTGATCCCCATGGCCGGGAGCAACCACGATTCCTTGCCCCTCCAGACCGTCCTCGCCGCCGACGGCCTAGCGACGCCGCTGATCCGGCACCAGATCGATGAGCTGTTCGCCGCAGGCGTTCGGGAAGTCTGCCTGGTCGTGAGCGAAGGGTCCCACGCGCTGGTGGCCCCGGTTCTGGGGGACTACGGCGACCGGATCCAATACGTGTGGCAGAAGCAGCCCCTGGGGTTCGGCCACGCGCTGTGGTGCGCCCGGGATTGGGCCGGCCGCGATCCCGTCTTGGTTCAGGTCTGTGACCACGTGTTCCTCTCCTCGACGGCGGTTTCCTGCGTGCGCCAGGTGGCCGAGGCGTGGGCCGTCCGGGGGGCGTCGGTCTGCGCGGTCCAGAGGCTCAAGGAATCCGAAGTTCCCCGGGTGGGGGTGGTCGCGGGAAAACGCCTCGAGAACCAGCTGGACACCTACCTCCTCGAGGCCTTCCTCGAGAAGCCGACGTTGACCAAGGCCGAGCTCCTGCCCCACATCCCCGGCCTGGGGTCGAACGAGTACCTGTGTTCGGCCGGAATCTTCGTGGTCGGACCCGTGTTCTTCGACATCCTGGGGGAGTTCGCGACCGGTCCTGCCGACCAGCTGCGGTGGCTGGCTCCGGCGTTCACGGAACTGATGCGCCGGGAAAGCCTCTATGGACTGGAATTCCAGGGCAGGAGGATCAACCTCGAGGAACGTTTCGGTCTGGTCCGGGCCCAACTGGCCCTGGGGTTGGCCTCGCCCGACCGCGACGCCCTGCTGACGCTCCTGCTCGAAGAAGCGGTGAGGCGGTGAAGCCCCTGACGGCGTCCGTCCTGGCGGCCCTGGATTCTCCCCGGCCCCAGGATCGGGTGGGTTGGCTGGAAGACTTCGCGGCGGCATCGGGTCCCCAGGAGCTCTGGGACGCGGTGGGGCTGCTCCACCAGCGGGCCTTCTCCGCCGACGCCTCGCCCTACCTGAAGGTTCGGGCGCTTTTGCAGGCCGCTTCCCTGTGCCGGTACGCCCTTCCCCGAAAGTTGCCGACGGCGCCTGCGGGACTGATCCCGTTCGAGGTGGTCGGCCTGATGCGCGACACCCGGTTCGTCGACGCTCTGACCGCGGTCCGGGGGCTCTGCGCCGAAGGCCTTCCCGACGACGCGCGATTGAGCGTCCTGGCGGCGGCCTACTCGGGGTACGGGTTTCAGGTGCTGGCGCTCCAGGTGCAGACCTGCGTCCGTAGCGTCCAGGGCAACCGCTGGATGTTCCGGCTGGGGACCCCCCGGGAGTACGGCGTGCGGTTGCGACCCGAACTTCTGGTCTGCGACGCCGCGACGGGCCTGTACCCGGTGCTCCAGGAGAGCACGGCGGTGCGCATGGACCTCAGCCACTCGGGGTGGAGCGACATCTTCTTCCTGGGGATGGACTACCCCGAGGGCGCTCGGGTTCTGAACATCTCCGTCGACCTGGGCGTCCACGGCCGTGACGCGGGACCCCGGCCCCCGATCCGGACGTGGATCCGGGCCATCGCCGAGCCCGTCATCCGGCTGGCGTGCCTCGACCTCGAGGCCGAATCGGTGAACACCCGGTTCTCCGACCTCTTCGACTTCGCCCGGGACTACACGGGACTGCTCAAGGCCGCCCTGGTCGCCTCGGGCCTGGTCCCCCAGGGGCTGGAAGGTTCCCCCGCATCGCTGGAGCAGATCCTCGAGCCTCTGGTCGGCCCCGGCCGGGGCCTGGAGGTGGTGAGCGAGGTCAACGGCATCCCCAAGGGCAGCCGCCTCGCGGTGTCGACGAACCTACTGGCCAGCCTGATCACCGTCTGCATGCGGGCCACCGGGCAGGTGGAGGCCCTCACCGGGGGCCTCACCGAAGAGGAGGGCCGGATCGTCGTCGGCCGGGCCGTTTTGGGCGAGTGGCTCGGCGGTTCCGGGGGAGGCTGGCAGGATTCGGGAGGCATTTGGCCCGGGATCAAGGAGATCCGGGGTGAACGCGCCGAACCCGGCGACCCCGAGTTCGGGCTCAGCAACGGAAGGCTTCTGCCCCGGCACCGGATTCTGGGGGAGACGGAGGTGCCCGCCTCGTCTCGGAAGGCGCTTCAAGACTCTCTGGTGGTGGTCCACGGAGGGATGGCGGCCAACGTCGGGCCCATCCTCGAGATGGTCACCGAGAAGCACCTGCTGGGTGAAAGGAAGGCCTGGGAGGCCCGGCAGGAACTGCTCGGGTCCTTCGATACCCTCCTGGAGGCCCTGGGCCGCGGCGACATCCGCGCCCTGGGTGCCCTGACCACCCGCCTGTTCGAGGGACCCCTCCAGGCCATCATCCCTTGGGCGTCGAACCTATTCACCGAGACGCTGATCGCCGCGGCCCGGGACCGGTTCGCCGACGATTTCTGGGGGTTCTGGATGCTCGGCGGGATGTCGGGCGGTGGCATGGGTTTCATTTTTCACCCCGAGCGGAAGGACGAGGCCCAGGCCTGGCTCGGCACCGCCATGAAGCGGATCCAGGACAAGCTCAAGACGGCCCTCCCGTTCGCCATGGAGCCCGTGGTCTACGACTTCGCGATCAACGACCAGGGAACCTCGGCCGCGTTCCTGGGGCCGGGGAAGGGAATCCCGTCGCCTCAGTATTGTTTGCAGCACCTGCGGGACTGGGTCACCCAGGGCGACGCCTTGGCGCTTCCCCACCGCCACGAATTGGCGTTGTTCTCGCGCCGTTGGGTCGCACCCGGTGAAGAAAGTTCCAGGGTCGCCTCCGCCGTCCTGGCGCGGCTCCTTCCCGGCACCGAGGCGGACACCGCCACCGAGAGCCTCCAAGCCGTCCTGGACCGCGGCGGTTTCGACCCCGTGGCCCACGAGGCCGTCCGCACCGACCTGAAGGCAGGCCGGATCGGCTTGGCCCAGAACCGGCTCCCCCGGGACACCTTCATCGAGGACGCCCGGCCCGAAGACGTGTTCGTCCGCAACGCGATCGATTTGACCGCCACAGGCCGGGGTGAACGGGCGCTGCGGGAAGGCCGGGTCATGGTCGTGACCCTGGCCGGAGGCGCGGGGTCGCGGTGGACCCAGGGAGCCGGCACGGTGAAGGCGCTCCACCCCTTCGCCCCGGTGGCCGGCGCCTACCGCAACTTCCTCGAAGTGCACAGGGCCAAGATGCGCCGCACCGCCCGCCTGTACGGCAAGGCCCCGCTCCACATCGTGACCACCAGCGAGCTCACGGCCCCGGCGGTCGATCCCCTCGTCCACCTCTGGAACGAAACCGAACCCAACCTTCCCGTCTGGACCTCGCCGGGCAGGAGCCTGGGGCTCAAGATGGTCCCCATGGTCCGGGACCTTCGGTTCCTCTGGGAAGAAACCTCCCAGCAGCGCCTGGAAGAGCGCAAACAGAAGGTGCTCGAAAGCGGACACCGGGCCCTCATGGACTGGGCCCAGGCCACGGGGGAGGGGAGCGACTACCGCGAGAACCTGGCCGCCCAATGCGTGCATCCGGTCGGCCACTGGTACGAGGTCGCGAACCTCCTGCTCAACGGCACCCTGGCCCGGGCCCTGAAGACCCGACCCGAGACCGAGTGGATCCTCCTCCACAACCTGGACACCCTCGGCGCCGTTTTGGACCCGCTCCTGCTGGGCCACGCCCTGGGTTCGGGCCGCACGTTCTGCTGGGAAGTCACCACCCGGAGGCTCGAGGACCGCGGAGGCGGGCTTGCTCGGGTCAACGGGCGGTTGCGTCTGGTCGAGGGCCTCGCCTTCCCCCACGAACAGGACGAGGCGCGGCTTTCGTACTACAACTCGGCCACCTGCTGGATCCACATCGACACGCTCCTGGGGCTCTTCGGCCTCGGCCGGGGCGACCTGGGCGACACCGCCAAGATCCTGCCAGGGGTCAGGGCCCTGGCCGCCCGGGTGCCTTCGTACATCACCATCAAGGACGTCAAGCGGCGGTGGGGCCACGGCCAGGAGGATGTGTTCCCCCTCAGCCAGTGGGAGAAGCTGTTTGGCGACCTGAGCGCCCTTCCCGAACTGGCCACGGGGTTCTACCTCGTCGACCGCTTCCGGGGGCAGCAGCTCAAGGACCCGGCCCAGCTCGACGGGTGGGTGAGGGACGGCAGCCGGGAGCACATCGCCGGCTTGTGCGATTTCGGACCCTGACCACCCCGGGTCAACCAGCGGCTCGGCTTTGGTTTGAACTTCATCGCGGAGAGAACCCTCGGGTCAGAAGGCATCCGGTGAACCGGTAGCCCAGGAGCGACGCCGCGTCCATGACCGGTTGGTACAGACCGAGGACGACAAGAATCCGCGGCTCCCAGGGGCTGACAAAACACCCCGCGGGGGAAATCCCCTCGCCTGGCCCGGGTCGCGAAAGGCTGGTCACCGTCTTGCGACCCTTTTTCTCCGAGGAGACCACGATCTTCGCCCGCGAAGGATCGTCCTGGATGACCTCGCAGGAGATCCGATCTCCCCCCGCCCTCAGCGGGAACGGAAGGAACTGGATGCCTTGTCCCTCGATGATCCCGGCCTTCTGCCATTGCTCCTGAAACAGGGAACCCTGGCGTTTCCAGGAAACGGCAAACGGATCCTCTGTCTCTCGGTCGACCGCGGGCCAGCCCGAACTTTCGTCGCGCTGTGACCAAACAACGCGATCCTCGACCGTATCGAGGATGACGTAGTCGAAGGTCGGGTCCGGGGAGGGCGGGAAGACCGCCGAGATTTGCACGTAGGCGAATTTGCCATCCTGGGACCACCCCACGGGAACCAGGGTCTCTGAATAGTCGGATTGAACGTCTTGCACAGAGGCCCGCAGATCGACCTGGGCCGGGGGAGGCAGGCTCTGGGCGTTCAGCGCACAGAAAGGGAAAGCAAGAACCGCGAGGGGGAGTCCCATCCATTGCATACGGTTTCCTCGGTTGTCGTGGTGGTCAACGGTGGAAGTTTATCTCTTCGGGCACACGATCCCCTGGAGACTTTCGGCTCAATTCCAGGGGAAGCGGGGCTGGGACGGTCTCAAATGGGATTTCGATGGGGTAGGTTGCCTTCTGTCCCGACCGGCGGCCGTGCCCGATCGAGACGTCGAGGAGAGACAATGGATTTTCGTAAACTGACCCCGGAACGGTTTAGGGTCACCAAGACCTCATCGGTGTCCGGTCCCGGCGACGGATGGGACGGCAGAGGGAGAGCGAGCGATTGGTCGAACCGGGTGCCAATTTTGACCACAAGCTACACCTTTGCCACACGGTGCGCGTTATGGGGAAAAAACGTCGAGGTTTGCTTCCACGCCTCGGACGATGACAGGACCAAGCCCCCGCTGGCGCCGGAGCGGTTTCCAGCGGCGCTCGAGGAGATCAAGAGCACGCTCGGCTGGATCGAAACCCACCGGGAGCGCATCGTTTCGGCCATGATCGAGAAGCGGGCCGAGCCGCTGTCGCTGTTCAACGCCCCCTCAACCGAAGGGATGAGCGAGGCGAAATTCCGAGCCTTTCTGGTGCTCGAGGCGGTCACCCTCAGGAGAGACGGCGACTTCGAGTTGACCTTCAACCCCTGGGAGACGGGTTCGGACCTTCATCTCACCGTCGAGGTGGACCAGTCCCGAACGGACTTGAACGCCTGCCACAGCCACTACCAAAGGCCGCTCTAGCCTACCTCCCCGAGCTCTCCCAGGCCGGCTCGAAGGTCCAGGATTCTCCGAAGCTTGTCGCCGCCCAGCGGCGGGATGCCCGGGGTCATCTTCACGGAGTTCCCCCCGGGACGACCCGGGCGTAGCCCACGCCGGCGTAACCCTTGTCGAGACGATCTGGACCCTCGGCGGATTCGAGAGTCAGGACGTCTGCCTGGAGGCTTAGGTGAAGCCTCCAGCTTCCGTCGATCTCGATCCGGCTTTCGGCGTCCTGACCGTCGCCCAAGTGCCCCTCGACCTCGAGGATGATTCCCGATTCTTCCGGGATGACCTTCACGATCTGGGCCTCGACCGAACCTCCGTCGTTGCTGAGCGCCACCGAGGTCTCGGTCAATCGAATGAGGCTGTTCTGGGCGTCGGCGCGGCCGTGGCGAAAGTCGCCGACGTAGCCGGGGGGAAGGGGCGGTTCGTCGTTTTGGCGAAGCACCGCGGCGCGTTGGATCACCGTCGTCAGGTCCGACTGGTAAAGGTCCCCGGTTTGGTTGCTCACGTAGAAATCGGACCGGCTGCCGGCATCCTCGGCGTCCACGGAGTAATGGTAGAAGCTGATTCCTTGCCTTGTCTTCGGTGGTCCCTGATCCTCATGGATCTCCCAGGCGTGGTGTCCGATGAAAAGGCCGACCACATGCCTGGCGTCGGCCGACCCGATCTTGGGTTCCAGGAGGGGCGGGGGTGGAGCGCACGAGAGGGTCAGCAGGCCGATCAGCAAGAGGGGAACACGGGCGTTCATTTTGCATCCTTGGGGGGGCGGGTGGGGACGGTGGTCGGGAGGAGCGATCCGGAGAGGGCCCGCCGGGTGAAGCTCGGACCGGGGATGGCGTCGAACTCCGCCACGGTCTCGATTTCGGCCCAGAGCGGGTCGGGCGGGATCCACTCCGAGGCTC
>JGI26470J50227_1000849_pt1 | contig 11687 bp, 9 predicted proteins | sample FreactTroBogLake_FD_50227 | JGI IMG/M metagenome (IMG submission 50227) | reverse complement strand
AAGTTGGTCGCGAGTGAGATTAAGGAGTAGGACGACCTTAGGATTAGTTTCTGAAATGACGTTTGGTAGGTGCAGTTCATCGACTTCCAGAACTGCGTATGAAGCGCGATTCATCAGTGCGTTCGCCACACCCCAATCAAGGTTTGAACCAGTGGTGTTCGAGGCAACTTTTCCAAGGCTAGAAATTATTTGGGCAAGCGACTTGGTCGTCGACGTCTTGCCGTTGGTACCCGAGACCAATAAGACATTCTTTTCGACTGACAACAATTTGATGGAATTTGGATAAAGGCCCAGAATAATTCGGCCGGAAATTGTTTCCCCTGACTTGCCCAAAGCGGCGCGAGATAGCGCGCCTGCTGAACGGGCGGCGTATTCAGCGACCGTCAGCCGTAGGTTCTTCATCGTTCCCAATCATAGAGAAGCGCTGTGTCGGATATGGAGCCTCGGGCCGGGATTGAACCGGCGACCTGCCCATTACGAGTGGGCTGCTCTACCACTGAGCCACCGAGGCGTTGACCTTGTCGAATATTACTAGACTCTTAACGTGGCTATTCGCGTTGTTTCAATCATCTCCCGCATGAATGTGGGAGGTCCGGCGGTCCTGCTAAAGGAGTTAATAGACAATCTCCCTGAATCTGAATTTGAGCACATTTTGATTACCGGTCGATGCCTCTCAAATGAAATCGACTACTTAGAAGAACACCCGATTGAATCCAGAGTCATCTATATCGATTCGCTCAAGAGATCCATCTTTCCCACTCGGGATTTTCTTTCGTTTGTAAAAATGATAATTCTTCTCAGGAAACTCCGCCCAAATATTGTGCATACTCATACGTCGAAGGCCGGAATATTGGGGAGAATTGCGACCAAGATTGCCTCTCCGCAAACCAAAATTGTTCACACTTTCCATGGCCATTTGCTTTATGGATATTTTTCAAAGAATCAAGTAAAACTTTTAATTTTCTTAGAGCGGTGGTTAGCCCATTTGACTGATTGCCTTGTCGCCGTTTCGGATAAAATCAAATTCGATTTATTACAAAACCGAATAGGCATAAGTTCTCCATGGAAAACAATTCACCCAGCCATAGAATTTGATACAAGTCCTTTGAGTTATATAAATAGGTCAAATTTCAATTTAAATGAATCTGATTTTGTCCTTTTGTGGGTAGGGCGATTCACCGATATTAAGAATCCTATGCTGGCGGCAGAAGCGCTTCGTTCTCTTTACAAATCGGGCTCAACAAGTGTAAAAATGATCATGGTAGGAGATGGTGAACTTTGGGAATCTGTGTCCAAATTCTCGCAAGAAAATGACCTCGGGATTCTTTTTACAGGTTGGGTGCCGGATGTAAAAAAATACATAAGTGTCGCGAATGCCCTATTGATGACCAGCAAGAATGAAGGTATGCCTGTTGTTATCTTAGAAGCGGCGGCGTATAGCGTTCCTTCAATTGCTACTAACGTAGGGGGAATCTCCGATTTTATTGATGATGGCAACAACGGCTTTCTCGTCGCTCAAAATCCAGAATCAATAGCTATATCGGTTCAAACCGTGATTTCTATGCCAAACTTGGATGAAGTTTCGGCTCGTGCAAAAGAAGTCTTGCTAACAAATTTTAATCTAAAACGCTTCGTGCAAAACCATACTAATTTGTACACTGAGCTTAATAAGTGACTTAGAGCCCCATCCGCGTAGCCTGTGAATCAAATTCCGGAACCGCATTTCTCACCTCTGTTATCGTACCAACAGCTAGAACTTTACCGGATTGCACGTAAACAACTTGATCTACGTTAGCAAGAGTCGACAACCTGTGAGCGATGAGAACAATAGTCATTTTACCCTTTAGGCTGGATATCTGATTTATTATTCTTTCTTCAGTTCCACCATCTAATGCGCTCGTGGCTTCGTCCAAAATCAAAATTTTCGGATCTGTAAACATAGCTCTGGCGAGTGCAAGCCTTTGAATTTCACCACCGCTCAAATCATTTCCAGCGGTTCCGACATTTTTTCGGAGTAGATCACTCTTTGATGTGCCAGGTAATTTGAAGTTTGCGAAATCTAAAGCCTCCATTGCCTTATGCAAATCCTCAACTGGATTTGGAATCGCAAAAACTAAATTTGCATATATGTCACCATTTGTGAGATAAATATTTTGGGGAACATATGCAATTTTACCCATATTGCGTGCGATAAAATCATTAGGGGATATGCCCGCTATCGTAACGCTGCCTTTACTTGGTTTCGCTAGACCCATAAGAAGATTAACTAGTGTTGTTTTTCCTCCTCCAGAGGGGCCGACGATTCCCACGCTGGTGCCGAATGGAATATCTAATTGCGGCACATGCAATTCATACTCTTCGGATGGTTCGTATTTGTATTGAACATTCTCCATTGATATGTCCGGATGTTCCTCATCAACGGGACGAAAGATTGGAGAGATTTCACTTTTTAATTCGAGTTTATCTCTCAATTGCCTCATCAAATCCAAAGTATGGCGTCCGGAGCTAACGCTCGAATTGATTTGCAGCACACCCTGTTGCATTCTCATAATTGCAGGGCCGACTCGACTGCCAGCCGCCAGGAAGAGCGCCAATCCAGCAACTGCATGGGCGGAATCATGCAGCCCAAATTGAAGGGCGGCGATTCCAATTCCACCAATTGTTACTGCAATCTCAAATACATACTTGCTAATAGTAGGCAAAAAATTTTGATCTGCAATTGCATTCGCAAATTCACCCCGCGATTTTCGGATACGACTCGAATACGCCGTAAGTCCGTTTCGCAAATATATGTCATTAAATGCCTGTAAAATCTCAAAAACTTGTTCGCCTGTTTCAACACTGTACCTAGCAATGTCATCTCCGACTTTTTTTGCCTTATCGTGCGTAGATTTGTGCACGAAGAATGCTAATAAACCAAACAGGATAGTGCTAGAAATTGCGGTTAATGGATCGACAAACATTACTGCGGTTAATAGGATCACCAACAAGAAGAAATCAGCAATAAAAAAGACTGCGGTGCCTAATAAGCCAACCACCATTACGTTAGTGCCTGTCGTGATTATGTATTGAACTTGATGAGGGGTTTTATCAGTTTTCTTTCCTATGCGATGATCAAGATACTTGGATAGCAGTGACATTGAAAGTTCGGTAGTTTGATTTGCCAAAAAAAGAAGTAACTTCCGGTTGTAGAAAATTGTCACTGTTGTTTTTGTTACTAGCAAGAAAACTGCGAATGAGGCCAATATCGCCACTTGAGACTGGTACTTTAGGTGGCTAATAGAGAATGTATTGAGAATTATTTGAACCAAGTGCCCGGGGGGTTGGGAATTATTCCCTCTTAGGGCCAAAGCCGTGACTCCTGAAATGAGCACGACACCCGCCAGATCTAACATTCCGAGTGCCGTTTGTATGACAGCAATGGCCATATATCTTTTTTGAGCTCGAACAGGGAGCATCCCGTAGATTTCTTTCACTACAGGGATATTTTTGTTTCTCGCGATTGCCACTTATTGCTCCCGGCCTATTGTATTCAGCACTAATATTATCCTCGTGCGAGAAAATTTAACGATTTTACTCCCTGTAAGGAATGGTCTCTCCTATCTTAGTGGAGCGATTAAATCGATTGAGGCCAACACCAGAGATGGCGACCAAATTTTGGTCGTTGACGACGGCTCTGAAGACGGGACGCGAGAGGCCTTAGAGGATTGGGCTAACAGCAACGGGCTTGTTGAAATTTTGACCAATCCTGGCCGAGGTTTAGTCGACGCTCTAAATTACGGGGTTTCGCAGGCAAAATATGAGTGGATAGCTAGATTTGACGTTGATGACATTTACTCTGATCAGAGATTGGCGATGCAGTGTGCGAACATCACTCCAGACTCGGTCGCAATTTTTAGTGATTATGAAATCGTTACGAATGACGGGTTTTCATTGGGTGTGATTCCAAGCGCGATTTCGCATCCCTACGTTTACCTATCACTCATCAAAGGAAGCCGAACTGCCCACCCGTCTGTGCTGATGAAAAAGTCAGCAGTTATAGGGGTTGGCGGATACCGACAGGAAGACTTTCCGGCCGAAGATTTATCCTTATGGATTCGTCTCGGGCGAATCGGCCAACTAACGTCAGTACCACAGTCATTACTCCATTATCGATTAAATGGTGGATCAATATCAGCCACCAAGCGCACAAAAATGTTACAAAAGAGTGGGGAACTAACTAAACAAATTTATTTGAGCAACAATCAATTGAATGATATCTACGAAAATCTGACGGATTTGAAAAGGCAGTACCACGATTCCATATTGGGTGCGCAGAGACGTCTTCTATTTTTCCTGGACATTTGGGTGCTTTCTAGGAATCAGAGCAATCCTAAGAGATTTCGCTTTTTCCTCTCACTAGTCGTTTTCAACAATCCGATTTCGACCGTAAAGGCCCTATTGGTTCTCTATATCGGAAAATTAAGGCGACGCTGGTACCGAAAAACTCTTACGCAATCCAGCTACTAGTTATCTGCGTCCAGTTTGACGGAATGATTTCAATTGGGTCTTCAAGTGAGCGGTACCATTTTTTTGGAGCAAAAACCCTTTTGGGACGTCCTAAGTATGCAGCCCACCAACTGAAAGTCGAATTACTTATTATGATGTTGCTCGCAGCTGACATAATCAAGAGAGTTTCCGCAGGGCTTAGACCGGCCTCATGGCCTATCCATTTCGTAGACTCGGGCATCAAGTTTTCGAATTCTCTTCTGACCTTTTCGATATCGTCCGAGAAAACCCAAATTTCATTTCCTGGTTGAATTTTGTTGATTTCAGATAGGGCTCTCAAATAGTAATCCTTATCAAGCACGCCGAAATCTTGAAGATGTTCTAGATAATCTCCCCTGCGAATATGAAGTGCAGTTACGTTTGACATATTCATAATCCGGATCAAATCTTGATATTTTGCCGATGGGCTGCGCAATGTAACGGTTGCGGGGTTGACCCAACTCTGCCCTTCAACAAATCTGTAGCTCTGAAAATACCCTTTCAGAAGGACAGGGGGTTGTATCTCTTCTAGGTTAGGGTCGTATCCAACCGTTTTCGAAAAATAGCTACTCCAGAATTTCGCATGAATCCGTCGAGCAAATTTAGATTTACGCGTAATCGCACCCACGATTCTCGCGGTACCGATTGTTGTAAACAATCCGGGATTATTCACGAACCTTCCAGGTAAATCCAAATCAAGGATTGAAATTCCATGATTGGCACCATGCTTTCCTACGATGCTTGTATTAATTTCAAAATGCTTGATTGACTTAGTGTTGATATAAAGAGCAGCAAAATATTGAAATAGCTGATTTCCGAGGCCTCCCTGCAAAACTAGTTGCACGGTCGATCGATTGCGCAATTTCATTTAATCGATTCAGAATTCTTGTTTACTGCTTCGATATATGGTGTCAAACCCTTGAGTTGTGAATATGTAGGGTCAAAACAAAATTCTGGTCCTAAAAGGTTGAAGGTGTGCTTACTCGCCCAGCAATTTAAATGGCTTTCGTCGTGCCATCTCGCAACAATCCCTTTTGCTGAGTCGCTGGAAACGCGATTATTCAATTCTTCAATAATCTGAAAAAAGATGTCTTTCGGACCCATCCAGATTCCACCACAGACATATTTCTTACGGTTTTTTCTCGCAGTGAAGGCGCTTGACGTAACTCGCGGCTCCCAAGCGCCTAGCGCACCATACTTTGCTAAAGCAAGTACGTCACGAAGAATGTAAAGTGGATGAGCTAAGTAGAATTTGGCTTTATTGGTTGGGCGCCAATAACCTGGGTGTGCCACTAAATTCATATTCACGTTGCTGATCGATTTCCCGATTTCCTGCGAAAAATCTCTATGTATTAACATGTCTGCATCTAAATAGATCAAAAATTCTTCGTTTATGATTTCTTTATGTGCGGAAAATATTTGATATCGGAGCAATGTTGCGTCAGGCCAACCGTAGCCAGGTATCTCGACTATTGAGAAATTGATTTTTGGGTGAAGTTTTCGAAAATCTAACGCATCGGAAATTCGATTTGTAAAGAGGTGGTAATTCGTTGATTCCCCCATACCTGCCGATATCGAAGAAGCAACCATATTCATCCAATAATCCAAGTATTGATTTGTTGCGATGGATACAACGCCAAATTTGATTTTTTGCTTCATTTGGCTACCCAACCACGAGCTTAATCAATCTGAAAAGAAATCTATAAATTGCTCCTCGTAACCCGATTATTGGTAACCAGTCAGCGTAATCCATGATCGCTAACATCGAATTTTGTGATTGTCGAAACTCTTCATCAATCCGCACAGAATCTTGTGACTGACTTGAATATATTACGAGCGGCTCATCCACGTATTGCCATTTTGCAATTTTTGCAATTCGCAACCAGGTTGCATAATCCTCGACACCACGCACAGAGTAAGAGTTAGCAACGCCATTAGTCTTCGTCAGCAACTCACGAGAGACCAAAACAGAACTGTTAATTATGCAATTTTGTTTTTTTAGCCGTCTAAATGTTATCTTTTTTGGAAAAGCAACATAATAATATTTTGCCCCATGAGGGGTATTTTTTGCTACTGCATTTGTACATGATGCTAAATGGTTCGATTTCAACAAACCAATGATCTGCTTCTCGATTTTGTCACGTGCCCATGAATCGTCACTATCCAGAAATGCAATCCATTTTTCCTTTACCTGATTGACTGCTGCATTTCTCGCGCGGCCTGGATGCCGTGTAGCTGAGATCGAAATTAGCTCAACACGGTCTTCTGGTATCAATTCGCAAAGTTTCTTATAATTTTCATCGGTACTTCCATCGTCAACAACCAGGATTCGCGTTACTGGATAACTCTGCGCTAAAGCAGATTGAATAGCATTTAGAGTTTGTTCTGGACGATTGCAAGTAGGTATAACTACCGCTATGGTCTCGTTCATAATTAAAATAAACCTACTTAATTACTTGAATTTTAGAAGCCTTAAAGCAAGTTGATTATACGTGCCAGTGCCCGCTCATAAGTGTAGTACTCCAAAAGAGCTTGGGTCTCTCGAATTGCCATGTTAGAGATTTTTGAGCAATCTAGAGCTTTATCCACCAACAAATCTAAATCCGGAGTGAAAATACCCAAATTTCCAAAAATGTTCTCGTATGAACCGTTGGAGATTGGCAAATGTCCCGCGGCAACCGCTTTAAAGATTCGGCAAGGTACATAGCCGTTATGTGCCTGCCAATCGCCCACTATGGCGGCTCCGACCGGGGATCTGTGGACCAATTGCAGATTTTTGGGGCCTGATATTCCGTTTTTAGTAAGCCAACGAGTTCCGCCAACCTTTTTGAAACCTATGTTGTGCTTGTGAAGGACTTTTACGTAATTTTCAATCACCTTCGAATTACCCTGGCCTAAGGCGTTATTCCACACGGAACCTACCCAATATTCTCTATTTGATTTACGTATCGCAGGTATAAGCCATTCTGATTTCGGTTCTGAAATGCCCCATGGTTGGTAAAGCGTCTTGATTTTTGAATCATAAAGGGCAATAGATTCATCCATCCGCTCTCCAGATGACTGTTTGGTGTATACCTGCAGATTTAAAATCGAACTTGATTCACCTTCAAAAGCACGTTCCATGTTATGAAGCACGTACGCTGCTCCGTGAACATATTTTAAATGCTTGGCAGCGAGTCCGACTGAAATTACAAGGCTTCCAGATTTGACGATTTCGTTGTTTTCAATTTTATCCTCTACCCAGGTGACATCTTTGTTTAACTTGTTAAGAGTTTCATAAAAGCCTTTATGAATATAGCGGTGGCTGTGGCGATGATTTTTCAGGCCCCAGATAACAAATTTTTTATCCTTCATTCATACCGCTTAATCTATAGTGACTTCGTTATCGCCAATGCTGAAGCAAACTGCCTCGATACCATTGGTGGAACCCGCTGACGCAACCGTTTGAATTGAGATTTGTGATTTGTTTAGAACTTCATTTAGTGAGATTTTGAAGTCTGATTTTTCGATTGGATTAGAGTTGTTGAAAATGATTTTTTTAATTTGGGCTTTGGGCTGTCCTATTTTTGAAGGGTGGCTACCGCCTTTCCATTGAATGAAAAATGGGAGATTGGGTTCGGAGAGCAACTCTTTGACTCCAACCTGTGTCCATTTTAAATCGGTCCCATCGGGCAACCTTCGGTGGCCCTCAATCGCTGGGCGACCAATCGCCGCTTCGATCGGGGCAAGGTCATCAGTTGAAAAGACCCACGTCAACCAACCTCCGCCTTCGGCGGCTTTTTTAGAGACAGCTTGGCCAAACGCTGTTTGCTCTGCGGCTGGATGATCAAGGGCGCAAACCACTTCGATATATTGACCATTGAGTAGCGGTGCCGTGAAATTACGAGTACCGAATCGGGGGTGGATTCCCCCATCGACGAATGCTGTGCCGATCTGAGAACCGATACGTTGGACGGTGTCAGAAATCTGGTCGTGAGAGGCTACGTATGAGACGTGGTCTAGGCGCATGGGGAAATAATGCCGTATTCCAAGGAGTGCTTCTTACCAAAACTACTTAAGTTGAAGCATCATCGCTTCGACCGTGAGCAGGGGCGCGGCATTAAGACTGAGGTTTTTTCGGGTCTCCATGACGGCGTGTAGTCGGGCCAATGTGTTTGAGGGGGCGGTCCGTGTGGCTGATTCATTGATGACTTCCGACAAGTCCTTGTTTATTAAGTCGCCCGACTGACCTGACTGAGCCATCAGAATATCTCGATACAAGGTTGCGAGATCGAGTAGGGCTCGATCGAGATAATCGCGGACCATTCGAGTGGAGCGTGACTTTTGTTCTTTTTCCAATTCTTTAATCGCTTTGGTGTTGCTGGAAGATATTTTTGTAGTTTGGGTTCCCCAGGCGTCTTTCATTGCTTGGATTTCTTTTTCATTTCGAGATTCTGCATCCGCTTCAGCGGCTGCTTTTGCTGAATCAACAAGTGATTGCGCAGCGGCAAATGCAGAAGATATGTCTCGGACATTCAGAACAGATTTGAGAATTTCTTCGCGATTACTGCGTGCCGATTCATGAGTCGCTAGATATCGTGCGCGGCCTACGTGCCCTTGTGATGCCGACGACGCGAAGTTCGCCATCGCTGGCGAAATGCCTTCTGCAACCAAAAGATTTGCTACTGCAAGCGTGGAGGGTGTGCGCAAGATGAGTGAACGAGTGCGACTACGAATAGTAGGAAGAACATCTGTGGTGGAGGGCGCGCAGAGTAACCAGACGGTTTGTTGATTCGGTTCTTCTACTGCTTTGAGCAATGCGTTAGCGGCAGATTCAGTGAGTCGATCCGCATCCTCCATAACCACGACTCGATACCTTGAGACAGAGGGCGCCCAGGCGGCGCGCAAAACTAATTCACGGACTTCATCGATCTTGATAGAAAGTCCGTCGGTGCTCATCACCTCAACATCAGCATGCGTTCCGTTTTTTACAGTGGTGCAATCAACACAAGAGCCGCATCCACCTTCTGCGCATACAAGAGCGGCGGCGAAAGCGATAGCGGCATTTGAACGCCCGGATCCTGGTGGACCAGTGAACAGCCATGCGTGGGTCATTTCTTGAGACTCAGAATTATCGGTTTTTGAGGCTGAAACCGCAGCCTTTAACGTCGTGACGACGGCATCCTGATCAATCAAATCGTCGAAGACGGACATGTGGATTATTTGTTCTCTTTTTTGCTCTTATTAATTTTCAATTGAGAAATATGGTTAACGCGCTCAACTATTTGCTCGTGGATGGCCTCTTTGCTCTGCGTGGCATCCACGACAAAGAATCGGTCAGGGTTGGTGTTCGCCAGGTTTAAGAACTCTTGACGTACGCGCTCGTGGAAGGTGAGAGGTTCGGACTCCAAGCGGTCTTGTGACTGGAGCCGACTCAGTCCGACTGATGCGGGGAGATCGAGAATCACCGTGAGCTCTGGGGTTAACGATTCTGTGGCCCATCGCGAAATACGAGCAACTTCCGAAGGTTGAAGGACTCGGCCCGCTCCTTGATACGCGATTGAAGAATCGAAGTAGCGATCGGTAATTACGACCTCGCCGCGATCTAGCGCCGGACGAATAAGTGCAAAGACGTGGTGCGCGCGATCCGCCGCATACATGAGCGCTTCCGCACGCGGGCTGATGTCACCAGTGTTGTTATCGAGAAGAATCTTTCGAAGTTGGTTTCCTAGCGGAGTTCCGCCTGGCTCACGGGTGAGGATGACTGTCTCACCAATACCCTCGAGGTACTTTTTCAATAGTTCGGTTTGCGTGGACTTTCCTGAGCCTTCGCCACCTTCAAATGAAATGAAAATGCCTGTGTGTGTCGCGCCAGTAATGCCGCCAAGTTCACCACGGAATGCAGAGCGAATGTCGGACCAGAGCGAAACGCTTGGGCGATCCCGCATTTGCTTATAAGAAACGATTCCCACGACTAGACCAATAAAACCGGCGCCTAGCATTGTGAATGCAGCACCGTTATAGGTCAGGACAATATGTCGAATGTGGAAATGGTGCTGGCCAATCGCGCCAGCAATCACCGGTGCGATGGCAAGTACTAGGACAAGAGCGATACGAATAAGCGACTGAACGAAGGCGAAGGTGCGGCCGCGGACTTCGTCCTCCACCTCCATGCCGAGCATCGTGAAGCCAGACACCCACGAGACTCCAGCAAAGGCTCCAAGAAGGACGGTGAGGATTAGTGCGACTACGAGGTTGTTGATGAGCGAAAGGAGAATTAAGAAAAAGCTAGAGATCGCCAGCGCAGCACCAAATTGGCGGCGGCGGGAGAACTGACCAAATATTTTTGGCCCAAGCGAAATACCTAACGCAAGGCCAGTAAAGATTGCACCAAAGAGAACGCCGTACGCGGCGTCACCGGCCTTAAGCTCACCAACGAAAGTTCTAGCCAATCCGATGACGGCGCCTGCAGCAAAAAATGCGCCAAGCATTCCGAAGATAAGACCGCGAATTACTTTGGATTGATTAACCGAACGGAAGCCTTCAAGAAGTGATTTGCCGATATTTTGATTGACGGCGGCGGCGCTAGATGCGCCTTTCGGAATCTCGCTCATGCGATAGACAACGTAAGCCGTATATAGGAACGAGATTGCATCTATATACAAACCAAGGTCTGCGGTAGAGGCAAAGCGATGTGAAAAGACTTTGCTGAGTGAACCGGCAAGGAGGGCGAGCAGGGAGAAGATGATTGCGGCGATTGGCGCTGTTCCGTAGCTGGCAAAAAGCGTCACTTGATTTGCAGATTCAAGCTTGTTTTTTGGCACAAGGTTTGGAACAGAAGCCTCCTTTGCAGGAGACCAGAAGAGAGTTACTGATTCAACGAGGACAGTGGCGGTGTAGAGCCAGAAGTAATTGCCTACGAGTGGAATTGAAAGGTAAAGGCCAAAGCGGAGAATGTCACAGACAATCATTAAGCGGCGACGATCAAAGCGGTCAGCAATAACGCCAGCTATAGGGCCAAGCAAGACCGCCGGAAGCAAACGAACAATGAAGACTCCGGCGATCGCAAAGTTAGCCTTTTTGTAGTTACCTCCAGATAACTCTTGGGCGAGCGCCGTAGTGGCGAGTAGGCCGAGCCAGTCTCCGAAGGACGAGAAGGCCATCGACTGCCAGAGTCGGCG
>JGI26470J50227_1000848_pt1 | contig 11704 bp, 11 predicted proteins | sample FreactTroBogLake_FD_50227 | JGI IMG/M metagenome (IMG submission 50227) | reverse complement strand
CGAGCCGAGGAAGGCGGGAGCCTTTCCCTTGGTCACGAAGATGTAGATCAGGGTTCCGATGCCGTTCATCAGCAAGACGAGGGAGGGATCGACCACCTGTGCCTTGGCGAAACTGTTGAACAGGATAGGAACGAGGACCGAAGCGCCGAACATCGCGAACAAGTGCTGGAAGCTGAGCGGTATCCCCTTGAGGATGGGTACCTTCTGCTCAACCTGAATGATCTCACGAATTGCCATGAAAGCCTCCTTGGATTTCTGGTCTGGTGGCTCATCGTAAGCCCTGGTTCCCGAGTCGTCAAGCAAAATTATGCCAATTAAGTTCTTTCCCGGTAAATAATTGCGAACCAGGTTGGTGGTGTTTTGAGGAGGGTGGAGAGAAGGCGGCAGAGGGAACGCGAGGCGTCGACGAAACGAGGCTCAGGAAGAGTCCGGCGCGCTCATGGGTTTCCCATCAAGGCGATGCCGCATGGTCGGGGTCGTGTCGGCGGGTCGCCGGATCGGAGCGGCACGAACCGGCGGGCGTCTTGGTGATCCAGTTGTTGATCGGTTCGTGGTCGCGCATGGCCCGCCAGACGTCTTCGGCCCGGATGGGCATGTGGGTCAACTCGGCGTCGACGGCGTGCTGGATGGCGTTGCCCAGAGCCGGTGCCACCGAGATCATGGGGTGTTCTCCAACCCCCCGGGCACCGTAAGGGCCGTCGACCTGGGGCGTTTCGACGACGATGCTTTCGATCACCTCGGGGATGTCCCGGGAGGTGGGGATCTTGTTGTCGGTGAACGAGGGGTTCAGCAAGTGGCCCGCCAAGTCGTAGATGTAGCCCTCGCAGACGGCGGTGCCCAGCCCCTGGATCATGCCACCGATGCACTGGCCCCGGACGATGTCGGGGTTGATCACTTGGCCGACATCGAACACCGATGACACCTGGACGACGTGGAACTCCCCGGTGCAGGGGTCGACTTCGGCGATGACCCCGTGGGCGCCGTAGGTCCAGTCGAGCGCCGGGTTACCCTGGCCCGTCTCCTTGTCGAGGTTGGACAGGCCCTGGGCCACGTAACGGCCCACCCCGATCAGCGGGCCGCCGATGGCGTTGCCGTCGGGAAAGGCGTAGCCGATGGCCATTTCGGCAAAGGCGACCCCGTGGTTGGGATGGTGACGCAGGAAGACCCTGGTCGCGTCGTGGTCGAGGTCGCAGGGTTGGGCCCGGAGGATCTGGGCCGCCACTTCGAAGGCGTTCTTCAGCAGGTCATCCGCGGCCAGGATGCAGGCGTTCCCCGACAACAGCAGTCCCTTCGAGGCAACGGTTTGCCAATCGTAGGGGTCTCGGTCGGTGTCTTTCTCGACGGTGACCTTCACCTGATCGAGCCCGAACCTCAGGCGTTCGGCCACAATCTGACCCAAGGCGGTCACCGAACCCTGGCCGATCTCGGTCAACGCCAGGTTGACGTTCACGCTCCCGTCGGAGTTCATCTTGATGATGGCAGCGGTGGCGGTGAACGGCGGCATGGCCGGGGCCTTGTGAAGCGCTGCGATCCCCTTGCCGATCCTCCTGCCGGTGCGCTTCTCCCGGGCCTTCTCTTCCGGGGTCAGCGCACCGTAACCGATGGCCGCCGCCGCCGCGTCGAGGCACTTGAGCACGTTGCCCGAATCCTTCGAGATGACTTCGCCGGTGAGGGTGACCGAGCCGGGTTTCAACGCGTTCAACCGGCGGAACTCCAACGGGTCCATGCCGATGGCGTGGGCCACCAGTTCCATGTGCCTCTCGAGGCCCCAGAAGAACTCCACGTGGCCGAAGCCGCGGTAGGCGGTGCCGTAGGGTTTGTTCGTGTAGATGGTGTAGGCGTCGATCCGGGCGTTGGGGATCTCGTAGGGCCCGGCGGCCGAGTAACCCGAGGCCCGGGTCACGTTGACGGCGTAGTCGGCGTAGGCGCCGGCGTCCCAGTACATCCACATCTGCTGGGCCAGGATCTTGCCGTCGGAGCGGACGCCCGTCTTGATGCGGTAGGTGAGGGCCGACCGGCACGGCAGGAGGCTGAACTCCTCCTCCCGGGTGGCTTGGAATTTCACAGGAGCCCCTCCGGCCTTCCGGCTCAGGCAAGCCACCAGCGGTTCGATGTGGATGCCTGCTTTGCCGCCAAACCCGCCGCCGACGTGGGGGATGACCACCCTCACCTTGTTCAGCGGCAGTTTGAACGCGTAGCAGAACAGCGCGCGGACCGTGAACGGCGATTGGGCGCTGGTCCAGATCGTCACGTCGTCGCCCAGCTTCCACTGCACGATGGCGACGTGGGTCTCCATGGGGACGTGCTGTACCGAAGGGTTGGTGTACTCGCGGTCGACGATCCACTCGGCTTCCTCGAACCCCTTTTCCACATTGCCCTTCCGTAGTTTCGTGAGGTTCGCGATGTTCGTTCCGGGCATCGGGGTGAACGCGGCCTTCACGTAGTCGTATTTTCCCAGGTCGGGGTGGACCAGGGGCGCGTCGTCCTTGAGCGCGTCCATGTGGTTGAGGATGGGCGGCAACACCTCGTAGTCGACCTGGATCAGCTCCACCGCCGCTTTGGCGATGACCAGGGTGTCGGCGGCGACGGCGGCGACGGCCTCGCCGTAGTGGCGCACCTCGTCCTTGGCCAGGATGTCCTTGTCGACGACGTAGAGGCCGAGCCGGTAGCCCAATTCGTGGCCGGTCAACACCGCCCGGACGCCGGGCAGGGCCTCGGCCTTCGAAGTGTCGATCTTGAGGATCTTGGCCCGGGCGTGGGGACTTTTCTTGACTTGGGCGTAGAGCATGCCCGGCAGGATCATGTCGCTGGCGTAGACGGCTTGGCCGGTCATCTTCTCGATGCCTTCCTGGCGAAGGGCCGAGTGGCCCACGTGTTTCAGGGTGGTGGGATCTTGGTTTTCAAGCATGTTTCAGTTCCCCCTTCTTGACAGACTGTCCCGAGGCATCGAGGACAGCCTCGATGATCTGCTGGTAGCCCGTGCACCTGCAGAAATTCCCTTCGAGGCCGTCCTGGATGTCTTCCACCGAAGGTTGGGGGTTGGAGTGCAGAAGCTCCCGGGTCGAGAGGATCATGCCCGAGGTGCAGAACCCGCACTGGACGGCGTGGTGCCGGTGGAACGCCTCCTGGATGACCGAAAGCTTGCCGTCCTGGGCCTCGCCCTCGATGGTCTCGACCGACCGACCGTCGGCCTCCACGGCCAACACCATGCAGGCGTTCACGGTGCGGCCGTCGAAGAACACGGTGCAGGCGCCGCATTCGCCGGCGCCGCAGCCTTCCTTGGTACCGGTGAGACCGAGGTCTTCCCTGAGGAAATGGAGGAGGTTCTGCTGATCGGCTACCTCCCGGGTGTAAACTTTTCCGTTCACGGTGACGGTGATCTTGCTCATTTGGTTTCCTCCCAAAGGCGGCGGACGAAGGTCTCGACCATGAAGAGTCTGTATTCCTTCGTGCAGCGGATGTCGCTGATCGGGCTGACGGCGGCCAGCACCGCGGCGACGACTTCGTCGACCGTGTTTTTGTCGCTGAGGCCGGTGACCAGGACGGGCACCGGCGCGGCGGAACTGACGCCGACCTGGAGAGCGCCGTCCTTCCGGGCCACGGCGACGCCGACGATGCCCAGGTCGTGGCCGGTGATCCGTTTCAGCTTCTTGTATTCACCCCGGGTTCCGGCCGAAGCGGCCGGGATGACGATGCGCTCGACGACCTCGTCCACGGCCAGAACTGTCTTCTTCACTCCCGTGAAGAACTCGGAGAACGACACCGTCCGGGTGCCCCTCACCGAGGAGAGTTCCGCCCGGGCGCCCAGGCAAAGCAGGGCCGGAGCCATGTCGGAGCACGGCGAGGCGTTGACGACGTTGCCGATCACGGTGGCCCGGTTGCGGATCTGGTAGCTCGCCAGATCGTGGGCGCAGACGGCCAGCAGAGGGAAGTCCTGGCGAACCCGGGAGTCCCTCAGCAGGTCGTTGATCGTCGTGGCCGGCCCGAGGGTCAGACCAACCGAGGGGGCCCAGTGCACCCCCGTGGCCCCTTCGACGCGTTTGAGATCGATGACCAGCTCGGGCTTCACCATCCCCGACCGGATGTTCACCAAGAGGTCGGTCCCCCCGGCGAGGACCTTGGCCCGGGCGCCGTATTCGGCGACCAGTTCCAGAAGTTGCGAACGGCTCTTCGGAGCCGCGTAGCGAAATTCCTGCAGCATGGCGTTTCCTTTCCCGGGGACTAACCCCGGGTGACGCGGGTTCCCGTTTCGCCCGAAAGGGCGCGTTTCATGTTTTCCGAATTCGTGATGAGGGCGGTCTGGCCGCCGTGGGCGAGGAAGGACAGCACGGCCTGGATCTTGGGCTCCATGCTGCCCCGGCCAAACTGCCCCTCGGCCAGGTATTTCTGCGCCTCGGCGACGGTGAGCGTGTCGAGGCTCCGCTGGGTGGGTTTCCTGAAATCGAGGCAGACCTTCTCGACCTCGGTGGAGATCAGCAGCAGATCGGCCCCGATGGCCGACGCCAGCATCGCGGAAGCGGAATCCTTGTCGATCACGGCCTCGACCCCCGAGAGGGTCCCGTCGGCCTCCTCGACGACCGGAATTCCTCCGCCCCCGGCGGCGATGACGGTCTCGCCCCGGTCGACCAGCAACCGGATGATGTGCTCCTGGACGATGCGCAGCGGGGCAGGGGAGGGGACCACCCGGCGCCAACCGCGGCCGGAATCCTCCATCACCGTCCAGCCGTCCTCGGTGCGGTGCTGGGCGGCGGCAGCCTGGTCCATGAACGACCCCACCGGTTTGGTGGGGTGGGCGAACCCGGGGTCGTTTCGGTCGACCACGGTCTGGGAGACCAAGGCGACGGCCCGGTTCTTCATGCCGCGGCGGCGGAACTCGTTGTAGAGGGCGACCTCGAACATGTAGCCGATCGACCCCTGGGTGTTGCTCCCGCAATAGTCCAGGGGGGCCGGCGGCAACTCGGCCGAGCTGAGCTCGCTCTTTCGCAGGAGGAACCCTACCTGGGGTCCGTTGCCGTGGGTCAGCACGACCCGCCAGCCGGCCTCCACGAGGTCGACCACGTGGGGGACCGTCAGGCGCACCGATTCGTACTGGTCGTACAGGGAGGTGTGTTGGGGGTCGCGGATCAACGCGTTTCCACCCACGGCCACCACGGCGACTCGGTGGTTCTTCTCCATGGTCATCCTCCGATTTCCTTCCGGAACGCGAACAAGAAACCTTGGGCCGAGTCGGTTCCCGAGCTGTGACCCACGGTGCCCAGGACGGCGACGGCCTCGGCCAGGCCGCAGGTCAGCCCCAGTGCGGCCCGGGCGAACCCGACGAGGGCCGAGCCGAACTTTCCTCCAAAGGCCTCTTCCAGGAAGGCCGCCGAAATGTCGTTCGTCCTCCTGGAAAGTCCGAAGAGGGGATCCCTGACCGCCGCGCCGAAGTCCTCGAGGAAGCGTTCCAACGACGGGCTGGACAACGACTGGACCCGTAACCCCGCCAGGAAACCGCAAAGGAAATCGTCGCCGGTCGGGGTCAATCCAGGGCCTGAGCCGATCAAGGCGCCGCAGGCTTCGAGGGCTCCGGAGACCGAAAGCGCCGCTACGGCCGCCGCGAGGTTCTCCCGGGCCTGACGGAACTTCACCGTGAAGCCCGGAAGGGTGTGGTCGGCATTCCTGACGATCCTCAGGGTCTCCACGGACTGGAAAGCGACCAGGAGGCCTCGCCGACGGGCCTCGGGGTCGGCGTTCCAACCCAGGAGCCTCTCCTCCTCCGGGGGCCTTCGTGTCAGGGGAACTTTCAGGTCGGCCAGCCAGGGGGCGAACCGAAGCACCCCCCCGCCAAAGGTCCCGCGGTCGCCGGGAGCCAAGCCCCACTGGTCCCACCGGGCCCGGAGAACGACGGCCGCCCGCGGGTGGGCCTTGGCCGGTTCGGAGACCAGTGAGAGCAGGGAAGGCTCCACCGAGGGTCTCAGGTTCACGGCGTGGGGGAAGACGCTGTGGACCGTGAATTCGAAGTCCTCCTGGGGGAAGGAGGACCCCACGGCGCTAGCGACCCAGGTGTGCACGCATCAAGGCGTCCCTGATCGCCGATTCCACGTTGGTTTTTCCCCATTCGATGTTGCGCTTGAGCGCCGCGACCGCCGTGGTCTTGTCGCCTCTTCGAAGGGCTTCGAGAATTTCCAGGTGGTCGAGGCAGGTCTGCCTCAACCGTTCGGTGTTTGTGATGTCAGATAGCCGGACGAAGTGGATCCGGGAGTCGATCTCGGCCAGGGTGCGGGTGAGCACCCCGTTTCCGGCGGCCTGGGCCAAGACCCTGTGGAACTCCTCGTCTTCCCGGGCGGCGTTGGGAGAGAGTTCGGGCAAGCCGTCCCGAAGTTCTGTCCACCGGCGCTCCAGCGCGTCGAGGATGGCCGGATCCGGCCCCCTTTCGCACCAAAGGTCGACCACCGCCACCTCGAGGACGAGGCGCACGTCGTAGGATTGCTTGATCTCCTCCAGGTCGAGACGGCGGACGGTGTAGCCTTGCCGGGCGTTCTTGTCGACCAGACCCCGTTCCACCAAAATGCCCAGGGCTTCCCGGACGGGACTGCGGCTGACCGAAAATTCGGAGCAAAGGCCCTCCTCGGTCAGCCGGTGCCCCGGCGGGTAGTCCCACTTGAGGATGCGCTGGCTGAGGTGTTCGGAGATGTCAAAGCTCAGGTTCACTTCTCCCACCGCAGGCCTCCTTCCATTCCTTTATTTGAACACGAAAATCTTCACAGGTTTGCCGGGGCGTTCGTCCGATTCCTCGACCGACGCGGTGAGCTTCAAACCCGTCTTGGGCTCGTCGACCTCGACCCGGCCCGAGGCCCTCAGCCCGTTCTCGAATTGGACGATGCCGAACTGCAGAAACTTCTTGTTGTACCCCTCGGGAAGGTTCCAGACCCGGGTCCACGTGAGCAGGGTGCAGGGGCCTTCGAGCTCGAAGGTTGTCCAATGGCGCTTGGTCACCGGGTCCCGGCGATGGCCGCATTTCGAACAGATCATCGGGGCGGGGTAGTACTTTGTCCCGCACTGGTCGCACTGGTACCCCAGGATCTTCGGCACCTTCACGTCGTACATACTGAAGTCGATCATGGTGTTTCCTCCTCAGTCCTTCGCGCAGATGACGGCGACGACGTTGTTTCCGAAACCGCCGAAATTGACGGACATTCCGTACTTCGGATCTTTCACCTGACGGCCGGTCTCCGCCTCGCCGCGGAGTTGGCGGACCAGCTCGACGACCTGGCTGACGCCCGTGGCCCCGACGGGGTGTCCCTTCGACTTCAGTCCGCCCGAGGTGTTGATCGGGAGGCGCCCACCGAGCGCGGTTTCGCCCTTCCGGACGGCGAGGAACGACTTCCCTCGGTCGAAGAACCCGACTTCCTCGCTGATGGCCAGCTCGAGGATGCTGAACGCGTCGTGGAGCTCGGCGAAGCTGATGTCCTTCGGTGTCAGGCCGGCCATCTTGTACGCCTTCTCGGCCGCGATGCGCACGGCGGTGAGTTGCAGGGGGTCGGCGCGGTTGTGGACGCAGTGCGTATCGGTGGCGCTGGCCACCCCGGCGACGCGCACGGGCCTCTTCGCGAATCGCTTCGCCTTCGGCGAATCCATGTTCACCAGGAGCACGGCGGCTGCCCCGTCGCTGACCGGGCAGGTGGAGTACATCCGCAGCGGCTCGGCGATGTAGTTGTTGACCACGTCGGCCTCGGGGCCGTCGGCGATGGCGTCGATGGTGCAGGTGGCCTGGATGTGGGCGTACTTGTTCTTCGCGCCGTTGTCGTGGTTCTTCACCGCCAGGAGCGCGAGGTCGCGTTCGGTCAGGCCGTATTTCTCCATGTACAATCGGGTGAACATGCCGCCGAACCCGGGAAGGGTGAGGCCCATGGCGTACTCGGTGTCCGTGTCGAGCATCGTCGAGACGATGTCGGTGGCGTTCCAGCCCGACACCTTGCGCATGATCTCGCCGCCGACGACCAGAACCACGTCGGCCATCCCCGACGCCACGGCCATGTACCCCAGCTTGACCGCGCTGGCGCCCGAGGCGGGGCCGTTTTCCACCAGCTCGGCGGGCACCGGCTCCATGTCGAGGCGGCTGACCATGGCCGAAGCCACGGCGCTCTGGTGGCAGAACAGCCCCGACGCCATGTTCGCGACGAACACCTGGTCGACCTCTTTGCGGTGTTCCAGGAACCCGGCGTCCTGGAGGGCGTCGGTGGCCGCGTAGGCCAGGACGTCGGCCAGGTCGTATTCGCTGGAGTTGCCGAACCGGGTGTGGCCGATTCCGACGATTCCTACTCTGACTGCCATACCTACCTCTTGAAGCCGGGGATCTGGGGGTAATCCGTCGGCATGATCAGTTTTTCGGCGCTCTTGAGGTCGGCCTCGGAAACCGGGCGGCTGCCGGTGCACTTGAGGTCGCGGACCGCGTTCCAGAGCTTTCGGGTCAGGACGAACGTGGGGACGCCGCCGAGCTCGTGGCGAACCTCGGGGAACTGGGACGACCTGTCCTCCAGGGCGTACTCGATCATCCAGCGTTTGAACCCGTTGGGGCTCTCGGCGACGATCCAGACCTCGTCCTCGCCCAGGATGTCGATGTGGTGCTCCATCTTCGCGGCGAACAGCTGGGCGCCGACCCTCAGGCCGCGCTTGATCGTCATCGTGTGGAGGCTCATCCCCAGACCGGCGCGGACGTGGCGGCTGGTGACGATGCCGGCGATGACGCCGTTGATGACCCCGACCAGCACGAATTCGTTCGCGACCCGGTAGCGGTACCAGCCCAAAATCTCGGCGTACATTCGGACCGCGACGATGTCGTAGTAGTCGGAGGCGACGCCGATCAGGGGGTAGACGGTACCCAAGAGGGCACCGACTTCCTCCCGCTTGGCTTCGCGGACCACCATCTTCTCGCCCGAGGCCAGCGTGATCACCTTGGGGGGGTAGGGTTTCAGCACGATCTCCGGAGGCCGGAGTTTCTTTTCCATGTCGTCGATTGCCATCTGTTTCTCCTTCAAAGTCTCGAGTTAGTTCTTCAAAGCCTCTTTGTGAAGCCAGGGGTTCTTGGCCCCGGCGATGTCGCCGTACTTGGTCAGTTCGGCCTTGGCCTTCTTTTTCATCAGCGCGGCGTACCGGTCGTCGTCCACGTGGGCCACGATCCGCGCGATCGAGGCCTCGCCGTCCACGAACTTCCAGGGGTAGCAACCGATGGTGGCCCGTTGGTTGAGCAGCAGGTCGATGTCGCCACCGATGCATTCGGCGTGGATGAGCCCCACGTTGAACATCTCGATGTGCATCAGCTGGTACTTGTCCTCGGTGAACACCTCGTCGAGGGTCTTGCCGTACTTCTTCTGAAAGTGGGCGTCGCACTCCTTGGCCTGCTTGGGCATCCATTCCTTGATCTTGGTGTTCATGGGGTGATCGGCCGACCCGCAGTCGACGCCGATCCACCGGAGCTTCTTCTTCTTGGCCCATTCGGCAAACTCGCGGTCGGGTCCGGGGTGCTTGATCATGTACCGGATCTCGTCGGCGGTCGGTTGGTCCCAGCCGTAGTGGTGGAAGCCGGTGTGGATGAGCAGGATGTCGCCTTCCTTCACTTCGACGCGGTCTTCGACCATCTTCGAGGTGTAGACGTCGTAGTCGCCGCAGACGTCGGAAAGGTCGACGATGGCTCCTTCGTGGACCAGGAAGTCCATATCGAGGCTGGCGATGTCCTTGCCGGGCGTGTAGAAGTGGATCTCACCGTCGAGGTGGGTCCCGATGTGGTTGGAGTGGGTCACCACCTGCCCGTTGGCGCCGTTCGGGGCCAGGCGTTTGAAATACTGAACCTGCAAGGGGATGTAGGTCGGCCACGGGGGAGTCCCGATGCCCAGGGGAATGGATAAGTCGACGACTTTCATGCAAAAACCTCCATGCTCGAATCCAGTTCAAGATTTGATGACGAAAGGAATTTGACAGGATTCCAGGATGAGCAGAGGAGATTCACAGGATAGGAAACGGGGGAGGAAGTTCTTATGCACCGATTAACCGCTGTGCCTCTTTCCGCATTTCCCTTTTTCGATCGGATCCTGTTCATCCTGGAAATCCTGTTATCCTGTCGATTCTTTCTTGGAATACCGTTCCGCAAACGCCAACAGCGCTTCGTTGAAGCAGTTCTCCGGGGGCTTCACCAACCCGGCGCCGACCATGCCGATGCCGGGCTCCTTGTGGGCGATTCCCGTGTTGATCACCGGAAGGATGCCCTTCTCGACGACCAGCCTCAGGTCGATGCCCGTGGGAGTTCCCCGAAAGTCGAGGGAGGGGATCTTGTAGACCTCGCTCTCGGCCAGCGTGATTTCGTACATTTTCTCGGTGTAGGCGATGGCGTCGGCCGGAACGCCACCGACGAACTTCACGATGGCAGGGGCCGCGGGCCGCGGCCATGGCAAACCCGCCGATGCCCGCGGTCTCGGTGATCACCGAGTCGCCGATGTCGGGGGCCGCGTCGTCGGCGGTGTAACCCGGCAGGTACAGCCCTTCGACCATCCCGGCAGGACCGGTGAACCACCGATCGCCCAGCCCCGAGATCTGGATGCCGAAGTCGGTCCCGTTCCGGGCCATGGCGATGATGACGGTGCTCCCTTCGATGTCCCGGGCAGCGTCGACGACGCACTTGCACGAAGGCATCGAAAGGTTCAGGAAGAAATGGTCGTTGCCGTTCAGGAACTGGAGCACCTTCGCGATCTTTTCCCGGGGTTCGTCGAGCAGGACCAGGTGCGGCGCCAGCTCCCGGATGACCAACGACGTGCCGGCGCGGTTGCGGTTGTGGCCCTCGTCGCCCATCTGAAGCACCTGGGCGATCATCGACCGCATATCGACGGGGCCGTGGAGCTTCAGCGCCCTGGCAAGGATCGGCGCGAGGTCGGTCTCGATCCACTTCAGCCGCTCCTGCACCTCGTCGCCGTAGGCCCCATACCGGAGCACCTTGCCCAGGCCCTCGTTGAACGTGGCGTAGGCCCGGTGGCCGAAGCTCTCGTTCTCTACGATCCAGACGGGCATCCGGCTCGTCAGAATTCCGGCCATGGGGCCGACGACCGAATGGTGGTGACAGGGTTCGAAGGTGATCTTGCCCGACGTGGCCAACGCCTCGGCCTCGGTGCGATCCTTCGCCAGACCCTCGTAGATCAGGCCGCCGATGACGGCGCCCCGCATGGGCCCGGCCATGCGTTCCCAAGTGATCGGCGGGCCGGAGTGGAGGACCAGGTCGGGGCGCATCCCGGGGACGACGTCCCGGGCTGTTCCCACCCCGATCAGCATCGGCTTTCCCTTCAGAATCTTGCCGATGGCCACGGCGTTCGCGGCTTCGATGTCGACATTGGAGCGGTGGGCCAGGGCGTCGAGCGCCGCGATCAGCGTTCCCTCTCCGCCGGCCGGAGGGCGCCAATCGACTTGGACGGTGGGGACACCCAGGCCCGTGAGCGTTTCGCCGAACGACTCGAGGCCGAGGCTGATGACCTTCAGATCGGACCGGAACAGGTCGAGTACGGGTTTCGGAGCGGTCATTTCGCCACCACCTTTTCTAAGAGCTTCACCGCCAGGATCGAGGCCTGGTAGTTCGAGGGCATCACGACCACCCCGGCGGCCTCGAGCTGGGACCGTTGGCCCGCCAGACCCTGGAAGTCGCCCTCGGTGCCGGTGATCGACGCGACGACGGCGAGGTACCCCC
>JGI26470J50227_1000847_pt1 | contig 11709 bp, 20 predicted proteins | sample FreactTroBogLake_FD_50227 | JGI IMG/M metagenome (IMG submission 50227) | reverse complement strand
ACGAGCGAGCGTTTTGCCTTATTAAATTTCGCGATCCACTCGTCACGGCTCGGCAGCGCACCAACAGGACCGGAGTAGGACTCCTCAACGTCAGGATCTCCGAATGAGTCCCACGTTCGCTCCTCGTTATCCAGTTCTTGGATGGCCTGCAAGTCTTCTTCCGTCAGCCGTTCCTCTTGTGGAGACTCAACCACTTCCGCAGGCCGCACGACATAGATTCCAACGGAGAACAGACCGACGGAAACGAGCACACACACCAGCAACCAGATTGCCGCGAATACCGCACCGAGTTGTCGATACTGCTTCTTCATTGGACATCCACCGTTACGTCGCGATAAATGCGTGACTCGTGAAACTGCAGCACGACAGGCACACCGACCACGATTCCTGTCAGGGCTCGCGAATATTCAACCCGCAGCAGGCCCAGCATGAATGACCAGTGAAGCCGCAACTTCGGAGCCGCACCAGTAAACACGACTGCCAGCTTCGAATCTTTCAGCGTCGCAGTTGCTCCCAGGTCTTTACCCAGGAAAATATCCGCTGTGGGATGGCAGATGGTGTACAGATCCCAGCCGATTGAGATGATTGTCCACGCAATCAGGACCGGAGAACCGACGGGCTGAGCTGCACCGACGCAGCCATCCTCTGGGATCTCACACTCGATCTCATCTGGGCGAAAAAAGAACTTGCCATTGGCGAATCGATAATCAAACGCCACAGATTTGACCATCAGCCTTTTGGCTGACTTGACGCTGAATTCGATTCGACCCTTGTCGCCGAACACGTCTTTTCGCGTGTGCGTTCCAGTAACCGGCAGGGCGTCCAATCCGCCCTCACGATGCCATCGAAACGATGCTGTCGCACCATCGCCAGCGATTGCGACCATCTGAGCAATAATCGCTTCGAGGACTGCACGCCCCTGAATCGTTGCTCCCACTGGGCCGGATGAGACTGCATTATTTGGTTGCAGCTCACCTTCGACGATATCGATCGACTTCTCGAGTTGTTCGAGGCTGACGATATCCTTCCAGATGTGCTCTTTTCCGCTGGAGTCAATATATCTGACATAGGGGAACCCGTTGCCATTTGTGGGATTCCAGCCGCGTTCAGCTTTGACCGCAGAGACTTTCACGCGATCGTTGCCATTGCCAAGTCGCCTTTTGAGTTGATTGCATGGCGGGCAGTAATTTGGCGACATGATGATGGTCGCCTCTCGCTGAACGGCTTGACCTGCACCGACTGTGCCACCCACACCAACCGCGCTTCCCAGGATTTCCCGAATCGGCTCGATTGAGACATAAATTGACCGAGCAACATCGTTTCGCCGACCTTGGATGATCCCGCAAAGCTGGCCATTGAAAAACAACCCGCCGCCGCTCCGTCCGAAACTCTGCGTCCCGTCTGATTCGAAGTTGCGCGGGTTGTCATACTTGTCAACCGCCGTGATTTTGTGGCTTATTTCCACGAGGTTTGCGTTGTCGTTTTCTCGCAGCCCGACGCTGGTGACCTGATCGTGCACCGTTGGCTTGGTCGGCGAAAGCCCGACTGCTGGAAGGTCCGCATCGATTTCGAGAACCGCGAGGTCGTTGCGTTCGTCCGATTTCAGCAGCGTCGCGCGATGCTCTTTTTTTTCGTGCGTGATCGTGATCTCTGGATCTTTCAGGCCACGAAAGATATGCCAGCAGGTGAGTACAGTTGATTTACCTCCAGAACTCACAACGCACGTTCCAGATCCGCGAAACGTCGATTGACCAGATCTCGCTGCAACAATTACCGATGCGTCCATCGGACAGCCTGCAGCAGAACCGACTGGCACAGGATCAACGATCAACCGCAACTCGGGAATCGGCTCAACCGTCGCTGAAGTATCGTTTTTCAGGTCGGCGGGAATCACCAGCGGAGTGGGGATGTTCAAACGCTGTCGCACGGTTTCTTCCGCTTGCGCGAACGTCGTACAAACGATAATGATCGCAATAAATCTCATCACTCACCCCGCAAAATTGGCTTGTGCAACGGCATAGGCCGCATCGGCAATTGCTCGTTGCCCTTCGAGGATTCCGCAGCCGTTGGTGCCGAACGACTTGCCCCACGAATTGAGATATCGACGCCCATACCGCATTGGGTTATTCGCTGGCAATCGTGGGTTCCGGTCGAGTACCTGAAGATGCAGAATCGCGTGTGACCACCAGTTGTGTTGAACCGGCAGCGGCTTTTTCGCGAATAACATCGATCCTTGGATCTGAGGATCGTTCCCGACGTCCTGCCACATCGTTACTCGGTTGCACGATGCCGACTCGACCCAGCCTTGCCGGAAGTCCGCCCGACTGCATGTCGTCTGCGGAACGTAATCTGTCGTCGCCACGCCCTTCGTCGACATCCATTCGAGAGCGTTCGCAACGTAATAGCCTTGATTCGAATAACCAACGACCGGCGCCGCAACCGAACTGGGTGACAGTGGCAGATACGGCAATCCCATGATCTCTCGTTCGAGGATCAGAGCGCCCACGCTGCAAAATGCCCAGCAGTACAGAAGCGGGTTTTGGTCGAGGACTCCCATTTTGGAGTCTTGCCAGATATGCCAGAGAGAGCTTTTGTTGCGTTCATCATCGGCGATTCTGTCCGGCCACTCTTCCCAGGGGATTACGTCGACCGGTTGAATCTGAGCGAACGGCAACGCACCGAATGGCTCACGTCTCGGCAATGCACCGCACGGCCCGAGGGTTTGAACGACGTTAATCGGAGTGCTGTCATCAATGACGTGATCGCTCATCGTGTCACCCCGCTTCCAATACGAACAAACGATCGTTTTCCGCGGTGAAACTCTGCCTGATCCAACGTCTCAAACGCCTCGCGGATATCAACCAGCACAAACGCCCCACGGTTGCTGACGCCGCGAATCAACCGCAGTTTCGTGTTGACGAAATCAACGACAAACTTCAGCGGGATTCCCCACGACTCGACGCACCAGAACACTTGGCCGGGAGTCATTGCGTCACCCCCGCGTATTGTTCGAGGTAGATTTTCGATTCGGCTGGGTCGGTCGGAATCGGTAATGCTTTGACGTCGTCGCCGTTTGATAGTATCAGCCACGGCAGCGACTCGGGAGGATGAGCGTCTTTGAGTTGCTTCCACACGCCGGTCAGCTCAGTGCCCTTATCGACGATCCTGAACTCCGGATTGCCGCTTGCGTCCTTGCAGCAATTGGCTTTCAAAAAGTCCCGCGATTCCTTCGACGTCAACAGCCACAGCTGAGTCTTGGGCAACTTTGTGCGTGCGCTGGCGTCCTCAATCATCAAGCAGCGAAACTCATGGCTGACAATCTTTTTCGGCTGCGGCGTGACGACGGTTTTTGTCTGCGGCCACTTCGGCAAGCTGATCGCGATGCCGCTGTTGCTGACCGTGCAGCCGATCAGGCTTGCGAGTAGCAACGCGAAACATGCGACTGATTTCCTCACGTTGCCTCCGATAACAAAACCGTGTGATTAACTCTTCCGCCTCGTCCGTCGCCTCAATCATTTTCCAGGCACGTCCGGCGCGGGATACCACTTGGCAACAGCCGCTTGACTCAATGCACTGAGCGCCGCCTCAATCGCCGGGCTTTGCAGCTCTTCAATCGCGCCGGCCTCGCTGAGAAACGCCAGCACCATCCGACGTTGGGTATTTTTGTCCTTGGCGCCGCGAGCGTATGAAGCCACCGCTTCGGCTAGTTCGGCAGCCGCTTTGACGTTATCGGCGAGTGCGCCTGGCGTCACGTCCGGGATTGGCAGGCCGACTGACTGAGCCACACTGACGATTTCGGATTGATGCTCTTTGAGGAATGCGAGAGCCACGCCAACAGTTCCCGACGCACCACCGAGGGCAGCGAGGATCGTTCCCCAGCCGATTTCCGCCGCTGGAGCAACGCTGCCGTCAGCACCCACAACAGGCTTGGGAGCGGGAACAGTCACCGACCCAGCGAGAAAGAAAAACGCCAAGAAAATGGCAACGCACGCCAACAATGTACGGCTTGGCTTATGGAACATATTTCGCCCCCTTGGCGTGATGATCGGCCCGCGAATAAACTTCAGGAAATCGGCGGCAGAGTGATCGCCGCGACTCTCGGCAAAAAACCGCAGATTGCCTTGGTCTCTTCGATCCTGTCCGCGAACTTGTCGAATGGCGCGACCACAGGAGAAGCTGACACGCCAGCTGCGAGGAGAAGCAATTCGTCGGCGGAGAACTGCGACAGAATCGGCAGGAGAGCCAAGGCAATTTGGATACGCATTTTGCTGTCTCGCACGGGTAACGGTTGGCGGTGGATCAGATCAACAGATCAGTCACCACACCATATCCGAGCCAACCGAAAATGCGAGTTTTGTTGTCGCCGCGAGTACAACAGTTGTAATTATTTAGCTGAGTTCTCGGGCTGGAGAAGATCGGCCTCCAAAGACTTGAACGGATGGCCGCAATCACGGCAGCGATGCCAGCGCAGTTTGCCGCGCGTGCTGGTCACCGGGCAGTTTGTCCCGCGACAAGATTTAACGGGACACTGAACCAAATGGTAGAGCACTGTCGACGGGTCCACGTCATCCGGCTGAATCAGTGATCGTTGCCACTCTACCACGCGAGAATCCTTTCGCCTCTCCCGTCAGTCCGTTAGTTCGCGTCGAACATGGTGATTACCCATTTTCGGGTTGTGAGTTACCCTACAAAATGCCGACGCCATTTCTCCGATTCGGCGGGTTCGGAAATTCATTATTCGCGTCCGTCATCCGCTGGAACTGGAAGTCTATCGCAAGCCCCGTGCGTGCTTGAACCCACTCAGATATTGCCGTATTGAGAAACGCCAGCTTGGAATCAGGCCCGATGCCGTCTTCAAACATTGCATCGAACTGCTTGTTCGGCATGATGCACCGCAAATCCACGTCGCGATAATCCGGACGCGTCAGCGAAGATCCGCAGTGAAATGTGCCATAGCCGAACTTGTGCAGCGGTCTGCATGCGACATTGAGATCGTACGTTTGGCTGACCGTCAAATAACTGACTCGATGCTTTTCTGCCATTATTTCACTCCCTGCGCGTGGGTATCTACTTTTTCCCGTCAGAACGCCTAAGCAAAAACGCATAAAACCACAGAGCCGCAATACTGCACGCGGTTTTGCACATAATCTCCACTGCCTCGTCGCGCTCTAGCGGTCCGCCGTAGATGTCGCTCCAGCCGAGCCGGCTCCAGTAGACGAACACGCCGTCACGCCCCACCCGCCGCAGCATGCAGCTGCCGACTTTCGCTTTGGTTTGCATGGTGAGCGTCTCCCGCTTCAATCCTGCGGCGGCCCCATGATCGTGAGCGCCGCAAGTAGACTAAAAATGATGATCGCGACGTTAATCAATAACTCATCCAATCATTGACCCCTGTTTCAGTTTTTGCCGGGAGGTGGCGGCGGGCTGGTGGGCCTTGGGCCGCGATCACTTCGCCCTTCATCGACGACGCTTTGGCTGCCGCCGCTGCTGCCGATCCTGAAATCGCCCCGCCGAGAAATGTTCTTCTGTCCATGATGCGTATTACTTTCTGATTTTGTTGGAAAATCTGATGATCTCTTCGCCATACGTTTCGACGACACTCTTTACCCAGTCGCGTTGCACGACAGTCAGCTCAGATTCAAAGCCCTCAAACAGCGTAGACGATCCAACGGCAGATCGATACCAATTTTGCGTAGTTCCCGCGCCCTCTCTGACCTCAAGGTTGATTTTGATGTTCACTGCCTTATCCCTCACTGAACTTATGGATTACCCTATGATGTACATTCACTTTTCACGATCCGAATCTTCCGCGAGTAGTCGACATTCCAGCACGTCATCTCTCGGGAATGCTCCTCGTTGAACTTTTCCGCCGCCGCGATCAGTTCTTTCGACGGTCGGATGTCCATGTCCTCGTAGCCGTCCTCACTCAGTCGACTGAGGTACTCGTCTATGGCATCCTTAACGTAAAGCACCCGCGTTTCAGGGGTCGCCGCGAAGCACCATTCCGGCCACTCCAGCGGTTCTCCCGTCTCGTCGTCTAAATGGTATTCGTGCAGATGCTCAATGAGTTCGTCGATGCTGCTGAACCAACCATCATTGGCGCCAACTCCTTCGCAAAACACCATTCCCGATTCGTATGGAACTTCAGTAGCCATATCGATTTTGGACTGAAGTCGTTTAGCATTCCTCTCTTGCCAATACAGCGCGTCGCACGGATCACATAATTGACGCGAGCGGTGAGAAGTCTTCTTGTATGGCTGATTGCACATCTCGCAGATTGGATCGGTGCAGCACTTTTCCGCAGCTTCGCGAGTACTTCGCGGTTCCTTGTCGCTCCCGAACGAATAAAGCGGATTAAGCGTCACCATACGGCACTGTCCACAAATCCAGAAATCGAGCGGCTTAGCGTTTTTGTCATAAAGTTGGATTGCATTGACCATGATTTCCTTTCGCGTAGAGCTTTATATCCAAAATATGGTTCGTCGGATCGATGCCTCCATGCCAGTCGGCCCTCTCATGATGCATGTCCAGCTATCGGTTTGAAACGATTCGTGCACAGTCCGGGCAATAGTGGTAATCTCCAGAAACTGCGTCTGCGACGGCATATTTCTTTTCGTGATTGCATGACGGACGCATTCTCGGCTTCAACCACGGCATGTTTTTAATTCGTTGGATTTCTTCTTCCAGCTCCGCTATACGCCGGTCCCGCTCCGCCAACTGGTGGAGCAGGAGCTGGCGGAATGCTGCTGCACCGGATTCCCACTGTGCTCGCAGCTCATCCCCTAACTTGAACCATTCCGTAGGAAATCTCGGAGAAACACAATTGAACAATTCTTGGCCTGGACTCACGTTTGTCTCCTCGCGCAGAGCCTGATTAGTACTGTTCACATGACGTCAATTGCTTCAGCCGCATAAAGCGGATACACAGGCCACGACTCAATGTCAGACGTCGAATTCTCCAGCTTCAGCTCCGCGTAATTGCGAGCTAAATCGTACTCCGCAAATAGCCTTTCATTTCCGTCTGCGTCAAACACGAGGTACGCGATTGCGGACTCCTGCTCGGTTGGGTCTTTTGTCGAGTCCTGTCGTACCATGTCAGTTAGTTGAATTTGCATTTTCGCCTCGCACAGAGCTGTCCACGTACCGTGAAATCTAACTCAACAACAAAACCTATTTCCTACATTTCGGGCAGATTTCACCCTTATTCAAATCGCGAATAAGCGGTCGTTTGCAATTCCTACAGACAGCCATAACCACTGGCTTATTGACGGTCGCCCGTTTCCACTTAATCATGACACCCTCCAAACAGAACAAGGGAATACCATAAATCTCGAAGTCAATTACCCTGCGATTGTCCGCAGTTTCGGGAACTCCCTCACGGCCAAATCTGCAGGCCATTCAGAGATGTCTCCGCCTTTTTTGTCGCGGATTTTCGCCTCCAGCATCCCAGGCAATGACGGCGATTTCGTAAAAAGATTTCCCGTCCAGTTTTCCCCGAGTTGCTTAACAAAACAGGGTATTTCGCCCCATTGGCATTGGCGAACAATATCGCGAATCCACTTGACGTCGCACGGCCTCGATCTGCTGCCGGACTCGCCGCCGATAATCACCCAATTGAATTGGCAGTCGAATCTTGTTCGGGGAGGAATCGTAAAGTCGACTGGACCGAGCAAAGGTTCAATGGACAGAAACCGCACCTGGATAATGTCACGCCAATCATTCATATGAACGACAGCAGAATTTAGAGTTTCCTGATCAGACACCGAAGTTCCCATCCAGACGTTAGACGGCCAATTGCCTTTCCAATGATCAGGGACACACCGTAATACTCGCTCCGGACGTTTCGTGAGAAATTGCCAAATCAGGTTCGGTGTGCACTCAGCCATCGCAAACAAATCGAAGCGAAGATCGTCCATCGTCGCATGACGATACTCGTTGTCGCGAAACGACTGTTTCATAAATTCAGGGAGAGAATCAAAGCCGCCCTTCGGAAGTGGGCAATATCGTCCCCGCTCTCTTTCTGAGACGGTCAACACGCAATGATCCGAATCCAGAATCACACCGTGCCAGTCTTCCATCACATCCGCGAGCGAGGCACAGAACACCTTATCGATTCTGCCGTTCTTTTTGGCCTGTCGATCCCATGCCAGCGGAGTCTTCCACATCGAATCCGAAGCACGAATCCGGTTGCCATTCGGCCCCCATTTCACGCCGCGAATCTTCACGGAATAATTGACTTCTGCATAGCAATTCGCGCAGCCGGAAGCCACTTTTGTGCAACCAGACCACGGGTTGAACGTGTGATCGGTCCATTGAATCTTTGTTTCTTCGCCCATTATTTCCTCGCGCAGAACACACTTTTGTTCCGTAAATCAGCCAATCGGTACAAGGGAATTACCCACCAATCACTCTTTAGCAGCCTCAAACACCCTGACAATCGTCGCCGGGCCAAGGTCGCGGGAGAAATCGCACTGACGGAATCGCACTTCGCGGATATATTTCGGACCGTCATCGTGAAAAAAACCTACGACGACCATCGCATCAAATAATTCCTTACAATTCCCCCTACCGCACGAATCTGCATCCCAGAGCCTCTGATTCGGCCCCAGGATGCGCGTCACCTCGACCGTGACAGGAACGTCGAACGGCTTGCGACGATGCCCCCACGCGATTAATTTGGCCTCGATCTGCTTTCTGACCTTGGCCGAGCTGAACCATTTCGAGCCGCGACCGTCGTTGCCGTTGGTCAACTCGATGTCGAGCTTCGCTTCGTGCAGCAGTTTTGGTTTGACTTCCGTTGTCATTTTGTGTCTTTCCTGTTCAGACGATTTTGACCACGCGTCTTGCTCTTTCGGCAGGATCGTTAATCCACTCCCTTCGAAGGTCATCTCCTCCGAGTTCGAGCAGAGATCCCGCCAAGATCCGTGATGCGATCCGAGCGTCGAACACCTGTGCCAGCTCGCTTGGCTTGACATTGCTGGTAATGATCAACGGCCTGTCGCGTCGAACGTCGAGCAATTTCAATAGGATCTCATTTTTCCATTCGTTGGCGATTCCCGAGCCGATCTCGTCGAGCACAACAAGACCTGTGTCTCTGATTGCGGGGAAGCTTCCGATTTGGCCGTTTTTAGACGCTCGGATTGTTTCTTCGACGAAATCCCCGTATCGCAGGAATGTCGCCCCGTCGCGTGACTGGAACCCGACGAAAGCACGAACAGCCAGAAATGACTTACCGCGACCAGTTGCGCCATGAACGAAAATCGGGAACAGCCTTTCGCGGACGAGCCGCCGCAGTTCGTCAATCGCCTCTTGGTTGATCTTCGCATCATCGAGAGACTCAAATCCCGCCGGCGCCCGGCGCTTCCATCCATCAGGTAATTCCTGCTTTTGCCAGATCGTCGCCGATTTCGTTGCTTGCTGCATGTTCCGGACGTATTCCGCCATGACGTCCCCGACCTGTGTCTCTTCGCTCACTTGTTTTCTCCCACGACTTCAGTTCGTCGTCGAAATGGCCGTCTTGCAAAAACCTCTCGGAACTCCAGCAGTAGACCGCGTCTCGACCCTTGTCAGACGACGCGAAAAGCTTTGTTCGCTGGATCAAATGGATTGCCGCCTGAGATTCCGAGCACTTAATTTTCGCCTGAATCTCTACCAGGATCTTCGGCCAGAGATTCCAGCAAGCCCTTTTCCCCGTACGTTTGCCGGCGGGGTATGATTGCCACCAATCCTCGAATTGCTTGGAATGGCCTTCGATAAATGTGAGGTCATCGCCCGCGTTATTAATTAAAGAATTAGATTCCGAAGAAGAAGATGAAGATGAAGCCTTTGGATTCTGTTTAACCCCACCTTTAACCCCACCTTTGGGATCACCTTTAAAGGTCAGTGCCGGATTGCCGCCTCCAGCCTTCCCAGCTTCGCTACACTTCCTGCGTTTCATTTCATCTCGGACCACACGACGGCAGAAGATGGCACCAGATTGATTCCGGGAACACACCCCCTTCGCCAGCAGTTCTTCGAGCGCACGAGTTACCTCAGCATTGTCACCCCCGACGGCCGCGACGATGTCTCCATCGGGCCACGGCACGCCGGAAGTTGCAAAAACGCCCCGTTCTTCGCACTCAAATGAAAGACAGATCATGTCAATCCAAACCCCCTTCGCTGACTTCGTGCACCGGCGAAGAGAGGGATCTTTTAACCAGTCGCCTGGGTAAAATTGGAATGACGGCAACTTCGACACTTACGCAGCCTCCATGCTTCCGACAATCAAAACAAACTCGGCTGCGACTTCTTCACGTACTTCGGTTGACTCACCAGCGGCGGCAGACAGCAGAATTCGCGCCCCGCTGCCGTCAGGATCACGTCGCATCCATACACCTTGTCGCTGTTGACGATCTGCACTTCGTCACGTTCGATCACGAGACAGCGTTTCTTGGCATCAGCCATCGCCGCAGGAACCGGGAAATACTTGCACCGCCCGAATGCCGCCTTGCATGCGATGCCGACGATTTGCGGCGATTCGAACTCGACAAGCAGCGTTTTTAGTTCGGGGTCTGTCATTAAATAACACCTTGAGTTGACCTGACATGACGAGACTAGACTAGACTAGACGCGACCAGAGAAATGTCGCCATCACCTCTTTTTCGGCCTCGAAGCCGCGATCACGTTTGCGACCTGCTCGGGAGAATCTGCTTCGAGCGTGTCAACACTTCCGTTACCGTCGACGCCGTCGCCAAGCGTGAGCGTGTCGCCTTTTCCGAGGCGGAACTTAAACCGCGTGCCTTCTGGGTCGGAGTCGACGCACTCGATGTTTTCACGCTTCAGGATGTCGAGGCACTCGGTTAGTTTGCTGGCCGGCGGTTGTTCGGTTTGCTCATCTTCCGCCGACGCCTGCGAGTCGAAGTGATCACCGATTAACTCCGCAATCTTGATTGGGTCGGACCGCTCAGCCGTGGTTTCGATGATCTCGCGATCCTCGTCTTCGGCGATTGCGTCACGGAATTCAGGCGACAGCACCAGCCACTTGGAGAGACGTCTGAAAGCCGTCTTTTTTGCCATTTCTGACCAGTCCGTTTTCCACGGTCCCGAGCTTCCAGACTTCGAGCGTCGCTGAATTCCGTTGACTTCGGATATCGACAGAACCTCGCATTTCTGCGTCCCGTCCTTGTTTCGACACATCGCGTAGACCGCGTAGCAGTCCCCAGGCTTTTCTGGCTTGTCGGCATCGCGACGCAGGAACCAGGGAACGTGCCGAGTGATCTCACCCAACGAATATTCGAAGATGTCGCCCTCATCCGAATCGACTCGCTCGAACACTTCGTCGCTCTTCGTTTGATTCATTCGTAATTTGCTGTGCTGTCTGCGTCTCAGGATTCATCACGACTTGCTCGTCAATGACAACACCATTAATGGCCCACACGGAAAACAATCCGTCGGAATATGTGACAGCTGGACCATTCTCGTTGTGTAATTGTCCATCTTCGTTTAGGTGGATTTCCGACGGACGTTCCGTAGCGAAGACAACACCGTTGAGAACCCAATAATAACCGCAGTTTTTGACGAGATCGTGATAGTTGCGATCAATCGCAATTCCACATTCACGATTAAAGAAATCAGACCATGCGGCAAATCCAGCCCATAGAGATCCTGACCAATAAGAGAATCCCGCCGAGCGAACCGCCGAGCGAACCGCCGAGCGAACCGCCGAGCGAA
>JGI26470J50227_1000846_pt1 | contig 11717 bp, 10 predicted proteins | sample FreactTroBogLake_FD_50227 | JGI IMG/M metagenome (IMG submission 50227) | reverse complement strand
CCCCGTCTTCTACTGCTTTGACCCCAGTCAGCACACAGATTAAGACATCGTCCCTTCAATTGAACCAGATTCCCGACAGGTTGATTATTCAAGTCCGCAACCCGCTGTCCTCTACGGCGTGGGGTCAGCCAGATGCCTTCCTTGCGATTCAGGGCGTTAGTATCAACTTCAATAACCAGTCTGGTATTCTTGCCTCGGCTACCCAGCAAGACCTGTATCGCTACTCTGTGGAGAACGGTTCTAACCAGTCGTGGTTGGAGTTCAGTGGTTTCGCTACTGTCCCCGACAACGTCACGGGTATGGGTAAGAAGATTCCGACCGCTGGTTCTCTGTTGATCTTGGAGTTCGGCAAGGACATCCAACTGACAGAGGATTACTACTCGGCTGGTTCTCTCGGCAACTTTAACTTACAGATCAACTTGACGGTTGCGAACCAGTTCTCTTACGCCATTACCCCAGAGATTGTTCTCATCACGATGAACTCTGGTCTGTTCGTGAATGAGCGTGGAACTTCCTCTACTTACACTGGTATCCTCACCAAGCAGGATGTGTTGGAGGCTTCGGCTCAACAGGCGATGTTCCAGTCCAGCGTCAAGCGTATGGTCGGTGGTGGCTTCTTGGACTCTCTCAAATCCGTTGCGGGTCACGTCCTTCCTCATCTGTTGAAGCACGGCAAGGAGCATCTCGCCAAGATGGATCACCCAGTCGCAAAGGGTGTCGCTTCCGCTCTTGGTGCGATGGGCTACGGTAGTTCGGGCGGTGGCTCATCTGGCGGTGGTTCGTCTGGCGGTGGCTCGTCTGGCGGTGGCTCGTCTGGCGGTCGTATGCGTCTTGCCGATCGTCTGATGAAGTAAAACGATTCCGACTAATGAATAAATAATTTTCGCATAATTTTTTTATTGTTGCCTAATAATAAAAAGAAGATGTCTCAATTGGAAGTCTCAAAGAACGCTCTGCCCCAGTTCTCTTACACATTCGGTGCTATGGTTGCGGGTGTTACCCCTAACATCGTTGCGGTTATTCCCCAGTTCTACCCCGCCTGTTCTAAAATTGTCGGTTGTGTCCGAACCACCGCAGGTGGAACAGTCGGTCAGCCCTATGCCGACCTCCCCCCCGTTGTTGCTGGTTCATTCCCGAAGCCTCAACTCCAATCCTCATCGGCTACTGATACCTCCATCTATACGATGTATTGGGTCAATCAAACCGCCCAGTCTCAAATCGCATCCCTCCTCCCTTGCTAAATGAATCTCCGACACAATTAATATTTCGTTTTTTTTATTGTTGCCTAATAATAAAAAGAAGATGTCACTATACGAGGTCGCATCCGAATCGCAAATCTATTCCTACACAATGTCGGCTATGATCGCTGGTACGATAGTGAATGCCGTAGCAATGCCTAACTTTGCTGGAAAGAACTCTCACATTCTCGGTTGTGTCCGAGTGACCGTAGGTGGAACAATCGGTAATCCATACGCTCGTCAAGCAACAGGTCTATCTACTTTTCCTGTTATCCAGATTGTATCAGATAATATCGCAGATACTTCTGTTTATCGCATCTATTGGACGAATGAAACATCAGAGTCTCAAATCGCTTCCGTCCTTTCTTGTTAATCCCGCCATATTCCAAAAACCAATAAAAATATTATTCGCAATATTTTTATTTGTTGCTATATTATAAAAAGAAGAGATGCCTTACGACAATCCATACAACAGACGAATCGCCAACGAGATTCATAACATTAATGATCGCTATGCGATGCTGTATGCTTATAGCCCAGTAGATGGGCGTGATTCAGGCTATGCCGAGGGCGGTTCCAATGCGGGTGTCCTGTTTCAAATGGGAAACGCCTCCAAACGAGATGGAGAAGATAATATGTATAATGATGAACTACATCTGCCTCCGCAGTATTTCTACGGCAACAGTGCCGAATCAATGATGGGCGGAAATGGCTTCGCAGAAGGAACATACCGTGATACGGGCATCGGTCAGCAAATGGGTGCTTCTCCCGTCGGTCATTACGAAAAAGGGATGGGAATGAGTGGTGGTAATCTATGGACGGACATCTACCACGGTTTTGAGGATATGGGATCTGACATCGGTAAAGCCACCGACTATGTATTCGGATCAGGTAAGCCAGAACATTTCCGTGTGCTGGGTCGTATGATCGGTCACAAGATGAAAGGAATGGGAATGAGCGGTGGCTCGTGGTGGGATAGTTTAAAGGAGGGTGTGTCCGATGTTGTCGGTTTCCTTCCCGAACTCGCCATTCACGCCGTCGGTGGCGATGCCCCCGCCGTGAAGGAAGTCGGTGGAGCAATCCTCGGTGATCCGAAGGTTGGCGGTGCGATTCTCGGCAATCCTGACCCTTATCCAGTCAAGGGCGATTCCCAGCGTATTGCGGGTCGTGGTCGTGGTCGTCCCAAGGGTTCAAAGAAGGGTGGAGCGAAAGAGATGGTAGGCGAGAAACAAGGCGACCTATTGGCGATGCCTTCGCCTGTTCTTGCTAACGGTGTCCCACCCCAGTCCCAATTGCGAGGCTCTTACGGCGGTGCGAAGCCAGATTCCGAGGCGATGAAGAAAGCCGTGATGAAAGCAGTAGAGAAGAAGATGAAGGGCGGTAAGAACCTATCAGGAATGACGGACAAGCGTGAAGTCGGTGGCGATAACCTAAAAGGAATGACGGATAAACGAGCCGAGATGTCAGGCGGTGATGGTCGCAAGAAACGAGCCGAGATTGTGAAGAAGATTATGAAGGAGAAGGGAATGAAAATGATTGAAGCCAGTAAGTATGTGAAGGAACACAACCTCTACAAGAAATAATCGGCGATAAAATACGGATTGATTTATTTTTTTATATTGACTAATATAAAAGAAGATGTCAAGTGCTGAAACATTACGAGCCAAGCAAAATATGGAAGTTCTTGATGTATGGAAGAACCTATATTCACAAGTGAATGCTCTCACCAAACGGCAGATTTCGGTATTCCCCGATACACTCAAACCCAAGACCCAGCGGGACTTGGAAACAGAGGTCAATGTTGATAAAAGCGTAGAAACCATCAACAGGACACTGGAAGGCAAACTAACCTCCTTGGAAGCCGTGATCCAATTCTTGGAGTTCCAAAATGTCGGTCTTCAAGGTCAGCCCATCAAACAAGCCAATGTCATTCCTTTCCAGAACGCCTTTACCAATGCTGTTAATACTGGCGATGTCATTCCATTGTGGAACAGTATCGTTCGTTTTTACACCAAGCAGGGATTATCCAAGCAATCCCAAGAAATGGTGAAGGTCAAAGTCCAAGAGTTGGAGGCGAATCTGGAAGCCATTCTGTTCGGTTTTCAACAGACCGTGGAAAAGGTGTTTGAAAAACGCTCCTTCTCTACCGCCATCGGTCTGAAAATGCTGGACTTTCTACGAACCCAATCCGTCTATCAACTCATCAAAGATCAGGTGGATAATTCCTCATTTGAACTGATTTCTGTTCCTCTTCTGGATACTGCGTTTAAGAACATCTTTGCGGAACTGACCCAAGAACAACGGGAACTTCTTCAATCCATCGCAGACCGTGGTGAGTTGGGTGAAACGCCTATCCGAAAGATTCCTACCATCGCCACAGGTGATTTTGATGAACGAATCCGTCAAGTCGCCAGTGAGTTGGGCGTGAGTGTTGCTCGTCTTCCTGTGGATCGGCTACGCACTCTGACCCAGAGGGATTTTCAGAAGTGGGTGGATCAAGCCATCCAAGAAGTGAAGGGACGCAAAGTAGTATGGGAAGAGAACGAACGAAAAGCCGTGGAACGACTCGCACAGAAGCAGGATGAATTGGATCAGATTGAGCGTCGGTTAGCCGATATTCCTCGTCTGGAAGGAATCTTGCGAGATCAGATTCGTCAGATTGAGGATGATGAGTTCAAGGTAGATGAGAGTGATCTAATGGAAGTCCCAGAAGCCCCTGTTGCTCCTGCCGACCCTGATGTGGAAGATTATGTAGATAGCGAAGGTCACTGGGCGGAAGGAGGTTATGAAGAAGCCTATGCGAGATACGAGAGAGAGTATGATATCTACAAGAAAGCCTTTGATAAACGCCGTGAAGTGATGGAATGGAATGACTTTGTCCGTGAAATGGCGGAAGAACGAGATAGAGAAGGTCGTGAAGAATTGATAAAGGATAAAGAGCGTGAGTTGGAGGAACTGGAACAATTATTCCAGCAATTACAAGAACAACGAGACAGCGTAGAGGAAGAAGTGAATGAGTTGATTCGTAATACGGATCGTAGTCCCTTCTCGGGTCGCAACGTAAGAAGAACAGGTAATGCTCTTGCCGAACTTGCCCGAATCCGTCAGAAATACCGTCATAAACAGACAATGGGTCGTGGAAAACCCCACAAGGGAGCGGACATTGATACCCGTGGTCTTGCCTCTATGCGTCATCATTACGGAGCAATGGATAAGTCCAGTGACAAGGATGATAGTGAAACAGATTCCGAATCAAGCGACGAAGAGGATGCGTTGGACTTTGATGACCGCCGAAACGATATGTATTACTCTCGTCCGAAAAAGTAAAAACTCGTAAATATCCTAATTTATTATATGCTGTATATAATAAAGATGGACGTTCTGGAACGCAAACCCGCCAGTCAATACAAGGATGACCTTAAACGCATTATCAAACTTTTAACCTATAAGAAACACAAGTTAGAACTAAAAGGCAGTTCAAGTCTTGCGTCCCAACGGTATTTTTCGGATTACGACCTCTTTTGTGTCGTAGAGAAGCCAATGGAAGCCGATTTCGTCAAGTTCTTACAAGATACATTACAAAAAATCAAAGAATCCGATGATATGTGGATGGTTGAACTCAAACTCCAAACAAAGGGACGGATTCCGAAGAAGGTCAGGATTTACCCAAATCAAACGCTAAAAGAGGCTGATGTGGGAAAGGTCTGGGATAAACTGGACTTTATCAAGTTGGATCTCGTAGCAAGAATGGAGAATCGTTTTACAGAGGTGTCGGTCATTTACAGTTTCACCCCAGCCGTTCCTACCAAGGAGGAATATATTAAATCGCTGGAAGACGACATTCGGGAACTCCGTAAGGAGAAGAAATACTACAAGATTCTCAAACGACAGTTCAATATCTATAAAGCCGAGGACGACAAGAAGCAACTTCTCCGCCTCTCCAAGATTTTCAACGGCGAACTCGGTAAGGAGTATCAACTCATTAGCAATCTGGAAGCCATCGCCAAAGTGTTGGAATATCATCAAGATCCGCAACTCTTTAAGAAGGTCACCATCAATCTCAAAGACCTCCACCAAGACTCCTCGGTTGCCGATGCGGAACACATTGAAGAGATGATGAATCGCCGTTCCAAAGAATTAAACGACAAGGCGAAAAAACTCCTTTAACAAGACATCTCTTTCACGTCTTCTATCGTGAGGTTCTGAATCGGAGGAAGGGGAATCATAGAGGAACTGTTGATGTTCTTGTAGGCTGGGTTTTTCGTGGTCTGTATTTCTGGTTCAAGGAACTCATTAAGGGAGGGATCTTCCTCAACGAGGAAGGTAAGGGTGGGAGTGATCTCAACCAGACGATAATTTTTTTCGCCATCTGCGGTTGCTGTGGTAAGTTTCGCAACAATAAACAAGGTAGAATCCTCATAATCAACAACATCATACTTCTGATCTTCACAGAAGTCTTTCGCCCGTTCCAGCGTCCAAGCAGGATGGTCGGATTCGGCTTTCTTCTCAAATAGGACGTAGTCAATCATTTTCTTTATTATTAGCAAATAATAAAAAAAATAACAATTTTACACGTAAGTATCTTAACAGTTATAATAGCCGATTCGTTCAAAATCGGCAACAGGAACAGACGGTAGAATCAATGGGATGTATGGGATGTTCGGAAGGGGTTCTTGTGGCGGAGGGAATGGGATGTATGGGATGTTCGGAAGGGGTTCTTGTGGCGGAGGGTTCGGAATGTCTTGGATCTGTGCGAGGCGTTCTTGTTTGCGTTGGTTGTAGCGTTGTTTCGCTCGGGCATTCAGGGCTTCCTTGTTCTCCTCGTAGTAAGTCTTGTGGTAGTTTCGGATGCGATCGGGTTGATAGGATGGAGGCACTTCGGGCTTATCCTTCTTCTTGTGGGAATTGTAATAGCGACGCTGGGCTTCTCGCAACTGGATACGACGCTTCTCTTCCTTGGTGAGGGTAGTCTCGTTATCAGATTCGGATGACATCTCTTTATCTATAATAAAGATTATCTTTTTAAATTAGTAATCACGCTTTTAATTTAATTATTCAAACCGGAAGCCGTCAATTTTATTATAAATGGAGGGATGGAGGATGTGGAGGATTCTCGGCGGACTTCGTAGCAAAAGTTGATCGGTCTGGGTTGTCTATCTTTTTTTTGTCAATCTGAAAATAATCCTCCATAACCTCCATCCTTCCACTTTCTATACCTTTGATGAGGGTTTCTGATTGATGAATAGTATTATTATGGAGGGATGGAGGATATGGAGGATCTTTTTGACTTTGACAAAAAAAAGTTTAGAGATTCAGACCAACCAACTTTTCCAGTGGAGACTGGCGATAATCCTCCATAACCTCCATTCCACCATTCGTCAAGGGCTTCGCCCTCATCATCAGAAGAACCACGAACACACACACACCTCTTTAAACCCCCCCTTGCGTCTTCGGAGTCTCCACCCCCGTCCCTCTTCCGGCACGATGAGGATTCCGGTGTTGAAAAATGAAATCCAGAAACCAAAAGATATAAAATTGATTNNTCCTGATTGCGTTTTATTAACTTAAAAAGATAATCTTGTATATAATAAAAGAGATGACGACGATCACAACTTACGAAACCCCNAACCTCCTGACTCTGGAACGCCTGATCCAGTCCAAGGCACTCTCCAAGGCAGAGATACACGCTTTGAAGTCCTTCAAGGAGAAGATTGACCCCAAGACGAACTCCGTGAAAGTAGAATACACGACTGACGGCTTCGGTCGCTTCAAGGCAACCGCCAAGGGAGGCAGATACAAAACTTCTACTACGGCTACGGGGATGAAACGAGAACTACGCAACCTGATCTATGGAGAAGCATACGATGACCTTGACATCGTGAATGCCTCGGGACAGGTGATGTGTCAGTTGTTCCAACGCAACGGATTGAAGACCGAGAAGATGACCTATCTGAATGAGAACCGTGAGGCAGTCTTGGCGATGATTATGGACTTCCACGAGCAGAAAGTGGAACGAGCCACCGCCAAGGACATCCTCATTGAGGTCTTCTTCTGTGGTGGAGGACATTCCTCTCAATACTGGGAGTTCAACCCCTTCACCAACAAGAAAGAAGTCATTCACCGCTATGCCCTCCCACCGTTTGTAGAAGAACTGAAAAAAGAATACACCGCCAACCTAACCGCCGTCCTTGGCTTGGAGAAGTATAAGGCGTTGAAGGAAGGTGTCGTGAAGAAAGAGAAAGAACGATGCGAGAAGAGCGACGAGAAGTATGAAGAGCCGTGGATCGGTCAGTATGGTGCGACCCTGTATCAAGACGAAGAACGCAAGGTATTAGAAGTGTTGGTGAAAGCCATCCGCAAGTTGGCGAATGAGCGTGGTGTCAAGAACGATGTGATCGGTGCGTTAATCTATGATGGACTCCATACCGTTAAGGAGTTTGAGATCATCAACTACAAGGAGCAACTGGAAGCCTCTATCTTGGGTGAAACGGGATACAAGTTGAAGTTGGAGATCAAGGATATGATGGTAGATGATGATACCCGAGCCTATTATCTGGGCGATGTGAAGGGCGAAGTGTCCTATGAAGCCCATCGTGCGGAGTTTGAGAAGACCCGCTTCAAGACCAAGATCGGCAAGTTTCCCTTCCACACGATCCGAGGCAATGACATCATCAGTCGTGATAAGACGGCATTCCAAGTCTCCAACGAGGACTGGATGATTGGAGCATCGGACTTCCTGAAAGAATGGTTCGCCGATCCGTCCAAGCGTTCCTATGAAGAGATTGAATACGCCTGTGTGAAAGAAGAGAATCAGAAAGACAACATCTTCTATGCGTTTCCCACGTTACGCTACAAGACGATCGCCTCCGTTTCTACCGAGGAACAACGCCAAGACAACATCAAGTTCTTCCAAGAGTATGTTTCCTTACTGGTGGAGGGCAAACCCATCTTTACCAACGAGCAGAAGGACGAGGAACAGATGGAGAAGGAGAAGTGGGCGAAGTGGATGACCTTTTGGATGGCGGACATCCTGTTGAATCCTGATGACAAGGGCAAACAACCGATCGCTATTATCCTGTGGGCGAAGCAAGGATCGGGAAAAACGACCCTTCGTATGCTAATGGAACGATTCCTTGGAAAGAAGTGCGTCCATCACACCGAAGAACCCACCAAAAACGGCGACATCCTCCACGAGTTCAACTCCACTTTGAAGTATAAGTTATTCTTGGAGTTTGAAGAGATCAATATGCGAACCCATTCTGAATCCGTAGGTGCGATTAAACAACTCATTACCAACCACACACACACCATTACACACAAGGGACAAGACTCGGTGGATGTCAAGGCATCCGAACGAGCCATCTTCACGACCAACATCTCCAACTCTGCCTGTATTGAGAAGGGCGACCGACGCTATGTTGCGTATGCGATGTCTAACGAGAAGGTCGGCGACACGGAATACTGGAACAAGTTCTATACGAAGTTGAACGACGACAACTTTATCAAGGACATCGCCGACTATCTCTGCTCCTTTGCGGATCAGATCAAAACCTATGCCTTCCGTGATGAGCGACCCTTCTCTGCCTACTACAAGACCCTCGTCCAACTCTCAATGCCCTCTGAACTGGACTTCTTGAAGGACAAGTTGTTCTACCACGCCACCTCTATGGAAGGCTACAAGGACGAAGCGTCTAACACTCTTGTTGTCCCGAGTTCCACCCTCTGCGAACTCTACAACGAATGGCGTAAGGCACACGCTCTGGAAGCCAAGGTGTCTTCCAAGAGTTTCACCGCCAAGATGGAAACTCTTGCCGACGAGTATGGCGTGAGCCACAGGAAGATGTCCTCTTCCAATGTTTTCGTGATTGACATCGCAAAGGCAAAGGAGATCCTTAAAAAAGACTTTCACCTCACCGAAGACGATCCGAATGTTATGCGAATCCTGATCCAGCCTGTCGCCAACGGAGCATCCGTCTAAACGAACACACACACCTCTCTCTTTGTATCATCTTTTTTATGATATATGATTATCATAAAAAACAGGAATAAAAATTGATGACAAACAAGCCGAGGACTTAAAGACGACCACAATCCAATGACTACTTTAACCCGCTCTATCGGCAACGAGATCTTCAAGACCATCGTGGAGATGTCCTATGAGATGGCGTATTGGGACAGAGCCGACAAGGAATATGCGAAGTGCCGTGAGATACTGGACGAGTTCTACGATGGAGTCCAGACCAACAAACGCAAGAAACGAGTCTTACGATCTCATCAAGCGACCAAGGGCGAAACTTTCCGATCGCAACCGTTTATGCGTCTGGGAATCCCTCTCTTCTTCTCTATTCATATGGAATACGAACGATACACGGACACACAGAGCAAGATCCGAGAGCGTGGAATCTTCACCATCACTGTCTCCAAGAACGAACGCCAAGATCTCCATCACTATTCACGATTCCGTTATGAGTCCGACGAACAATGGCTCACCGAAAAAGCAGAACTCAAAAACATCTTCATCAACGGCGGACTCGGCTACTCACTGTGGGGTCGCCCCTCTAAAAAACGATTCAACTGGATCCTCCCACTCTCAATTAAACACTAAAACGACTACCTTCTCTTCTATCATCATCTTTGGCTTCTCTTCCTTTATTTTTTTCGGCTTTTTCGGCTCTTTCACCCTCTTCTCACGAACCTTTCTCGGTTTTTTTACTTTTTTCTCCTGATCCATCTATACGGGTCGGAGAAGATATTTACCACAAACTAAACTCACGGGACAAGGCTCGTCACCGTTTGATCGGCAGTTAATCCACGGCGTTTCTCTTCCTCTTCTACGAAATCGTGGAACTGTTTCAAATCCATTCCCTTTAACATTTTGAGCGTCCGTAGGACACACCAACGACCACAGTCATTTACACCATTGGCTTCCTTTTGATACTTGGTTTTGTTATAAACAATCTCGTCGGGTGAATTATCAAACAGCATAGATAGCATCGGTTTCCCCGCACCGAGTTGTTCCCGACGCTCCAACGGAGTCCAAGTCAGTGGGGCATCCACATAACCACCATACGAATCAAAGTATTCCGCTATACCATCCTTGGGGCGACTCACTACCGTCCAATGACCCTTATTTGGTGAATCTTCGTATAAGAGAAAGGAAAAAGATTTAGGGTTCGGAAGCAGATCGTGTAATGTTGGATACTTACTCAACTCGGAATACCGAAGAATTAAGGCATTCGGCAGGTAATCTCTTATATCACCATCCGATAATGGGACAGCCATTTCTTTTACAATCTTTCCAGACATCTTTATTAATATGCGATATTTTATTCTCTCCTCTATAATAAATGACGACGTGGAATATTCCGTTACAGTTAAACAATCTCCAAGCCGAGATTAGTCATCAACAGGCGATCGGCTTAACAAACCCTCTCAATACCAACATCCAAGCGAATGGGTTCTATTCATCGGGAGCATCCGCCCCTCCTGCGGGAACGGCTTCTATTGTGTTAGGTGGAGGACAACAGTTTCTGGTTGAAACCACCGATCTAACCCCACAACTATCCGTGAATAATTCAGGCGTTCAACTTGGATTACAAGGGACAGGTTATACGGTTACCGCTCCCACAGTTACCAATTCAGCAGACTCTTCNCANCAAGTCGCTACGACTGCTTTCGTTCAATCCGCCATCGGTTCGGGTCAATACGACGTGTTGTCCGTTTCTACCACTCTTNCNGGTCTTACNCCNCAAACCGCNACCAAAGGTAATGTTGTAATCGGTGGAACACTNAATCCNGCTTCGGGTGGAACGGGTGTGACGACGGCAACNGGCTACCTGTATGGTAATGGAACAAGTGCGATGACTTCCAGCACGACCATTCCTACTACCGCTCTTTCTGGAACGATCACCAACGCTCAACTGGCGAACTCTACCATTTCAGGCGTAGCCTTGGGTGGAAACCTTGCTAACCTCACGATTGGTTCAGGTCTTACAGGCACTTCTTCTACTTATAACGGTTCAACTGCCGATACGATTAGCATCCCCACTTCGGGTGTAACGGCTGGTTCGTATAACACAGCAAACATTACCGTCAATTCCCAAGGCATCATTACCTCTGCTTCCACGGGAGCGGGTGGTGTGACCTCCTTCTCGGCGGGAACAACGGGTCTAACCCCTAACACCGCCACAGGTGGTGCGATTACTCTTGGTGGAACTCTTGCGGTGGCGAATGGTGGTACGGGAGTCACGACCAGCACAGGAACAGGATCAACTGTTTTATCCGCAAGTCCTGCTCTGACGGGTGTGCCTACCGCACCCACTGCTACAACGGGAACAAACACGACGCAGTTGGCGACCACTGCGTTTGTTAGCAATGCGATTGGTGCGATTCCTGCTAACGTGACCTCCTTCTCGGCGGGAACAACGGGTCTAACTCCTTCTACCGCAACCAATGGAGCAGTTACACTCGGTGGAACTC
>JGI26470J50227_1000844_pt1 | contig 11735 bp, 10 predicted proteins | sample FreactTroBogLake_FD_50227 | JGI IMG/M metagenome (IMG submission 50227) | reverse complement strand
CCACCTTTCCCAGCGAGCTATGGCTTGTATGGCAAACCAACCACGATTAACAACACCGAAACCTTCGCAGCTGTGCCATTCATTATGGCTATCGGCGGACAGGCGTATTTGGACATGGGCAAACCCAATAACGGCGGGACCAAGATTTTCTCCGTTTCTGGCGACGTCACCTATCCTGGAAATTATGAAGTGCCAATGGGTACTCCTTTTGCAGAGCTCTTAAAGCTTGCTGGCGGGATGCGCGATGGCAGGGCGATTAAAGCGGTGATTCCTGGTGGATCATCGGCTCCAGTTGTCCCTGGCGCTCAGATGATGGACCTCACGATGGATTACGACAGCATTGCGAAAGCAGGCTCGATGCTGGGTTCTGGTGCGGTCATTGTGATGAATGACACCCGTTGCATGGTTCGCGCCTTATTGCGTCTCTCGTATTTCTATCACGAAGAGTCTTGTGGTCAGTGCACCCCATGTCGTGAGGGTACCGGCTGGTTATGGCGCATCGTTAATCGTATTGAACACGGCGAAGGTCGTCCAGAAGATTTAGATTTGCTCAATGATGTGCGGCGAATATTCAGGGCCGCACGATTTGTGCCTTAGGCGATGCTGCGGCGATGCCTGTCAGAGGAATGTTGAAGCATTACATGGATGAATTTGCGTATCACGTAGAACATAAGCACTGCTTAGAATCTGCGCGGCCTTTATAAAAGATATTGAGTACGGGACTTCTTAAAGTGAGCATGGTAGAAATCGAATTAGACGGTAAGACAGTTGAGGTTCCTCAGGGTTCGATGGTGATGCACGCCGCGAATAAGTTAGGCACCTACGTTCCGCATTTCTGCTATCACAAGAAGCTCTCAATTGCTGCTAACTGCCGCATGTGTTTAGTGGAAGTAGAAAAGGCACCCAAGCCTTTGCCTGCTTGTGCAACACCAGTGACACAAGGCATGAAGGTCTTTACCCATTCAGCAAAAGCGGTAGAAGCTCAGCGCTCAGTCATGGAGTTCTTGCTNATTAANCACCCACTCGATTGCCCGATCTGTGATCAAGGCGGTGANTGTCAGTTNCAAGACTTGGCNGTGGGTTACGGTAAGTCAAACTCACGCTACGAAGAAGAGAAGCGTGTGGTGTTCCACAAGAATGTCGGTCCATTGATTTCAATGGAAGAGATGTCACGTTGTATTCATTGCACCCGTTGTGTCCGCTTTGGTCAAGAAATTGCCGGTGTGATGGAATTGGGAATGATCAATCGTGGCGAGCATTCTGAGATCACTACTTTCGTTGGCCAGACTGTAGATTCCGAGTTATCTGGCAACATGATTGATATTTGCCCAGTTGGTGCATTGACCAGTAAGCCATTCCGTTACGCTGCTCGGACCTGGGAATTGGCTCGCAAACGCTCTGTGAGTCCACACGATAGTTTAGGTAGCAACACAACGATTCAAACTAAAGCCAACAAAGTGATGCGTGTGGTTGCTTTAGAGAATGAAGCCATCAATGAATGCTGGATTAGCGACCGTGATCGCTTCTCCTACGAGGGTATTAATAGCGCTGATCGCGTAACTTCACCGATGGTGAAGCAGGGCGGTCAGTGGTTGGAGACAGATTGGGAATCCGCATTGGATTATGTCTCACGCTCACTCAAAACGATTACTGCAGAAAATGGCCCGCAAGCAATTGCAGCATTGGCCCATCCAATTTCGAGCACAGAAGAACTTCATCTCTTGCAAAAGATTGTGCGTGGACTGGGTTCAGATCAAATTGAAACCCGTTTATTGCAATCCAATATTGACGGCGCCGCTAAAGCACCATGGCTCGGCATGCCGATTGCCAAGCTTGATCAGTTAGATCGCGCTCTGGTAATTGGCAGTTATTTGCGTAAAGATTTGCCATTGATGGCAGTGCGTCTGCGCGCAGCTGCTAAGCGTGGTCTGGCTCTCCATCGGATCGATGCGGGTGGTGACGATTGGTTAATTGATGCACCAAAGAGTCTGATTGTGAAGCCGAGCGCTTGGGTTAATAGTCTTGGTGAAGTTGCTATGGCAGTTGCGAAAGCAAAATCGACCTCAGCTCCAGCTGGTGTTACAGGCAACATTTCTCCTGCTGCACAAGCAATTGCGGATAGCCTGTTATCCGGTGAAACTGGCGCTGTATTCCTTGGATCGGCTGCTATTGCTCACCCTCATGCCAATGATCTTCATGTTTTGGCGCAATTTATCGCTGAGCAAACTGGCGCTACTTTCGGTTTCTTGCCAGTTGGTGGCAATGCTGTAGGTGCAAGCTTGGTTAACGCCAATGGCGCAGGTATTCATTCTGTTCTATCTGGTGAGCGTCGCGCAGTGATTCTCATGAATCTTGAGCCTACCCGTGATTTAGCTAACCCTGAGCAAGCTAAAGCCGCTTTAGCCAAAGCCAATACCGTGATTGCATTGACTGCATTCACCAGCCCGGATTTGCTTGAGAGCGCCGATGTAATTTTGCCTATTAGCACCTTTACCGAAACCGTCGCCACATTCATCAATGCAGAGGGTAGTGCACAAACCATTCAGCCAGCAGTGAAGCCCTTGGGTGATTCGCGTCCTGCTTGGAAGGTGCTTCGCGTGCTGGGTGGCTTACTTGGTTTAGATGGTTTCTTATTCAATATGCCTGAAGAAGTCTTAGGGGATGCTTTGGGTGAGGGCTTTGTTGGCAAACTCAATAACCAGTTCACCGGAACGCCTGCTGTAACGAGTGCTAATGCCGCACCTGTAAATGGCTTTGAGCGGGCATCGGATGTGAATATCTATGCGGTAGATCCTATCGTTCGTCGTGCTCCAGCCTTACAACGTACTAGCGATGCAAAACGAGGCAGTCAAGTTGGCTTGAACCAGGCTGCGATGAATGAGCTAGGTCTGAAAGAGGGTGATGTTGTTTCCATTGCTCAAGGCAATTTGTCGACACAACTGCCCGTTACGCTAGAAGCAAATTTAGCAGCGGGTGCAGTGCGTATCTCTGCTGGTACAGAAGCCAGCGCTAAGTTAGGCGCCATGTTTGGCCCAATTACATTGAGTAAGGTCTAAGAGATGACTGATTTCTTAAACCTCGTCACCAGTCAAGGACAAGCGATTTTTGGCTCTTTGTGGCCATTGGTTTGGGCCTTAGTGCGTATTGTGATTATTGTGCTGCCAATGTTCGGCGCGGTGGCTTATCTCACCCTCTGGGAAAGAAAGCTGATCGGTTGGATGCATATTCGTCTTGGGCCTAATCGAGTTGGACCTTTAGGCTTATTGCAGCCGATTGCCGATGCCCTCAAGCTCTTGATGAAGGAGATCATTTCTCCTGCACAAGCAAGTAAGGTGCTCTACATCATTGCGCCAGTGATGGTCATCATGCCGGCTTTTGCTGCTTGGGCAGTCATTCCTTTCCAGGCCAAAATGGTTTTGTCTGACGTCAATGCAGGCTTGCTATATGTGATGGCGATTTCCTCGATTGGTGTGTATGGCGTCATCTTGGCTGGCTGGTCATCGAACTCAAAATATCCATTCTTGGGCGCAATGCGTGCTTCTGCTCAGATGATTTCTTATGAAATTGCCATGGGATTTGCCTTGGTCACTGTTTTACTGACCTCTGGCTCTTTAAATCTGAGCACGATTGTTGAATCTCAAATGCACGGCTATTTCGCAAGCAAGGGTCTGAACTTCCTTTCCTGGAATTGGTTGCCTTTGCTTCCCATGTTTGTGATTTATTTCATCTCCGGCGTTGCTGAGACCAACCGTCACCCATTCGACGTAGTGGAAGGGGAGTCTGAGATTGTGGCCGGTCACATGGTCGAGTACTCCGGTATGGCCTTTGCGATGTTCTTCTTGGCTGAATACGCCAATATGATTTTGATTGCCGCATTGGCTTCCACGATGTTCTTAGGAGGCTGGCTGCCCATTGTAGATTTACCAATCTTGCGCGATATTCCTGGCTTCTTCTGGTTATTTGGCAAGACTTTCTTCCTCTTGTCCTGCGTTATTTGGTTGCGAGCGACATTGCCTCGCTATCGCTATGACCAGATCATGCGTTTGGGTTGGAAGATTTTTATCCCCATCTCAGTATTTTGGGTCATGGTTGTCGGTGCCTGGGTGGTATCGCCCTGGAATATTTGGAAATAGGTCAAGACGATGATTAAGAAAATCAACCAATTTCTCAATAGCTTGATGCTCAAAGATATTTTGACTGGCATGTCGATTACCGGTCGCTACCTCTTTAAGCCAAAAATTACAATTCAGTATCCTGAGGAGAAAACACCTCAGTCTCCACGCTTCCGTGGCTTGCACGCTTTGCGTCGCTATGAGAACGGGGAAGAGCGCTGCATTGGTTGCAAACTGTGCGAAGCAGTCTGTCCTGCCTATGCTATTACGATTGAAACCGCTGAGCGTGATGACGGTACTCGTCGCACGAGCCGTTACGACATCGANCTNACCAAATGTATCTTCTGCGGTTTTTGCGAAGAAGCNTGCCCAGTAGANGCGATTGTGGAGACCAATATTTTNGAATACTTTGGTGATAAGCGGGGCGACCTGTATTTCACCAAAGAGATGTTGCTAGCTGTGGGCGATAAGTATGAAAAAGATATTGCTGTTAACCGTGCAGCTGATGCACCTTATCGTTAATCGAATCGAGCGATAGCCCTATGACATTCGATACCTCCACTATCTTTTCAGTTTTCTTCTACGCCTTTGCGGGCTTATTGGTCATTTCTGCTTTGCGAGTGATTACAGCGCGCAACCCAGTACACGCGGCTTTATTTTTGGTCTTNGCCTTCTTCTGTGCCTCTGGTCTGTGGATGCTGCTGAAGGCAGAGTTTCTGAGTTTGGCTCTGATCTTGGTTTACGTTGGCGCGGTAATGGTGCTCTTCCTGTTCGTGGTCATGATGCTTGATCTTGATCTAGAACATCTGCGTCGTGACTTTAAGAAGTATTTGCCAGTCGCTTTCTTGATGGGTGCAGTAATTGTGTTGGAGTTATCGATCGTATTGATTCGTAGTTTTATCGGCACCAGTTCACCCGTGCAGCCCATGCTAGAAGAGTCCACCATGAGCAATACCAAGGCTCTAGGGATGTTGATCTTTGTAGATTATGTTTACGCCTTTGAAGTTGCTGGCGTGATTCTGTTGGTAGCTATTATTGCGGCCGTTGCCTTGACCTTGCGTAATCGTAAGGACGCAAAAGCGCAAAACGTAGCAGAGCAAATCAATGTGAAAGCTTCAGACCGGATGCGTATCGTCAAAATGAATACCGATATGGCTGCCAAGCAAGACGCCCGGGGAGAAAAGAAATGACCGTGACCCTGGCGCACTATCTCGTCCTGAGCGCAATTTTGTTTGCGACTAGCGTGATTGGTATTTTCCTCAATCGTAAAAACGTCATCGTTTTACTGATGGCAATTGAATTGATGTTGCTCTCAGTCAATTTAAACTTTGTTGCCTTCTCTCATTACTTGGGTGATATGGCAGGTCAAGTATTTGTATTTTTCATTCTGACCGTGGCCGCTGCAGAAGCAGCGATTGGTTTGGCAATCTTGGTCGTGCTCTTCCGTAAGGTGGATACGATCAACGCTGAAGACCTTGACCACCTTAAAGGCTAGACATGCAACTCACCTTAACTCTTCCTGTTCTCTGCGCTGTGCCGCTGGCACCGTTGTTTGGTTCCGCCATTGCTGGTTTTTTTGGTACTAAATTAGGCGGCGATCGCATTGGTCATGGAGCCTGTCAGTTTGTCACCATCCTGGGTGTGATGATTGCGTTTGTCTTATCCTGCTTTGTGTTGGTCCAGGTCATGGATGGTTTCTATTTCAATGGCACTGTGTATCACTGGATGCAATTGGGCGAGCTCAATCTCGATATTGGTTTCTTAATTGACCCATTGACTGCCACCATGATGTGTGTGGTGACCTTTGTGTCTTTGATGGTTCATATCTACACCATTGGTTATATGGCAGGGGAAGAGGGCTATAACCGCTTCTTCTCTTACATCTCTCTGTTTACCTTTGCCATGTTGATGTTGGTAATGAGTAATAACCTCTTGCAACTGTTCTTTGGCTGGGAAGCAGTGGGCGTTGTTTCTTATCTCCTGATTGGTTTCTATTTTGAGCGCCAGTCTGCTGTGTTTGCCAATATGAAGGCTTTCTTGGTCAACCGCGTGGGTGACTTTGGCTTCATTCTTGGCATTGGTTTGTTATTAGCCAGCACCGGCTCAATGCAATATGACGTGATCTTTGCGCAAAACACCGCTTTAGCAGCGCAAAGTTTGCCTGGTACCGGTTGGAACTTAGTCACCGTTGCTTGTATTTGTTTATTCATCGGCGCGATGGGTAAGTCAGCCCAATTCCCGTTGCATGTTTGGTTGCCAGACTCCATGGAAGGCCCAACCCCAATTTCTGCTTTGATTCATGCGGCAACAATGGTGACCGCCGGTATCTTTATGGTGGCACGGATGTCGCCACTCTTTGAACTCTCTGACGCAGCCTTGAGCTTCATCCTGGTTATTGGCTCAATCACCGCGCTCTTTATGGGCTTCTTGGGAATCGTACAAAACGATATCAAGCGGGTAGTAGCGTATTCCACATTGTCACAACTGGGTTATATGACCGTTGCATTGGGTGTGTCCGCATATCCAGTCGCGATCTTTCATTTGATGACCCATGCGTTCTTTAAGGCATTGTTATTCCTGGCAGCGGGTAGCGTGATTTTGGGTATGCACCATGAGCAAGACATGCGCAAAATGGGCGGTCTCTGGAAGTACATGCCGATTACTTGCTTGATGATGCTTTTGGGTAATCTGGCACTCATTGGTACTCCATTCTTCTCTGGCTTCTATTCAAAAGACTCCATTATTGAAGCCGTTGCAGCAAGTCATATTCCTGGTCCGGTTTTGCTTACTTTGCCGTCATGGCCAGCGTCTTTGTGACCGCTTTGTATTCTTTCCGTCTCTACTTTTATGTATTCCATGGCAAGGCTCGTTGGGGTCATGCAGACGCTCATGCGCACGACCATCATCATGCAGAAGAGGGCGATGATCATGCTCACCATGGTCTTGCGCCAGGCGAGAAGCCCCATGAGTCTCCTTTAGTGGTGACGCTGCCCTTGATTCTGTTGGCCATTCCTTCAGTCATTATTGGCTTCTACACCATTGAACCAATGTTGTTCGGTACTTTCTTTGGCGACTCTATCTTTGTTGATATCAGCAAGCATCCAGCGATGATGGAACTGGCTGAAGAGTTCCATGGCCCGATTGCGATGGCCTTGCATGCCTTTACTTCGCCAGTACTGTTGTTGGTTGGATTGGGTGTACTTGCCGCTGCGATTGGTTATTTATGGGCAACTAAGCTACCTGAGAAGTTTGCACAGGCTCTTGCGCCAATCAAGTTATTGCTCGATAACAAGTATTACTTAGACGCCTTTAACCAAGCCTTCTTTGCTAAAGGTTTGTTGTGGATCGGCGGTATCTTGTGGCACCGCGGTGATCAAAAGATCATCGATGGATTCTTGGTTAATGGCAGTGCGCATGCTGTTGGGCGCTTTGCCGGTGTGATTCGCCATTTGCAATCCGGTTATCTCTATCACTACGCCTTTGCAATGATTGCAGGCTTAGCGGTATTGCTGGCTTGGGTTTTGTACGCTTACCTGCCTTTTGTTCGTTAGGCCTTTGTTACTTAAGTAGCCATCATGATTCTTTCCTTCGCCATCTGGATCCCGATTTTCTTTGGACTCATCATTTTGTTTTATGGGTCTGAGCATCCTAGCGCTGGTGTGCGTTGGCTTGCCCTGATCGGCTCCATCATTGGTTTTGTTGCAACCCTGCCATTGATCTTGGATTTTGATATTGCCAATGCAGGTATGCAGTTTGTTGAGAATATTGCTTGGATTCCGCGCTACGACATTAACTATCACCTCGGGGTAGATGGCATTTCGGTGTGGTTCATTGTGCTCACCGCTTTCATCAACATTTTTGTTGTGATTGCCGCTTGGGAAGTGATTGATAAGAAGGTCTCGCAGTACATGGCCTCTTTCTTGATTCTTTCTGGACTGATGATCGGTGTCTTTGCTGCACTAGATGCTTTGTTGTTCTACGTGTTCTTTGAAGCTACCCTGATTCCGATGTACATCATTATTGGTGTGTGGGGTGGTCATAACCGGATCTACGCAGCCTTCAAGTTCTTCCTGTACACCTTGCTGGGTTCTTTGTTGACCTTGATCGCAATGCTGTACTTATATAACTCGACCAATACCTTTGATATCTTGACTTGGCAAAAAGCGCCTTTAGATATTGTTGAACAAGTACTGATTTTCTTTGCCTTCTTCATGGCTTTTGCTGTGAAGGTACCAATGTGGCCATTGCATACTTGGCTGCCTGATGTGCACGTTGAAGCGCCTACTGGTGGCTCCGTAGTCTTGGCGGCCATCATGTTGAAGCTCGGTGCTTATGGTTTCTTGAGATTCTCATTACCCATCGCTCCCGATGCTAGCCAATACCTTGGTCCCTTCATCATCTTCTTGTCATTAGTGGCAGTGATCTATGTGGGTACCGTTGCACTGGTACAAAAGGATATGAAAAAACTGGTTGCCTACTCATCAGTAGCGCACATGGGCTTTGTTACCCTGGGCTTCTTCCTCTTTAGTCCTTTAGGAGTAGAGGGNGGTATCGTCCAAATGATCTCCCATGGCTTTGTATCTGGTGCCATGTTCCTCTCCATTGGCGTCTTGTATGACCGTATGCACACGCGTCAGATCGCGGANTACGGTGGCGTNGTNCANAAGATGCCAGCCTTTACTGCATTCGCNGTATTGATGGCCATGGCCAATTGCGGCTTACCAGCGACCTCTGGTTTCGTGGGTGAGTTCATGGTGATTCTGGCTGCAGTCGATTACGACTTCTTGATTGGCATTCTGTCTGCTACGGCTTTGATTCTGGGTGCGGCATATTCCCTTTGGATGGTTAAGCGGGTGTTCTTTGGTGCAATCCACAACAAACATGTTGAGGAGCTCAAAGACCTCAATGCCCGCGAGTATTTCATGATGGCTGTCTTGACAATCTGCGTATTAGGTATGGGCGTCTATCCCAAGCCGTTTACTGACATCATTCATCCCGCTGTGATTAATCTGCTGCAGCATGTTGCTGTAAGCAAAATCTGAGTAAAAGCACATGCAAGCCTTTGACCTTTTCGCCATCCTGCCTGAACTTGTACTGCTGGTTGTGACCTGCGTACTGCTGGTTGCCAGTGTTTATGTTCGTGAGCGGCAGCCAGCCGTAGCTGGAGTAGAGCAAGATATTTTCCACACCCCACGTGGTGTTGGATTCGTGTACTTCTTCACCATCATTTTGCTTGCCTATCTGGCGATTGCCTTTGCTAGTCGTATTGGCGATGTCTCCTTAGTGGCCATGAATGGCTTGTTTCAGTCTGATCCATTCTCCAACCTCTTAAAGGCTTGCTCTTGTGGCGCTGTTTTAGTGAGCTTGATCTACTCTAAGCAATATCTGATGGATCGGGGTATGTTCCGTCCTGACTTTATCGTCCTCAGTCTGTTGGCTTTGCTGGGTCAGTTGGTCTTGGTCTCAGGTTCCAATCTCTTAACGCTGTATCTCGGTCTTGAGCTAATGGCCCTGCCTACCTATGCCTTGGTAGCCATGCGTCATAACAGCGAGAAGAGTGTTGAGGCTGCCATTAAATACTTCATCTTGGGTGCTTTAGCTTCAGGCTTCTTGCTCTACGGAATGTCGATGCTTTACGGAGTGACTGGGTCACTCGATTTGATTGAGATCTTTAAAACGGTAGCGGATCCGCGTGTTAATCATTTAGTGATGGCCTTTGGCCTCGTCTTTATCGTCGCTGGCCTAGCCTTCAAATTAGGGGTAGTGCCATTTCATATGTGGGTACCTGATGTGTATCAAGGCGCACCTACTGCGGTGACTCTCATGATTGCAGCAGCCCCTAAGATCGCTGCTTTCGGATTATTGTTCCGCTTACTGGTGAATACCTTATTGCCACTGTTGGGTGACTGGCAACCCATGTTAGTGCTCTTGTCTATTCTGTCGCTGGTTGTTGGTAACATCACCGCGATTGCACAAACCAATATCAAGCGGATGCTAGCCTATTCAGCAATTGCACAGATGGGCTTTGTGATGCTCGGCATGCTTTCGGTATTTGATGATCATGCCTTTAGTGCTTCAACCTACTACGTGATTACCTACGTTTTAACGACATTAGGTAGCTTCGGCTTATTGATGCTGCTGTCACGGAAAGGGTATGACTGTGAAACCTTGGATGGTTTAAAAGGCCTCAATAAGAAGCACCCTTGGTTTGCCTTTATTGGCTTGGTCATGATGTTCTCTTTAGCCGGAATTCCGCCAACGGTGGGCTTTGCCGCAAAGTTATCCGTCCTTGAGGCTTTGGTGGATGCACAACATACTTTCATCGCCATCATCGCTGTGATTGCCTCTTTGATCGGCGCCTTCTACTACTTGCGAGTGGTGAAGGTCATGTACTTTGATGAGCCTTTGCACGAAACCGCCATCTCTGGATCGACTTTTGCTAAAGGGCTGTTGAGTCTCAATTGCATCCTGGTGCTGGTCTTGGGTATTTTCCCAGGCGGCCTCATGGCCATCTGCCTCGATGCTATGCGCCGTACCTTGCTGGGCTCTTAAGCGCTCGCTGAGGTCTGACCATGACCGAAAAATTCCTTCACGACTTACCTCCGGGTGATCAGCACCTTCGTGAAGAGAGAATCTCAGGCGAAGATATCTACGGCGGTATTTTCTTAAACATGAAGCGCGATCGGGTGAGTTTGCCCGATGGCCAAGAGGCGGTTCGAGAGTATCTGACACACCCAGGTGCTGTTGCGATTTTGGCCATTCTCGATGATGGCCGCATACTTTTAGAACGTCAGTACCGTTATCCCATTGCGAAAGTTTGCATGGAGATCCCAGCCGGTAAATTAGATCCGAATGAAGACCCATTGGTGTGCGCACAACGAGAGCTCGAAGAAGAAACCGGTTACTCTGCCAGTAAATGGAGCTATGTCCGCCGTATTCATCCCGTGATTTCATATTCAACGGAGTTCATCGATATCTACTTGGCGGAAGGTTTGCAGTCCGGGAAGAGTCGCTTGGATGAAGAAGAGTTTCTGGATGTCTTCGCTGCCCCTTTGGATGAAATCTTGGCCTGGGTGGAGCAGGGTGTGATTACGGACGTCAAGACTACCATTGCGATTTATTGGTTAGATCGCTATCGCCGCAATCTCGTTAAACCCAGCGCTTTAGGTTCTTAGCTAGCTCTGCATAAACCCGATAAAATAGGGGCTATTGAATTTGGCAGATTTGCCCCCATTTAGGTTTTATGAAAGTCTACAATTTATCCTGCCCCCTAGATCATCGCTTTGAGGGTTGGTTTGCGTCTGAGGAAGATTGCATCTCCCAACAAGCAAAAGGGATCTTAGCCTGCCCTTTATGTGAAAGTACCGAGATCACTCGGATGCCATCAGCCCCCCATATTGCAAAATCAAGCTCAAGCCAGAGCATGGAGTTGGCCAATACGGCACAGACTCCCATTCAGCAAGCCAGCCCCAGTGGCGATGTCGTTGCCTTGGCTGGTAGCGACCACTCTCAGCTAGAAGCTCAAGTCCAGGCAGCTTTCCTAAAAGGCATGCGAGAGCTGATGGGGCGCTCTGAAGATGTGGGCACTGCATTTGCAGAAGAAGCCAGAAGAATTCACTATAA
>JGI26470J50227_1000843_pt1 | contig 11739 bp, 9 predicted proteins | sample FreactTroBogLake_FD_50227 | JGI IMG/M metagenome (IMG submission 50227) | reverse complement strand
CCGCCTGTCCAAGCCGGTTGGAGGAACCAGCGGCCGGTTTTGGCGACGCCCACCGGGGTCACCTCGTACCGCGAGGGGGAAAGGTTTTTGAGGATCGAGGCGGCCGAGAGGCACGAAACTTCATGCTCGCCCGAAATACCACCGTACAGCACGGCGAGGCGGATCTTGCTCATGGTTGTTTCTACCGGGAATTGGACAAAAGGGCAACTGCCAGGGTACATTGGGGTCCATGGCTGGATTGTTCGATACCCTTACGGATTTCCTCGAAGGACTGTTTTCCTCGGACCCCCAGGCGCTCAAGGCCAAACGCCAGTTGAGAGAGCAATCGGAGGCGCTCCAGCACCTCCACCCGCCGGTCTATTCCCCTCGGTCCGACCAGGTGTTGGCCGGGTTTGCGATGGGGTGGGGCATGGTCCATGCGTTGCTCCAACCGTTGCGGGAGGTGTTCGAAAAGACGCTTTCGCACCCCGACCGGAAGGTCCAGGATCTGACGTTGGGTTTTTTGATCGAATCCCTTTTGACCGGCGAAATTGCCGACCGCCGGTTGGCCCTTTCGTACGAGCCGATGAAGGACAGGTTGGCGCGGTCGGGGGACCCGGCCCGGGAAGTCACGGCGCTGACGGGTGAGNTCAATTCTTTGCTGATGGACCTGAGGCGACAGGACGTGGAAAAGGTCCAGAAAGACCTCGAGGGTCTGTTTCGGCTCAAGACGCTGACGGGTCACTCGCTGGTTCCCATGTTGACTCGGTTTGGATACAACGCCGCGGCGGGGTCCCAATCGTATCGCCCCGTGGAAGGGACCGCGCTCCTGCCAGACCTGTTGGACCTGTACTTTGTGGTCGAAGGGCTCGATTTGGGCCCCGGGGTGGAACAGTTGCTCGGCCTCCTCCTGGAAAGGATTGGGCCGCAAAAGGCTGCCGAGAACCGGCGCAAGACCTCGGTGATCCTCGAACGGGTCCGGGACCTTTGCCGGGGGTCGTGTTCCCCGTACACCATCCTCCAACTGATCCGAGTCCTTCAACGCGACCCCGAGGCCCAACCCGATGTTCAGCGGTTCCCCGAGCGCTACGTGCAGAGCTATTCCGGTGTCCTTTCGGAGCGATTCACCCGGGACCGGGACCGGGCCCTGCGGGAACAGAGCGAAAGCACCCTGGAAGCCGACATCGTCGCCCTTTTTCCGGGAACGCCGCTGCTTCCCCTCGAGATCTACAACGCCGACACCAGCGGTCATCTCACCGAAGCGGGGTTGCCTCCGCTGAGCATGGTCAAACCGTTCCAGGTGCTTCGGACCTTCTGCTTCGTCGTCCTGAAGACCGGGTACCTCGACGCGGTCAAGAAAGTGGTTCTCAACGGTTCGTTCATGGACAAGGAATGGGGACAGAAGCTCAGCGACTCGTTGTACGCCTCCGAAGAGGTGCTCACGAAACTCGAGGCCTTCGACCACGGGTTGGAGCACGATGCGAAGGTGGGGTTGCCGGTCCTGGAGAAGTACCTGTCGGGGAAGGCCCCCGTATCGTCGGTGCCCCGGGCCCTGGTGGACAAGCTGAACCGGGCGGCCTTGGCGGTCCTGGAGGACCAGACCAGGGTTCTATCGGTCCTGGCGGTCCGCATCCAGGAAATCCTGACCGACTACAAGAGCCCCCAACTCCAGTACGTGGCCAACATCAAGAGCCTGGGCGGCAAAGACCAGCGCGCCCTCCTGGAAGCCTTGATCGGCGGCTACAACAAGACCGCCCAACTGATGCGGATCCTGAAGCACTTCATCGTGCTCTAGGAGCCGTCAAAGCGGTTGGCCTGGCGCACCAGGGTTTCCACCCCTTCGAGGTTCCGGGCGCCGGCGTTGGTGACCATCTGAACCACTTCGCCGACCTGGACCATGGCCGATTCCAACTGCTGGGTCTCCCGGGCCGTCGTCTGGGCCAGCTCGACGAGCACCTGGATCTTGGCGACGAGTTTCTCCGATTCGAACCCCATCCTGTCGAGCGATTCGATGACGCTCCGGCTCCCGGTTTTGGTTTGCCCCAGTTCGGCCAGAACATCGGAGCTTCCCTGGCCCAGCTCGCCCATGTTTTCGGCGACCTGGGTGAGCTCTCCCCCCAATTCTTCGAAGTCGTCCAGCAGGACCGTCAAGTGCTTGCCGGTTTTTCCTTGGGCGTCCCGGGCTTCGCCCAGGGTTCGGACCAGCTCGGCCAAGGCCTCGCCGATGGCACCGCTCTGTTTCTCGGTGTTTTCGGCCAGGACCCGGATGTTCTGCGAAACCACGGCAAAACCCCGCCCAGCGCTTCCCGCGTGGGCCGCCTCGATGGCGGCGTTCATGGCCAGGAGCTTGGTCTGCGCGGTGATGTCACCGATGACCTGGACGATTTCCGAGATGGCGTTGACCGTGGCTTGAACCCGGACGAGTTGGGAAGCCGAGTGGTCCATCTGGCTCCGGGACTCGCGACTTCCCTTCTGGAGGACCTCGATCCGGGCCGATTGTCGTCCCATGGTTTCCGCCACGGCCTGGAAGCTGTAGAGCGACTCTTCCACAAAGGACGAAGTGGAGTCGATGCGTTTTTCCAGGGATTGCATCTGGTTTCGAACGATGCCTTCGGCCTGTGAATGCTGGAAGATCGCTTCCATGGTTTCAGTGATCAAGGTCTCGAGGCTCTGGACAACGGTCCCGATCCCGGCCAGCGACCGTTTGATCTCGTCGAGGGTGGCCGAAGCCTCTTCCGAGGACGAGGCCAGATCTTGGCTGATCAGGGACGAGCTGTCCAGGGTGGATTTCAGAGTTTCGACGATGCCGTTGATCGAAGCCACCATGCCGGAAAAAGCCGAACCGAGCTGCAGGAGAGCCCCGCTCGAGCGCTCCATTCCGGCCAGTTTGACGCCCAGGCGGCCTTGACCGACGCTGTCGACGGCGTCGCTGAGCCGGATCAGCAGGGCCTCCCGACGACGCGCTTCGTTCCAAAAGACGAAGACGACCACGAGGGCGAGCAACGCCAAAACAGCAAGGCCGACAAACTGGTACCCGAACACGGTCCTTCCTTCGGCCAGGGCACCTGCCTTTTCCTCGGGGCTGAACCAATAGCTCAGCGTCCAGGCCTTGCCCCCGGGAATTTTCAGGTCGAGCGTGATCAAATCGGGACTCTTGTCCTTCCGGGCTTGGGCGACCTTATCGGAAATCCCGGTGTAGCGCGGGTCGGCGACCACGAGGGCGATGTCCTGACTCTCGAGCAGAAACGGGCGGGGCTTGGAAGGCCAGTCGAACTTGAGTTCCTTGGCCTTTGCCTTGTCCTGGTCGGTGACGATCAGGAACGGCATGTTCAGCAGGAGGGCCGCCAGGGTGTCGGTACGGTAGATCACGGCGATCAGACCCCGATAGTTGCCGTCGGGACCGTAGAGGGGAATCGAGGAGATCATGCCCTGGGCGTGGACGACGTCTCCGTCCTTCACCGAGAGGTACTGAGTGTTGTCGCAGGTGCGCATCGCCGGGCTGTAGACCACGGGAATGTCCCCCAGGGTGGGGAAATCGAACCGGGGATGCATCGTCTTGAGCGCGGCCTCCGCCGAGGGGAAGTACGCGTACTCGGAGTCCTCGTTCTGATCCGGCACGTCCTTGGTGGCCTGCTGGTCGGATTCCTTGGTGAGGCCCGTGACAAACTGGTCGTACATGAAGAACGGCACCTGGCCCTGGGATGCGTCCAGGCCGTCGATGACGCAGTAGATCTCCGAAATCGCGAAATTGCTGGCGAGGTTGAGGTAGAGGTTCTTGATGATGATGTCGCTCTGCGGATCCATGCGCTTTTGCGCAAGAACGTCCTGGTTGGCGTTGGCTCGGTTCGGGCCCTTGACCGAGCGAATGCCGGGGATCAGGCTGATTGTCCGACCCGTTTCATAAACATTCTTGAAGAAGAACTGCAACCGGGTTTGGGCATCCTGAACGTCCCCCAAGTTGATTTCCTGTTTGTAGGTCTCCCAGGATTTTTCTTCGATCGACGCTTGATTCTGGAACAAATACCAGCCGAGGAGGGACCCCGCCAGCAAGACGACGAAGGCACCCGCCGCCAGCGATCCCCACCCGGTCCTGGTTTTTGTCATGGTCCGGACTATTTCCAGACCGCGAGCACACCACCGAAGACGGCGTAGGTGATCAGGTACCACACGTTGTTGATCACCAAGACGACCGACTTCCGGCCTTCAAACTTGGTGTTGAGGCTGTGGGTCACCGCAAACGTGAGCCAGACAAAGCCTCCGACCAGCAGACCCGTCACGAAGTCCTTCGCGCCGAGGCTGTTGATGACCACCTGCAGTCCGTACGAAAACAGGAAGGTGGCGACCAATGCCCCGAGCATAAGCATCGGCATGGCCTTCTTGTCTTCTTCGGTCATTTCGGTCTTGTTCGGGTCCATGCCCACACCCTTCTGCCAAGCCTTGAACCAGGGCATACCGGGGGAGTAATACACCCAACTGAGGAAGAAATTGACGACGGCGATGACCACCAGAGGCAACCAGGAAACGCTGAAATTGAGCATGGAAGTTCTCCTTTTCCCTCCACTCTGAGGGACGGAGATTGAAAAGTCAACTAAAAGAGTCGGGAATGACGGGCGACCGGGTCGGGGGGAACCGGAGCGCCGATTTCTCCCTGGCCTTGGCGGCTTCGAGGAGTCGATTCCGGGGCGGCGAATTCGTTACCAGGGACGAAAGAAGGTCGCGGCAATCCCGGGCAATGGCGGCGATGGCGGCGTCGAAGGCCTCTTGGTTGGTCTGTGAGGGTCTGTGAAATCCGCTCACCTTCCTGACAAACTGCAGCGCGGCGGCTTGGATCTCTTCTTCGTTGGCCGGGGGGTCAAAATTGAAAAGGGGACGAATGTTGCGGCACATGGCTTCCTCCTGTTCGTAATTTAGCGTTTCTTCCACACTTTGTAGTACCAGATCCGAAGGCTGTCTGCCCGGGTCCAAAGCGTCCAGACGAACGGCTTGAACACAAAATCCCAGGCCCCGTGCCGGTGGACCCTGTCGCCGCCGAACCCGTTTTTGAACCTGTAGAGCCCGTGCATGGGGTGGTTCGGGTCGTCGGTAGGGGGAATGCCGAACAGGTCGTACTCGGTGGCGCCCTGTTCCCGGGCGTCCCGCATCGCCGCACCCTGGAGCGCGTACGGAGCCATGAGGTTGCGCAGTTCGTTGGAGCTTGCCCCGTACAGGTACGTGGCGGTGCCCCGATGGAGCAGGACGATGTTTCCCGCCAAGAGTTTTCCTTCGAACCGGGCGAGCCAGAGCGACAACCGGGGGGCGTGGCCGAAGAGGTCCCTGTAGTACTGCTCCGTATGGATGCTGATCTTGTCGCGGTCGGCGGTCTGGCGATACAGCTCGTACCACTCGGCCAGGGCTTCGACCCCGGCCTTCTCCACGGTGACGCCCTTTTTCTCGGCCAAGCGCAGATTGTACCGGGTCTTCTTGTGCATCCGGGCCAGCAGCGCTTCCTCCGCATCGAGGCGGACGAGCACCGTGTCTGCGGGTTGCACATCGGCCGGAGGTTTGCGGAACGGCGGGTTCAAAGGAGGGGGAAACGGATCCGCAGGAGCCGAGTCTGACTCCTCATCGTCCCCGGCGACCGCACCGCTGGTCACCCGGGTGCCTGTCAAAAGGTCCCAACGGAGGCAGATCGTCGACCGGGGAAGGAGTGACTTCAGCGCGAGGGAGAGGGCCTTCAGGCGTTCCTCGAACCCAGGGTCGGCGAGAAACGCCGGGTCTCCGGGACCGTGGGGAACGTAGGCCAGGGTCAACCCGAACGGCAGTTTGCGCAGCAGGACCGAAAGCGCGAAGGCGTGGTCGACGCCGCCTCGGGGCCAAACGACCCGGAACGCCAAACCTGTCCAACCATGATGCGCCTTGAATGCCGCCCACCAACGGGTTTGCAAGAACGGGCCGGCGGTGTCGAGGTAGGAAGTCTCGGTCTTTTCGACTCGGAGCATGGGTCCTGGGGAATTGTCCAAAACGGAAACCTAACCTTGAAAAAGAATCAGATGAGAGATTGTGACCGGATCTGGATCAGCCCACTTCTCCGTTCAGCACCTTCAAGGTCTCCAAAAGAGCCGTACCGGCCCGAAGCGCCTTGGGGCCGCAAACGACGATGCCGTCCTCGACCCGGAGCGGCGTGGCGAAGAACGTGTCGATCGAGATTTGGGGTTTCAAAGGTGATCCTACCTCCCCGATGGGGTCACCTTCCAAGGTGACCGGCGTACCGACGGGCACTTGATCGGCGAAGATGACCTCCACCAGGTCGGGTTGCCCTTCTTTCTTGACCGAAGCGGCCAACAGCATCCCGTTCGAGGGCTCTCCCCTCAGTTTGGCGGGTTTCAGGTTGGCGGCCAACAGGATGTGCCGGCCGGTAAGCTCCTCGGGTTTGTAGTGGAGCGCCAGACCCGAGATGATCTGGGTGGTGACTCCCGGAGCGGTCTCGAGCTGTTCGATGTAGAGTTTGTCGGCGCCAGGGTGCTGTTTCACTTCGAGGATCTTCGCGACCCGGAGGTCGAGCTTTTCCCGGAACGACGCGACGGGGTCGGGGGCGGGCTTTGGGGCGGCATCGGGCGCCGAGGCGGTAACCGGCGGGGTTTTAGGCTGTTCCGTGTTTTCCATACGTTCCTTTTGGCTCCCGGCAAACCGGGCCTGCCACGCCGCGATGTCGGCGTCTTCGAGTTTCTTAAAGAGGATGTCGACCTCGCCGACGGTGAGGAGTCCCGAGGTGGCGCCCAGCTGGGCCCACGAATCCGAGGCGGTGCCGACGAACGCCCGGATCCGGGCCGCGGTGGCCGGGAGGAAAGGCTCGATCAGCAAACCGAGGTCGCGGACGAGGAACACGAGGTTGCGAAGCAGCGCGCCGGCCGCCGCAGGGTCGGTCTTCACCAGCTTCCAAGGTTCGGCGTCCTGGAACTTCTTGTTCCCGAGGTCGGCCAAATCAAGGGTCACCTTCAACGCGTCGCGGAGCTCGGCGCGTTCAAAATGCGCTCGAATCCGGGCCTCGCCGGCCCGGATCTCGTCCCAGAAGGCTCGATCCTCGGCGCCATCGGGAACTTGGGGCCCGAAATTTTTCATGCTGAAGGTCAGCGTGCGGTTGACCAGGTTCGCCAAGTTTCCGATCAGATCGCTGTTGACCCTCTCCTGGAATTCCTTCCAGGCGAACAACGTGTCGTTCTTCTCGGGGCGGTTGTAGAACAGGTAGAAACGCCACACGTCGGCGGCGATGCCGGTGTCCATCACGTCGTTGCCGAAAACGCCGGTACCGGCACTCTTGCTGAATTTGCCCGACTCGTAGTTGAGGTACTCGCTGCTGCTCATCGTGTGGAGCATGGTCCACGGCCGACCCGAGCCCAGCAGGCTCGAGGGGAACACCACAGTGTGGAAAGGAATGTTGTCCTTGCCGATGAACTGGAACAACTCGACTCGGTCGGGGTCCTGCCACCAGGTCTTCCAGTCGTCGGGCCTCAGCGCCGCGGTCATCGAGATGTAGCCGATCGGCGCGTCGAACCAAACGTAGAACACCTTGTTTCGAAAACCGTCCTTGGGGACCGGGATTCCCCACTTCAGGTCACGGGTGATGGCCCGGGGCTTCAGCCCGTCGCGGATCCACGCTTCGGTCATCTTGATGGCGTTTCGGGACCAGTGGCCGCGGTCGCTCGCTTCGCCGATCCAGGCTTCCAAGCGGTCCTTGAGTTTCGGCAGGTCGATGTAGAGGTGATTCGTCGGTTTGATCACCAGCTTTTCGCCGGGAGCCATCGGGGTCCAGGGTTCGATCAGTTCCGTGGGCTCGAGCAGTTTGCCGCAGTTCTCGCACTGGTCCCCTCGGGCTTCCTTGTAGGAACAGGCGGGACAGGTCCCGCGCACGTACCGGTCGGCCAGAAACATTTCCTTGCTGGGCAGAAACAACTGCTCGATCGTCTGCTCGAGGATGAATCCATTTTTGTCGAGGTCCAGGAACATCTGCTGGGTGATTTCTGTCTGCTCGGGGTCGCTGGTTCTGCCGAATTTATCGAACGCGATGCCGAACCACTGGTAGATGTCCCGGTGGATCACGTGGTAGCGGTCGCAAAGCTGTTTGGGCGTGATCCCTTCCTCGAGCGCCTTTGTCTCGGTGGCGGTGCCGTACTCGTCGGTGCCGCAAATGTACAGCGTCTCGAACCCGGCCTGGCGGCAATAGCGGCTGAACACGTCGGCTGACAGCACCTGGATGAGGTTTCCCAGGTGGGGGATGTTGTTCACATAAGGAAGTGCGGAGGTGACCAGGCGGCGTTTCTGCATGCGGTGATTTTACGGAAACGCGGGGGGGCGTGTCCACCGGACCAGGACCGTGCACGGACCACGGGACAGGAACGGGTCCCTCGCGATGCGAAACGCTCCGGCGGAGGGTTTCGTGAGCCTGGAGGCGGAGCCGACCCCAACGGGGCAAGGCGTGTCGAGGAAGCTCCATTCCCCTCAGTCTGACCGGGCGCCAAATCGCGCTCGGTCACCGGCGTGCCGCTGCACGGTTTGCCCTGCGTCCCATCGCTGTCCCGTCGCCGACAAACCGTCCAGGCCCTGCCCTCCATCCCCTGGGCGATTTCCGCTAGGCGTTGGTCAAGACCGTTGGACACTCCCGAATGGTTGGCCTATCCTTATTCGCATGAGAACCGTCGATTTCCAGAAAGCCCCTCTCCTTTTAATCTGGGAGGTGACCCGGGCCTGTTCCTTGGCTTGCCAGCATTGCCGGGCTTCGGCCGAAGACGTCCGCGATGCCGGTGAACTGACCCTCGACCAGGGCAAACACCTGATCGACCAAGTGGCCGAGATGGGAACTCCGTTGTTGGTTTTCACTGGCGGTGATCCCCTGCAACGGGACGATTTGGAGGATCTGATCCGTCATGCCCGCACCCGCGACCTCACGGTGGCGACCATCCCGGCGGCCACCAGCCGGTTGACCCGCGACAGGGTGTTTAGCCTCCGCGACGCGGGGATCCACCAGTTGGCCCTGAGCCTCGACGGCGAGACCGCCGCCAAACACGACGCGTTCCGGAAAGTGGAAGGCACCTTTGAAAAGGTGTTGGAAGGGGCGAAATGGATCCGCGAGGCGGGGGTTCCGCTCCAAATCAACACGGTGTTCGGCGCCTGGAATTTTCAGGATTTCGACGCCTTGGCCGAGCTGGTCGCGGGTCTGGGCACCGTGTTCTGGGAAATCTTCTTCCTCGTCCCCACCGGCCGCGGCTCCCAACTGGAGAGCTGCACCGCCGAACAGTTTGAAATCTTGTTCCAGAAGATCTACGCCCTTTCGAAGACGGCGCCGTTTCACATCAAGGTGACCGAGGGGCAGCACTACCGTCGGTATTTCCTTCAAAACAACGGCGATGCTAGTGCGGCATCCCCTCACACGGGGATGCGGCCCGTGGCGGCCAAGCCTGTCAACGCGGGGAATGGTTTCTGCTTCGTCGATCACCGAGGGGAGGTTTACCCCAGCGGGTTCCTTCCCCTCGCGTGTGGAAACGTCAAGACGGTTCCTCTCCGTGACATCTACATTCACCATCCGGTCTTCCGGGACCTTCGGGACCTCACCCAGCTTCAGGGCAAATGCGCGCCGTGCGAATACCTTGAGTTTTGTTCCGGTGGGTCCCGGGCCCGAGCCTACGGCGCCACCGGCAACTACCAGGGGCCGGAACCCTTCTGCGCGTTCATTCCGCCAGCAGGCACGACCGGTCCTCGCCCAGAATATCCCCGCAGTCGTGGTAGGCCTTGACCCGGCAACCGCGACACAGGGCGACGAACCCACAGTCTCCGCAGGCGCCGGTCACCGGGGCCTCGCCCAGCGCGAACAGCTTTTCGATGGCCCCTTTCAGACCCAGGTCCCGGATGTTGCCGACGTTGTAGTCCTGGACGAAACTGCAGGGAAGGATATCGCCCTCCGAGTTGATCCCCATCAGGCCTCTTCCGACGGGACACGCACTTTTCACCCGCATCCGGGTCGTCGCCTTGGTCGTGTCGACGCCCCGTTCCTCGAGTTTCTTCAGGATGACCATCGCCAGGGAGGGGAGGGCGCCGATGTCGTACTCCAAGCCGCCTTCGGGGGTGGCCAGAACGTCATCGACGATGAAATCGGCAATCTCAAGCCACTGGGAGTTGGTGATGCGTTTTTCTTTCAGGGGAACCGCTCGACCCGAAGCGATCAGGTCGCAGGCGTAGACCAAACCGGAATTCAGCTCCTTGGCCAGCCGGACCGTGTCGTAGAAATGCGGGAAGGTGGTGGCGGTGACCGTCGTCTTGACGCCGACCTTGATGCCGCGGCGTTTCAACCGCTGGATGGTTTCGAGGGTCCTGGCGAACGCGCCCCGGGCCCCGACGTAGGCGTCGTGGAACGCCTCGGGACCGTAGATCGAGATCGCCACATAATCGACGTCGAATTCGACGAGTTTGTCGGCGGCGGCCTCGTCGATGGAGAGGCCGTTGGTGCTCACCACGACCCGGGTTCCGTACTCCTGGGCCTTGGCCAGGAGGGCGTACAGGTCGGGCCGGGCAAAGGGTTCGCCTCCGGTGATGAACAGCAACGGCACCTGGGCCTCACCGATCTGTCGGACGAGGTCGAGGGCCTCGGCGGGGTTGAGCTCCCGGGCGGATTTACGGAAGTCCGCGTCGACGTAGCAATGCTGGCAGAACAGATCACAGCTGTTGGTGATGTTCCAGATGACTTCGCTGGGTCGGCGCTGTTGAAAGGCTTCGAGGGTGCGCTTCCCGATTTCTGAAAGCGGTCCTCCGAAGAACAAGGATCTGACGTGGCTCATGCGCATTAGGATAGGCGCCGCTGGGCATCCCATCAAGACGTTTCTTGAGAAAACTGTGCTATTCTCAAACCAATGGAAGCGCCTATCACCTCGCCCTATTTCCTGATCTACGCGAGCACCGCGGTCCGGGCCCTCTCCCAGGAAGAACTGCTTTCCCTGCTGGCGGGAGCCCGGGAGGTCAACTTCCAAAAAGAGGTCACGGGGCTTTTGCTGTATTCCCCTGGGGAGAGGGGTGAGAGCGGCACGTTCGTCCAGTTCCTCGAAGGTCCCCGCAGCGATGTCCAGTCTCTGTACGTGAGGATCACCCGGGACCCGAGGCACGCGAACTGCACGCTCTTGAACGAAGGAACGCACTTTCAGAGGAGGTTCGGCGAGTGGACCATGGGGTTCAAGGACCTTTCGTCCCTGAGGCCCCAAGACGTGCCGGGCTTCAACCCGATCTACCTTCGGCACTGGACCCTGAAGCAAGTGCTGGCCGAACCCGATCCGGTTCTTCAACTTCTGTATTCCTTCGCCGGGGACTAGCGGACCGAGCCGCTCGCTTGGCTTGTCAACGCCGGCCCGGAACCGTATCCTCGAGGAACATGGAATCGACAACGTCTTGGAAGAACAAATCCGTCCACATGGTTGGAATCAAGGGCACCGGAATGGCTGCGCTGGCCGAACTGCTGGTAGCGTCGGGGGCCCGCGTGAGAGGGAGCGACGTGCCCGAGAAGTTCTTCACAGACGAAATCCTCGATTCCGTGGGAATTCCCTACACCGAAACCTTTGATGCGGCCCACCTCGACCCCAGGCCCGACTTGGTGGTCCATTCCGCCGCGTATTTTCCGGACAGCAACCCTGAACTGGTCGAAGCGGGGCACCGCGGTCTTCCCGTGCTGGTCTATCCCGCCGCGCTGGGGGCCTTCAGCGAAGGTTTTCCGGTGGCCGCCGGCATCGCCGGGGTCCACGGCAA
>JGI26470J50227_1000841_pt1 | contig 11793 bp, 28 predicted proteins | sample FreactTroBogLake_FD_50227 | JGI IMG/M metagenome (IMG submission 50227) | reverse complement strand
TCAAGCCATGCAATATGCTAAAATGGCCGCTAGAGGACAACCAGTTACTCCAGGTATGGCAACACCAACGCCAAATATGGGTGCTCCAGCAACACCTCCAACACCTCCAACAACACCTCCAGCACCACCTCCTGTAGGCGGACAAGCGGCTGCTGAAGGCTCAAACTTTTTAGAAAACATGGCCAACAAATTTGGTAGTTTAGCACAACGTGTTGCTCCAGTATTGAACAATCCTGTGGTTAGAGGTGTGGCTAAAATTGGTGGAGTAGGTGGACAAATGGCCACTTATAGTCCAGGATTAAATACAGGCGAGGCCGCTGAACTTGAAAGACGTCGTAAAGTGCCCTTCCAACCATACTCACGATAAGGAATTGAAATGGATTTAACTGAATTATACACAGTATTAGAAAGAGTATTTGCCACCAACTTTGTAAGTTATTACAAAGCACATGCCGCACACATGAACATTCGTGGTCGTAACTTTTATCAAGATCACAAATTATTAAAACATATCTATAGATATTTGCAAGACAACATTGATGTGTTGGGTGAAGAAATACAAGCCTGTGGTGTAGGGCACATTCCTGAAACATTAAGCATGGTCATTAATACCAGCACAGTTGCAGACAACATGCCAGCACTAGATGCCGATGCATTATTGCATGATGTGTTAGATGATTTGTATGCACTAATTGAAGTTTATCATGAAATGGATGATGCAGGACAAGCCATGAAGTATCCTGATGTCGCCAACATGGCTGCTGATCACATTCAACACATTGCTGCCTTTTGCTGGCGACTAGAAGCCACATTGGACATTCCAGGAAGACATCCACGCCGTGACTAATGTAGTGCCATTGCCGATTCCTGAGTCGGAAAAAGAATTAGATCTACAATTCCAATTGATTAATAAACGCTTGGAATTGGTAGATCTAAGATTAACTCGTATTGAAAATTTGGCCCTGGAAATCAAACAAATAATTGCCATTGGCCCACATTACGACAGTTAAAAATTATCGTTATAAAAACGCATGATATGATCCATAAACTGGTTTTTATTGAATGTGCCGCCTTCTAAACGGTTGCCCTGTTCATCCACAATATACATTTCAATTCGGTCGTCATAGACATCATCTATGATGATCTCCAAACGATCAATGATCATGTCACTGACTCGTTCCAAATCTCTATCACTTATTGTTATCATAAGATATCCTTGTATTTTAAAATAAAATGTGTGCGCTCTGCGGTGTCACCATAGGCTCGTTCAGCAAAATCTTCTATGCTCATTGGGATGCCATTCCACATCCACATGTGCCGCTGTTGTGCGGCATGATATGTTTTTTGAGTGGCCACACCAGCCCACAACTGTTGATTGTAGGCTGCAATTTGTGCTGGCGACATGCCCTGTAAAGGATTAATGGTATAGGGATTAGGTGTTATTCCTTGTGTTGCTGCATACTGTGCAGCAGCTGCTTGTGCGAAACTTTGAGGATCGTTTGCCATTATACCACCGCGAATACCGACGCTTGATCTACGGCATAAAAAGTGTCGTTTTCGTGTGGAATCTGCACCGCATTGTTCCAATTTAACACCAATCGGGCGCCTACAGACACCGCTTTATCAACGTCACTACCTACACTAACAACTTCACCATATGTGGTGTTGTGATTCTGTGTTAAGATCAAACCACCTGTGGTAGTTCGCTCGGGTGTGATTTGTCGAACTATAATTCCAGATTTAATTGCTTGCATATTGTTTCCTTCTTTTGAATTTTTTCTTGATGTGCTAATCTTTTTATTTCTGACCAGGGTTTGCCTTTTTTTGCGGCACTTATTAATTGCTTTTGTTCCAATGACATTGGTCGCCCTTTATTCCAGGTATCTTTTCCTTTTTTTGCATCACTAACATTCTGAGTTGCTAATTGAATAAAAACATTATCAATTTGATATGATCCAGTATCACCATACCGACTCATACAGTATTGTCCTTTTTTACATCCTCGTTCATGTAAATGTCCACTAGATTCCCATATGTTTAACCATTCTTCGTATGTTAAATTAAATTCTACATTACGTTTACCGGCTTGTTTTTTTTGCATTGCAAAAGCTATTTTTAATTCATCTATCATTTCTGTTCCTTCCTAATTCGTTTAAATGCGTGTGAGCCACGAACTTCAAAACCTTTACGTTCATGCAAGCGCATAAATGGTTGCCAATCTTGGCGAACCGTAGTTGATACCAGGACAGGTATATTCAATGTCCGACACCATTGTTCCCAAGCTGACAAGCATTGATTGATCATGCGAACTCTAGTGCGTGCTGGTAGGGTTAGATCTATGTGTAGAATATGTGCTTCTGCACATTCTTCATCTATGTAGTCTGTGCCAGCGCCACGACCAATCCAACACCAACCAATCAGTCGATTGTTTTCTTCAGCCAACTGAATCATTTCAGTGCCGGCATTGAAGTTTCTATTCAATACAGCATGTGCAATGTTCACACACAGTTTGTCCAAGTTAATGGTCAACACACCATCCAATTCATGCAAGTAATGCTTGCTGGTAAATGCCACCATCATGGGCACATCTTCAAGTTGAGCCGGTCTCCATACAATCATTTTTATCCCCTCTTGAGTATTTAGCGTATAAATAAGATTATACTAATAATTTTAAGGATACACAATGCGAGGAAGACCTAAAATGAACAGTTACACGCCAATAGGTGATTTGTTTGTTAACCTAGACCATTATTGGAGTCGACAGACCACACCAGATGCCAATGGTTGCATTGGCTGGTCAGGGGGAAAACATAGACAATCGTATCCGATGATGGGTGCGTTTAGACAGTCAGATGACAAGCGCATTATGACCGTTACACATAGAATTACTGCCATGTTAAAATATGGACGTGCATTAACTTCAAATGAATATGTTTTACATACCTGTGGTAATTTGGCTTGTTTGAATCCAGATCATATTTTTGTTGGTGACGCACATGACAAAGCACGCATTCGTGAAGAGTCGGGACATGCCAATCATCACAAGGGACCTAGAGCTTGGACACGACGCAAAGCCTTGGTGCCCAAAAAACAAAACAGAACCTACAAATATTCAGAAGCAGAATTGCGTTGGATTAGGTCCGCTTCGTCAGCTGACATTGGTGCACGTTATGGAATGGATATAAAGAAAGCTTCAAGATTTAGATATGAAGTGCGCAAAAGATATGAATGGTTAAAGGACTAAAATGATTTATAAAAACTTGATACATAAATTCGAATACACAATTAGAGAATTGTTGGGCGCTGACATGACTCCTACCGACATACATAGCTTAGCAAATATGGTCCTAAATGATTGGATCATTGATGGTGAAGTGCAACAGAACTATTTGGAAATGGCTGCACGTGCGGTTCAATTGCGTGAGCAAGCTGATGTGCCACCTACACCCTCAATAGTAAATCTCAATGGTGATAGATTAAACTGAGATAAATAATTGTGTCAGTAAACATTGTTCCTTAGATAATTTTGTTTATTGCCATTTTCTATAATCCTGTTTAGATCCCCTGGTCAGAAATGGTTAGGGGATTTTTTTGGGCAAATTGATTCAAACGAGGCCTTTACAAACTGGTTTTAAACAACTATACTAAATACTTTACAAGCACAGATTATTTGTTTATCAGTATCGCAACGATACGGTTCTTTCAACAGATAGTTTGTAGGAGACCGTTGCTAGTTGTGGTTGCTTAAATCAACTAGCACTTCCGATTTCCTGTAGGAAGATTTAACAGAAAGAACTTATGACCAAACTAAATTACAATAGACCAAATGGTGGATATGAAAAAGAACCTTGGGATAAGGCTCGTTTCCAATCCAAGAATACCGCTTTGGCTAAAACATTGCACAAAGAGTCTGTTTTTATTAGTGGCAAATACTTTGCAAAAAAGATAGGCCAAGTAATAAAAGAAGATCCACGATATTGTGAATGGATATTGGCTAATCAACCAAATAGTCATACCGCAAAACAAATCGTAAATTATTGTAGAAAGCACCCCAGCGTCCTAAATCCCCTCTAGGCGTGGAAGAGTCCAAACCTTGTTGTGCCCTGAACATTTATGTTTAATCAGGATTTCACAATATAAGCAATGACTATAAACGAACAAGCCGCTCGTGGCAACACCTTGGGACGGATATTCTCACGAGCGCAAGTTTTCAGCGTCCGATACCTAGTATCACGGATTGAACTTCCAAGTTTGCTTGGTTACAAAAATCAATTGGGGGGAGGGTTAGAAATCTCTCTTGTGCATCAACAACAACACAAATGATAGGTCCAGCCCGCTATGCGTGCCAGACCTGTTATAGGCCAAAGCATCGCTAGCGCTCGCTCCTTTTGGCCTAAACCAGTTGTCTTCTTTTCTTTTGTGAAATCAAACAGGTTCGAGTGAAACGAGTAACGAGTTTCACTCAGAACAGATCTCAATGAGATCTTACATAAATGAGTAAAATATCTCATTGACAACTTCTACATAAATACATATAATACACAAACAGGAGAACCAAATGGAATTGATATTAAGTGACATAACGCCTCGAATTGGCACACGACACAACAGCTACATCTATGAAATCACCTGGACTGATATTGTGGACCTGAAGATCTACACCACCACGGTGGATGAAATCATGCGCAACTTCACACGTAGTCATTGGGATACCATTGTGTCAGGAGACATACCCTATGGCTTGTATACTGGCCTACGAAGAACTGCCCGAACTGACCGAGACAATTTACCAGTCATAAGTGCAGATTCAGTGCCCCAGTTGTTGGATAGATTCACTGAGGCACAAGTGTTCACATACATAGAACGTAGAAAAGAACAGTTGGGGTTGGACTAATTTCCGACATCGGTGTAAATAACTAGCCGGCGTTAACTACCCTACCCCTGATGCTGTTGACAATGTTTTGGTAGTTTCCACAACCCAAGCCCACGGGGTCCGGCTGACTTAAATATGGATATGCCAACCATCCATAATCCGCCCGCCGTCATACCTGATGTTATACGCTTGCCCGATGGGCGTGAATTTCGAACACTTGACCTTTTGATGCGTGTGCGTAGACTGCCCCGGATCAATTTACAAACCGGCACACAACAGCGTCCAAGAGGTGGTGCAGCTAGATATACCCAAGAGGAACGCGAATTTCTAGCCGTTGCACGAATTCGCAGCATACAAGAACGCTATCAAGTAACCGAAGAACAAGCCAAAAGAATGCGCTACAACACACGACAATTTTTGGGATTACCAACACGAGGACAACCCGGGGATCCGGACTGATTCAACCAAAACTGTTGCATTTTGCATAAATATCAATTATAATACATACACATTGTAGAACATTAGGGAGGCGACACAATGAAAGATATATTTCCCTACTGCGATCAACATGATTGCAAGCACTACGAAACATGTCAAAGTGAGTCCAATATTGTAATTAGATTATTGCAACAAACTACAGAATCGATTGAATTGCACACGGTGTGTAGAGACACTATGCAATCAATGTGGGACAATCATATAAGAGAAGTATTACAAAGAACAAAGAAATAACGAAGGCCCGAAAGGGCTTGTAACAATATGAGAATCTTAGACAATGATCCGCAGGGTGTGCGTGGTGGCACACTATATGAATTTGATTCAGGTTATCAATGCAGATTATGTGCAATGATAGCAGGTGAATATGCTGCCGAATATCACGCCCAAGTCAACCAGATTTTGCATGATATCCTAACTCGTGAACAAGCCTACCAACGATGGCAAACAAGTCGTAAGAAAACCTAGCGCCTCCCCGAATGTCGATAGGTTCGGGCCCTCCCGAGAAGAGGGCTTTTTCTTAAACAATAAGTATGTTAAAATAAGAGGAGAAGGTCCTCATAATAAGGAATTGAAATGAAAATAAGAGTCAGAACAAGTATTGCGGTAGACACATGGTTTGATACAGATCGGATCGCTGAGGAAATAGCCCCTGAAGATCAATTTGAAGAGGCCGCATGTCAGGTAGCAGAAAGATTAGAAAAACTACTTGACACTACAGAATTCAAGTATATAGAAGAAATCAGAGATCCTAAAATATATGATGAATCTGGCAAGCAAATATATTAAAACCTAGCGCCTCCCGAATGTCGATAGGTTCGGGCCCTCCATGGAGAGGGCTTTTTTATGGCAAAATGTTGCGTAAAAACCACAGACACACCTGCGATTCTGCGTTATAATACATACACATTGTAGAACATTAAGGAGGTCTACACAATGACACAGGAACAAAAAATTTGGTTTGCACTATTAGGAGCAGATCTTGAAACATTTGAAAAGTATATGGCTTGCAGTGATAATTGCGTTTACAGATCAATCAAAGGCCTATACAAATACAACAACTTACCAGAATCTGCACTGAGGTGGGCTCAAGAGCAAGGCTTCATGGACATCAGTCAAGGAGCCAAATAATGAAACAATTAGCATTATAATACACTTACTTTAACAAAACAGGTTAAACACATGAAACACATATTAGAATGTTCTGAAATTCAACAAGAATATCTGTTGTTTGCCCTAGCGCCCGAACAACATCATGATAGAATAATTGATCTTGCAAATCTTTGGGTTCGCGGATTGGAATTGAGATTTGATCGAGTGATTACTCAACCCACACAACAATACTTGGATCAATATGCTGAAACAGAAGAAGAATATTTTCTACTTTTCTTTATGCCTAATGAAGGATACGATGATCATCCTAGGTATGGAGAATCTTGGGACATGAGATTTTATGATCAAATGCAAGATCTTAGACAATTCTTAATGGAATTATAGAAGTTGCAGAATAACAACAGGTTTCGGCCCTCCATGGAGAGGGCTTTTTCTTGTGCGATCATTCCGCAACTTGAAAAGGATTCCAGATATACAATTACCATAAATAAATGCATGTCAAGACAACTTCATCACGATAAAAACTACGGTGGCGCCCGACCCGGCGCTGGCAGACCTAAAGGATCAACCAACCGGATCACCATGGAAGGCCTGTTGGCCAGCCTGGACCAGGAACTGGGCCGCCCTTATGCTGAACAAGTAGCCATCAACTATGTGAGTGCAATCAACCGTGCGGACTGGGGCGGTGTTAGAGACTATGACCGTGTGTTGTTGGGCAAGGTCATTGCTGATCGAACACAAGTAGAAACCATAGAAAGTTCAGAGCAATTGGAGCAACGACAACAGGCATTTGCCGAAGCACTGGCAGCATTAGCTGGAATCTCAAATGAAAAAAACTCGTAACCAAACAACACCACACCATAGTCGGCACAGTCAACAACGTAGCGAACACTATCATCGGAACATAGTGCCTGCGAGTTCACGACCCACGGGTGTAGATGGTGTTGAGCGCATACAGGCTTTAAATCCTACCCGAACCTTACCACAAGCCAGTGCCATCGACACTGAGACCATGGGACCTGGTTGACAAATGGCATAAATAAAATTATGCCACTAAACAAAAGTCGAACACGAGCCGCATTCCAAGAGAATGTAAAGACCGAGATAGCTGCCGGTAAGCCACCCCGACAGGCTGTGGCCATTGCTTACGCCACACAAGGCGAATCAAAACCATCAAAGCACTTAAAAGAACACGCTCATCATAGTGCGCATAGTGCCGCTCGCAGTCGACACTATCACGAAACGGTCATTGCTCCTACTCCTAGTGTGATAGGACGTGGCGCAACACGGATGACACGCACTGAGCATCAATTAGACAACGCGGAAGACGTTACCAGTAAATTCTCCGCAACCAACAGAGCTAGAAAGCCATAAGGAAAACTATGAAAGCAACAGAAGCAAAAGGTGTTTACAACCTAAACCCAACAAAGATGGTCATGAAACAGGGATCCGAGCAAGCTAGACGGGCTGCTGAAAAGTCGGGTCCCACACGTGTAGGCGGACCAAGAGAAACACCACATGCGGTTGAAGCTGATACCTGCACTGAGTGTGCGGACATGAGCCATCCTGCAATGCAGACTAGACACAGTCATCCTAAAAACCGCAAGCACATGGATGGTAGAACACATGAAGACCAACACCATGCTGTCAAACACTTAAAAGGTAAGATGTAAAATGAAAAACAAAAACACAACATTAGGTCGTAGACCCGCCAACACAATGACAAAGAATGCTGGCTTAGATAAACCAGCGGCACGTGCCAGCCAGTCTGGCGATGGTGCTGACTTTGCGTTTAATGGACAGATGGGCACGGGTGTTAACCGTGCTGGCAATAGATTTGCTGGTAACCAATCTGGTTTAATGATGCGGGAAAACTTTGGTGCAGGTCCACGTGTAGCCGGTGAGAACAGTCAAGCCGCAATGCATGAACACGGTCGGCCTGTAACCAAAGACAAGTATCGCACTGCTCCAGCAACTGCCGCAGGTGCGGGCGTAACTGGTCAGCGTAGTTGGGAACCACAAGCGGGCCCGAACTATCGTGGCAACTCAGACAAGATCAACGTAGGAAACTAAAATGGCCTACGCAAGTATTACACCAGTTCCACAAAATGCAACTACCACTGTGAGTGTGTCAGGCACCAGCACCAACACTTACATTGATACCACTGCACAAAACGTTAACCTAGTTAATTTATTAATAGACAATGCCGGCGGCAACGTGGCATTTGTAAATTGGAATATTTCTGGTGCTGCCACTGCCTCAAGCACTGCCAGCATTCCAGTTTTGGCCAATTCAAGTAGAACAATTACAATCAAGTCAGGCACGGTGTTTGACAGCAATGTTGGAGTTGCCGCAGTTTGTGCTGGCACCAATACAACAACAATTTACGTAACGCCCATAGCTTAAGGAGCACACAACATGGCAACCAAAAAAACATCACACATGGCCGCAATGAAGAAAGCAGAAATGCACACAGAAAAAGCAGCACATCACCACGCTGAAGCCAAAAAATGGATTCAAGGTGCTATCCAGCATCCAGGTGCATTGCACCAGGAATTGCACGTGCCTGAAGGCAAAAAAATCCCAGCTAAGCGATTGGCTGCCGCTGCCAAGAAGCCTGGCACGGAGGGTCGACGTGCACGTTTGGCAGAGACATTACGAGGAATGAAAAAATGAACACCAAGAACCCTTACGCTAAAGAAAACGTAAACGTAGCACAAGGACCACGTGTAGGCAATACGAGCCCACGTGGTGGCAAGCGTGGCGTATTCTTAGATGCCAAAGCCGAACGTGAACCTTTAGCTGACGAAATTGAACGTGCATTTGCTGCACGTGATCGAGAACTAGAAGCCAATCCTGGAGAGCATGAAGTCGCTGAATCTGGTGGCATTGATAGTAATAGTCAAGTCAAGAGATTTGCTGCTCGCAAGAATCGTTACCGAGACTAAACCCGTCGAGACTGGGCCGCCAGGGTCCGAATGTTCCAATCCGGAGCTCTTATAGTATTTGCTGGCGGCATATTTTATTCAAAGGAATTGAAATGAAGAAACCCACAACCACTGCCTCTACTGAAACATCAGCTTGGGATACTCCCGCACCAGAGGCCACTGAAACAAAAGCTGTAAAACCCACCGATCCCACAGTAGAAAAGATCAAATCAGCTGTTGAGAAATTTGATCAACCTGCACGTCGCACTGACTTAGAATTTGACATGGAAGGCTTGATGACAGACTTTCCCACTGCTAGAGAATTAGAAAAGTTTGTGTTTGATCAAACTGGCGTAGTGCTTAACTTAAAAGGCCGTTCAAACCGACTCAAATATCAAATTGCACTTGATGTGCTGACGGGTTCAGCTCCACCTGTAGAAGTCCTAGGTGAAGAAAATCCCTACTTGGATAAGAACGACATTATACCAGTAGACAAACTACGTGAGTTTTTCCCACCATGTCAGGCCGTTCAAGGCGTGCCAATGGTAGCCATGTTTCAAAGCAAACAGTTTCCACATCCAGATCCTGAATGGAAAGCATCGGGACAAAAGTGTGATACTGTGTTTAAAAAGTATGCCAACANNGTCATAACTTATGAAATCATTGGACCAGTTGCGGCTCGTGCTGTTGGTGTGCGTGTCAACAAGTTTGGCAAGGAAGTGCCTGAAAAATATACTTGGATTGATCCACGCGGTGGTGAGCAAGTGTTGCGTGATGAAGCTGGTAGACTAACTCCCATTGGCACACGACTAAAGGCTGCACTACAACGTGCCCGAGTTAACAAAAGTGATTTCTGGACTGCTTGGGTTGACCGTGACTTTATGTTCACTGGCGATGGCATGAGCAAGTCGGATAGTCCTTGGGAAGTTTAAATGGATCCTGTTGAACGCGCCACCCTAAGTCTAAAGCAAACACAAGACGTCAAGATCATGCAGAAGGTCAATGCAGTCAATCGCGATGCCTTCTTGATCAAATATCCCGGACAGGTAGAACACTGCCTGCGTCTTGTTATGGAACGCCTACAGGCCGGATTAGACAAGCGTGATGGTGTGGACATCAACAATCCAGATACCTGGCGCATGAGCACCCTGGAATTGCGTGATCTAGTTGAAGCCGCACATGCGCTGAATGAAATCCGTCGGGGTTTCTAATGCTAGACACAGCCGTTTTGATGCGTAGGGCCATTAGGCAAGTGTGTGATGACTCGGGCCTAAAGCCCAACAACCTGGGATTCATGACACACGCGGTGCGCAGTCAGTTTCAAGAATTGTGCATGACAGTTCAAGAAGACATGCGTTACAATCAACTAAAGTATTTTAGACCATTTGAACACCAACGTAAGTTTTTTAGAACTGGTGCCAGTGAACGTCGTGGTATCCTGGCTGCCAACAGGATTGGTAAAACAGTTAGCACATGTTATGAAACTGCCATGCACTTGACTGGACTGTATCCTGACTGGTGGGATGGCCGACGTTTCAATCGCAACATCACTGCCATGGTGGCTGGTGAAGGTTGGCAACAGGTGGCAATGGTTCTGCAACAAGAATTGTTGGGCACACAAGATGTCAAGATTGTGGAAGCCATAGGCACTGGTGCCATACCACGTGATTGCATAGTAACTGAAACCATGCGCAATGATGGTGCCAACTGTATTGGTGTTGAGATTAGGCATGTGTCAGGAGTCAACAGTTATTTGATATTTGCCAACTACACACAGGAAGTGCGTCAGATGCAGGGTTTCAAATTGAACTTGGCGGTGTTTGATGAACAACCACCAGATGACTTCTTTAGTGAGATTGTAACTAGAACTGCAACCACACAAGGTCAAGTGCTTTGTTCGTTTACGCCACTTAAAGGTTTGAATGGCCTGGTGTCAAAGTTTTGGCATCAAGAAGAAGGTTACGAACACATTAGAGTAAGTTGGGATGATGTTCCTGAATATGATCCCTGGGGCGAACCATTCTTATTAAATTCTACGAGGCAACAACTTGAACGAGATTATCTCCCACATGAGCGTGATGCTCGTCGTAATGGTGTTCCTGTTATGGGCCGAGGAGCTGTGTTCCAAATACGATCATGGCCCGTCTACCGAACTGGTGATTATGATTTCCGCAATACTAGTGGGATGCATCGTATCATTGCACTTGACTTGGGCCTGGTCAATGACAAGACTGTAATCAGTTTGATGTATTGGCAACCTGAAGATCAAGAAGCCTGGTTGCATCATCAGATAGTTGTGAAAGGCACTGAAGAAGCCAATCCCATGAACTATATCAATCACCTAATGCGTCCAGAAGTATTTGGCACACCCATAGTCCTGCCTG
>JGI26470J50227_1000840_pt1 | contig 11793 bp, 13 predicted proteins | sample FreactTroBogLake_FD_50227 | JGI IMG/M metagenome (IMG submission 50227) | reverse complement strand
TGCAAAATGGAAAAAAGAAAACCCACAGAAAGCTGCGTGTCATTCTCTCATTCTTTGGGCCATACGAGCAGGAGTTTTAAAAAGAAATGAAAGATGTGAAGAGTGCAATGCCGAATGTAAGACGCAAGGTCACCATGAAGATTACTCAAAGCCTCTTGAAGTCCGATGGTTGTGCAAAGGTTGCCATGCGAAGAAACATCGAACCTATAGGTGATTTATAAATATCCTTTCCGATGTGATAACCTATGTTCGAAGAATCATTAAATCACCCTCTGATGCGGTGATCACTGATAATCTTATTATTGATTACATTAACCGTTTTTGGATCATGGATGTCGATGCAAGGGTGCAGCTCTTCGATCTAAAGACTATTTATAACTTCCAAACTGTCCCTGGTGTAGATCAGTACAACATGCCTCTTTATAGCGTGCAAACTGAAGGAACAGGGACAGGCTCCTCCACTATAAACTTCTATCCCGTCTATCAAGGGTTTATGCCTTATGCTCGGATTAGTGGAGTTAGTGCAGGATTCTTTACTCAGAGAAGCGAATTCTTTCAATATTGGGAAAACTATATCCAGCCTTATGAAGCCGTTGGAGCGGGAAATGGTGGCTCATCCTATACGCTTCAAATCCCATTTGCTCCAGCCTCACAGCCAGGAGTTAACGCAATACCTAGCGGGATTCTAAGAGGCCACGTTGATATCACAGGGATTATTGCAACGGGTCAGAATATTGATCCTCCTATTACGGCATCAGGTCCTTCAACTAACTTCCAAAAAATCCCCGTAACGAGCGCAATACCGGCCGTTTACTTTACGACTGTTGATAGTACTGGTGCATCGGTCGTAGTAGCCGACTCTGGTCAGTTTTTGGAGGGAAATGTCAATTACGGACTCCTCATGAGACCAGGACCTGCGCCTTTTGGTAATGTACCACTGTATGGTGGCTACTCGACTACTTCGAATACAATAAACTATAACACTGGGATAGCTAATATTAATTTCACTGATGCGTCGGGCAATCCTCTAACAATACCGGCGGGTCAGCAAATAAACGCCCAGTGTTACTTTTATAATCCTGGTATCCCTAGAGCGATACTCTACTATAATAATATAATTACTTTACGCACTGTTCCTGATACACAATACCTGATTGAACTAGAAGGCTATTTAAGCCCTGCTGCGTTTTTGAATTCTTCTTCTGCCATTCAATTTGCATATATGTCCGAATACATCGCACGAGGTGCTGCTAGAAAGATCCTATCTGATACGGGAGATACTGAGCAGTTCAACTTCTATGAACCTCTGTTTAGAGAGCAAGAGATGCTTGTATGGAAGAGAAGCCAAAGACAATTTACATCCACTCGTACTTATTCAATTTATAGCCAAGGAAATGGGTCAGGTAATTGGGGTGGTAATAACAACGGGGTAGGTACTCTATGACATTTAGTTATAACACTTCTTTACCAAATCCACCCGATGAGCCAGCCGATGATGTCTTCGGCATGCAAACCAATACTGCATCGATTGGTGGTATTATCGCAGTAGATCACGTAGGATTCAACAAAGCAGGCGGAGGTCAACATGTTCAAGTTACTTTTAACGCTAATAATGTTCCTGTTATTACACCTCCTGCTACAACTTATCCTGTTACAGCCTTCACAGATAGTCCAGCCAATCATGGCGGCATTCCTACCTATCCTCAACTTTTTTTCTATACAGGAACTACAACTCAAAGCTCTAATCAATATGTGCTTACTGGGACTGGGAGTGTTTTGCTTATGGGAGGAATCATTCTGAAGTGGGGCACATATACCATTCTTGCCAATCAAGCAGCCGTAGGCGTTTCATTTGCGGGTGGTGGGTTTCCTAATAATGCTTTTGGGCTGAATATTACTCCAACATCGATAACTGCGGCTACTGACTATCAAGTTCGATACACCTTGTCTGGGACAAGCGGATTCCAAGGAATAAGAGGAACTGGAGTTCCAACGACTGCGAGTTACTTCTATATCGCTATAGGCAACTAATATGCCTGAGCAAATCTATATTGGTAACTTTCCAAAAGGCCAGATTACCAGTAGATTGCCATTCGTTTTAGATAACGATGCATTTCCCAATCTTTACAACTTTTATGTCTGGCGGGGAAGAGCCAAAAGGAAAAGAGGGACGATCTTTTTGGGTCAATTGCAGCTTCAAGAGCAGATTGCAGCGATGCCATTGCCTTGGCAACTGGCGGGATTTAATCTCGTTGCCGGCGCTGGTAACCTGATTACTGCATTCATGCCAAACCTTCCAGCAACATCTTCCATTACTCCTGGATCTTTATCACTTGTTGTCGCAGGTGATCAAACTTATACCGATGCAAATATGGATGGTACACTCCAAGGTAGCTCAGGTGGGACAGGGACGATTAACTATGCAACTGGAGCCTTTGTAGCCGGGTCATCAAACGGTGCGGTTTCAGGGACATTTTCATACTTTCCAGGACTTCCAGTGATGGGTCTGGAAGATTATGTCTCGAATACCTCCTCATCGCTTTATCCTTTGCTACTTTCTTTTGATACGAAGTATGCTTATCAGTTCAATCAGTCAAATACCCCTAATAATTTCTACGATGTTAGTTATTACAAGATTACTAATAATCCTGTTGTATGGAGCGGAGCGGATTACCAGCAATTTTGGAGTGCTAATTATCAAAGTGCTTTTTGGGCGACTAACTTTAAACCAGGATTTCATTTTGTTCTCGGTAGTGATGTATCGGGCAGCCCTGGAATTGCTATTACTTTTACATTTACGTCCGGTGGTGTTCCTTACATGACTTTGGTCGCAGGGTCTGCAACGACGGGCGATCAATTATGGTTTAATGAATGGAGTGGCGGATCAACGATTAACGGTCTTGTAGGATATGTATCATCAGTTGTAGATGCAACAACCGGTACTTATGTTGTCACTTTTCCAAGCAGCCAAACAGTTTCTGGCACTGGCATTGCCCAACTGCTAACTAATAGCATTCCTGGGCAGGATGGGATACGTTGGTATGATGGCGATCCTACTTCGGGCACAGGACTTCCTACTACAAATACTGTAGGATGGGTCAATTTTGCTCCGCCGCTTACCGGTGCTACCGTTTCGATCGATGATGAAACAGTTGCTAAATATTATTTAGTGGGTGCATTGGCCATAGTTCCATTCAAAGATAGATTGTTATTCTTTAATGCATGGATACAAACAAGCACGGGAGCTGCAATACAACTTCAAGATACAGTGATTTGGTCATGGAATGGAACTCCATATTACACTTCTCTTACTCCTACTGGCGAGACATTCAATGTCAAAGCCTATTACGTCGATCAAACAGGTCTTGGAGGGTATTTATCCGCAGGGATATCCCAACCGATTACTACTGTTGCTAATAACGAAGATGTATTACTAGTAGGATTTGGAGGGGTGGGGCGCAAGACAAGATTTGTTTATACAGGCAATGATCTCAATCCATTTCTATTCTTCAACATTAACTCGGAATTGCCCTCAGATTCGACGTTCTCAGCAGTTGTACTGGATAAGGGAGCCATTGATCTGGGAGCATATGGGATAGCCATCACAGACCAGCAATCGGCAGCTAGGATCGATCTTGATATTCCTGATAGTGTCTTCCAAGTGCAGGCTCTAAATAACGGAGTGCAGAGGGTTAATGCGGTAAGAGATTTCTTTAAAGAATGGGTATATTTTGCATATCCCGTGAATACGAGCGCTTGGAGATTTCCAACTCAAACATTTCTTTATAACTATCGTGATAATACATGGGGTGTTCAATATGAGAACTTCACGGCACATGGTACTTATCGCGCTCAAAAAAAGAAAACGTGGTTAACGACGGGATTTCATTCTTGGAACGTGTGGAGAGAGCCTTGGAATTCGGGATCAAGCTCAGCTTTGTTTCCTAACATCGTAGCTGGCAATCCACAAGGCTATGTACTAATTAAAGGCCAAGGAACGGGAGAAGCGCCATCGGGAACAATACAGGCGATTGCGAACTCAGCTGGAATGAGACAAATTACTAGTATCGATCATTGTGTAGCTCAAAATGATTATCTTTTTTTCTCAGGCATATTGGGACTATTGAACTCTTCTATTACTGCAATCACTCAGGCTCTGCAAGCGGTAATTACAACCACCAATACCTTTGCAGTGGGAGATTATGTAACTATTTCCGGTGTTGTAGGAATGACACAACTTAATGGAAATACTTATCCGATTGTGGCGGCTTCAGGTGCATCGATTACAATCAACGTAAATTCCACAAATTTTAATGCTTATATATCTGGAGGAACAGTCACTTCTGCTATCAATGGACTAATAGGAAAAGTAAGTTCTATAATAGATGCAAATAATTTCACAATAGACATCCGAGATCCAAATAATTTATCGATATCTATACCACCACCTAAGTTTACTACCACATACCTTGGATTGGGAAAGTTTACGCGTCTATCACAGCCTCTTTTGCAAACTAAACAATTTCCTGTATATTGGGACCAAGGACGGCAAACGCGCCTATCAGTCCAGAAATACTTGATGGACTTTACAGCCAGCGCGCAAGTAACGGTTAATGTGTATCTTAGTCAAGACCCCGATGATGTTTGGAACAGTCCTCAAGTCAATCCTCCTCCTAACAGCTTGGTATATTCTCAGCTTATGTATACTTGCCCTGAGAGTACCGATATCGGTCTTACTCCAGCTAATACGAACCTGCAAATGCCTACGGCGTCGGGTCAGTATCAAATCTGGCATAGGTTTAACACGAGCTTGATAGGGGATTCAGTGCAGATAGGAATTACTTTAAGTGATGCGCAAATGAGGAATTTGACCTATGCAACAAGTGAAATTACTTTGCATGGGATGCATTTAACTGTGGATAAAGGGCCTCATCTCGCATAATGTCAATGAATTTAACTTTTCATGAATATCTTACGATAAAACTTCTTGGAAAGATGTTTTTGTATACATGCATGAATGGTGATGTTTGGGTATGTTATTCCTATGGTGGAAAAATCTATATAGTAGATAAAGAGCCTCATTTAGCCTAATTCTTTATCCTTCGAATTCCTTAAGGCCTTCTGGGCTCTTCTTCGCTCCCACATCTTTTTAGCTGCTTCACTACGCTTATTTTCATCAGGCATAGTCTGTAGGAGGATTGCCTCGGCTTGCATTCCGGACATGTTGATTCGTATCTCGGTGAGTTCTTTGGAGATATCTCTTAATCGTTCTTCTACCTTGTCAAGTCTTTTATTTATTAGTTTCCAATAGAAACCGCCGACTACAAGCGCGATGCCTGTAGCTTCGGCCAATGAGGTTAGTTCCATGTTATTCCTTGAAGATAAATTTGTTTCTGTTTTCTTCAATCTTGCAGAGACGGCCATGGAAATCTTTCATCTCATCGCTGATTGCTTTGAGAGCGTTTGTCATCTTATTGTCGCTATGTACATATAAGGTTATGACAGTGATTAAGTTAGTCGCTACGATCACAAATACAGTAAGAACCTGTGTCCAATCCATATTTCTCCTTTTTTTCCCTTAGATTTTATACTATCATATCAAAAAGAGAAACACAAATGTCACTTCAACAATCACCCTATCTCCGAGAGCAACGTCAATTCCCAAACGAGGATCTAAGAGACCTATCCAATCAGGTAGACCATGCCTACATCGATATCGCATCTAAGGTCAATTCACGCACGATAGGACTATTCGCTGTTAACTTTCCTATTGTGACCGGAGAAACTTGGTATCTAGCAGGACAAGCTAACAAGCAACAAACTCTACGGCAGATTTATCCTTTCTTTGGAATAACTGCAGCAACACAAACAAATCCGGCTGTATTGACTATCCCAGGAAATTCTTTTTCTGTAGGACAAAGTATCTATATTACAAATGTTGCTGGAATGACTGAGTTAAATGGAAATACCTATACTATCATCGAAATTTCTGGGTCTAGCGTTACAATTAATGTGGATTCGACAGGGTTTTCGGCTTATACGAGTGGAGGTATAGCAATTTCTCCGCATGGTATAAACTTTGCCACTGTCAGCACATTTACACGAATCTATGGAGTATTCACGGATGGGACTAATTATTACCCGCTGCCTTACGTTGATGTTTCTGCTGCTAATAACCAAGTTAATATTGTGGTTGGGCCGACCAACATAGTGATTACTGCGGGGGCTGGATCTCCTCCGACGATAACGAGTGGGATTGTGGTGTTAGAGTGGTTGAGTCAGGTTTGATATGACATATAAAAATATCGTACAATACTCTTGTGATGCTTGTGGCAATGATTTATCGGCTAAAACTCCTATTGTTAGCTATTTCTTGGAACTTTCAAGCGTACAAAGTCGTTCTGATATCATAGGAAGTAGAAGTCCTGAATATGAAGGAAATAAACACTTCTGTAATTCGGGATGCCTGAGGAATTGGATTAACAGGAAAAGTAATTAAGAAATCGACACATCCCCGAAACATGTCGAAATTCATTGAAATAATCGATAGATCAATATTGGGAGCAGTTGGGATCGAACCAACGACCGGTTGGTTATGAGTCAACAGCTCTAACCACTGAGCTATGCTCCCAGTTTATACTTCGCATATTGACTCAAAGATATTTGCCTTCCATTGGGGATATCTTTTGATGGTATCAAGTATTCTCCATGGGGAGTCTTTATGTATAAATAATCACAACATTTGCAATCGAAAGGTGTTTTTCTAGTGTTTGCCTTGTTATACCCTCCTGATTTTCTAAGATTGGCGACATAACTTCCACTTGGAGCTTTAGATGTAGTACAAATAACTTTTACAAGTGAAAACTTCGAAGTCTTTTCGACGAATAAATCGTATTCAACACAAGGTTTAATAGGAATTCCGATATTGTCAAAATGGTGCGAAAGGGTTTGAATGGCCTGAGTAATTGTTAAATAGCTTCTATGCAAATAATCGTTGTCTTTCATAAAGTGGATTATATATCCATTGAGTCTATTAATCAAGACATAGACTTTTCTTAATTCCTCTACAACAAATTCCTTGACAATGCTATTCTCCGAACTTAAAGAGGTGTTTTATGTCGTCATCACTCACAGGAAGCAGGGGCGCATCTGGTAATAAGATTCCCAAGGGCTATGCAGCTGGAAAGTTGCAGCAATTCAGTCCAGAACAGATGGACTTGTTTAAAGGTCTATTCTCGCAGGTCGGACCAGGTAGCAAACTAGCCGGCTTAGCACAAGGCGATGAGGCTGCATTTGCACCTATTGAAGAGCAGGCGCAAAGAGATTTTCAAACCTTCTCGGGTCAGAATGCTTCTAGATTTAGCGGACTAGGGATGGGCGCACGCCATGGAAGCGGATTTAAGAATGCTCAAACTCAAGGCGCGATTGACTTCGCTTCGCAATTAGCACAACAACGGCAAGGGCTTCAGAGACAGGCTCTGATGGATCTATTAGGCATTAGTGAATCACTACTCGGCCAAAGACCCTATGAAAATTTCCTGATCAAAAAACAGCCTAAGCAATCATTCTTAAGTAAGCTAATAGGCATAGGTGCTCCAGCAGCCGGCGCTGCAATTGGAGGGGCTTTTGGGGGCATTCCAGGGGCACAGTTAGGCGGTCAACTTGGAGGTTCACTCGCCTCTGGATTTCAACAGGCACAATTCTAGGAGATAGATATGGTAGAAATCATTGAAGAAAATAGAAGCCCAAGATTCTCAGATCAGCTAATGAAAGGGCTCGGAAATCTATCTCAGAGTGCTGCGACGGAGATCCCTAAGTTTTTTGGGGAACAAATACTCAGACAAAAGAAATCTGAGGCTTATAAAAATTTGCTCGGAGAGGATATTTCGGCTTTTCCAGAGGATATCCAGAAAGAGATCGTCAAAAATAAGCTTCAAGGACAGGCAAAGAGTGCCCCGAAGATTGCTCAACTTCAATCCGGTCTTCAGACTCTTCAACGCATGAAAGAAATCAATAAATCTGGTGGCTTGGGGAGAGGATCTAAAATAGGATCGCAATTTTTTAATACAACTGCAAAAAAATATGGGGAATACGAGCAATTGGGAAAATCTTTGATTTCATTGGCAAGCACCATCCCTATTCGAAATAAAGCAGAATTTGAAACTTTAGCTGAAAAAATATATGATCCTACAGTTCCAGATGCTCAACGTGAAGGTATTTTAGATGCTATGGAACAGATCATTCAGCAAGGGCTCGCTGAACATGGAACTTCTCAACAAAGTTTTCGTCAATCGCCTCAGAAAAAAAGATCTTTAGAGGAAATATTCGGATGAGTACTCCTCATGATATTGCAAGAGCCGAAGGATATACCGATCAAGAGATAAAAGATTTCCTGTCCAAAAGATCTGGTCAACAACAATCCACTTCAAAATTTCATGAGGATAAATACAAAGAGGCCCTAGCAGCCGGATATACGAAACAAGAAATAGATAAGCATCTCTTATCTAAAAAGCCGGCAGCTGTTCGTGGTGCAAGAAAAGCCGGAAGAATCGGTATGCAAGTCGGTTTAGGAGCTGCTGAAAGAGCTTTAATGCCATATGAATTGGCGGTTGCACCTCTTGCTTCGAAAGAAGCTCAACAAGTCCCATATAGAGAAAATGTTGCTCAAGATATCGAAAGACTTTTAGAGCTAAAATCTATAGGAGCTTTTGACGAAGAAGATCAGAAACTTTTAGAAAGCTTACAAGATCAACTTGCTCATCCTGAAAAGTCTGAAGAATTTATAAAAACAGCAGACTTAGGAGTAAGGGGATTAGTTCAAAAAGCAACTGGAATAGATACTCATCCTGAAGGAGCTTTAGAGAAAGCTGCAAATTGGGTGGGATTTATCAAAAAACCTTCTAATGCAATTCAATTGGCTAAATCAGGTCTGAGCACAAAAGAATTAACTAAAGCGATTCTTCCAACGGGTACCGAAACACTTCGCGGTTTGGGAGCAGGAACAGCTCTTCAAATGGCAGAAGAAGGCGATGCTGGACCCATTGGAACTATCGCAGCATCGATTGTTGGTGATTTGATTGGGGGTGGAGCAGCAGGAGTCATAAAGAGCTTAAAAAATCCAAAACAGTCACTAGCTCAAGCTACTGCATTTTTCACGCCCAAAAGTAAACTTGCTACGCAATCAGAATTGATTCAAAAAGCACGTGAAGCAGAAGTTCCGCTTGATGTAGGAACGATAACGGGCAGTAATGTTTTAAAAACTATTCAAGCAAAACTGGCAGCATCTGGATTGGTTGGACAACCTTTAGAGAAACTTAGATCTCAAATGACAACTAACGTGATTGATGAATATAAAAAAGTGATTGATGCGGGAAAGCAGGTTAAATTTGAGTCTCTTCACGATGCAGGTGAAGCTTTTCAAAACTTGGCTAAAAAAAGTCGTAAAGCATCACAAGAAGAATATTCTAAAATCTATGAAAAATATGAATCTTTAATTTCTCCTGCGGATGCGACAAACCCAACGCCTATTCTCGCTCGAATGCAAGATATAGAGAACAAATTAAAACCTGGTAGCTTCAAATCTTCTCCTCAAAGAAATGTATTAGATATTATAGAAATGGCTAAACAAGATTTAGTGGATGTAACAGGTGCTGCACGACCTGCTAAAATCCAAGATTTAATAAACCTTAAAAAGGCAATTTCTCAAGAAATATCATATGATACTCAAGGCGGATTAGATAAGTTGTTAAAACCAATTGTCGAAGAATTGGATAAAACGATCTTGGCATATGGAGCTAGTGGCAAAGGTCATGGCAAATTATTGGCGGAAGCGAATAAAAAAGCCTCTGAACATATCAAAACATTTCGAGAAGGTACCGTCGGTAAATTTCTTAAAAAAGATCAAAATCCGGATAAGATTTTGAATCAAATGTCTTCTATTAGAGGCATCAGAGAAATAAAACAATCATTGCTTGGAACTACTGAAGGGAGAGAACTTTGGGATCAACTTCGCTTTGCTAAACTCGATCAAGTAATCGGCGATAAGATGATCGATAGTACAACAAAACAACTTAAAACAGGAAAATTCTCGAATCTTTTAGAGAAAAAAACAGATCGAGCTATTGTAAGAGAACTCATAGGAAAAGAGGCTTACCAAAAGCTGGATCGACTCCAAAATGTAACAGGTCGTCTTGCGGAAACGGCTCAGAAATTTTTGAACACATCACAGACTGCGACGGCAGCAACGGATGCTACTATTCTAACTGGAGTTCTTTATGGGTTGGGTAATTTGTTATTAGGAAACCCTTATCCTTTTGCAAAAATTGGTGCAGGATTGACAGGTGCTTATTTAACATCAAGATTGTTTGCTGATCCAAAATTCTTGACTATGGTAGAAGAGGCAGTTCTTGCCCGAAATAATCCCGCAACTTTTGCTCCAAAAATGCAAAAACTTGCAGAATATCTGAAATNAAAAGGTGTCACTTCACAAGCCGCTGGGTTTTCGGCTTTGGAGTCTTCGTCTCAGGAACAAGAATAATAGCTTCCTTTTTTTCAGGTCTTAGAAAATTATCCCAAAGAACCCAACCAATAAACCATAACACTAAAAATGAAATGAGAAGAAGTGGTTTCCACATGAGAAAAAATATAGCCACAATAGTCATGTAGTCCGAAACATTCCAATATTGTTTTTTGCATTCACAAGTCATTTTTTCTCCAAACTTTCCATTTTCGTTTCAAGTTTTGCGATTCTTTCTTTCGCGTCCCGATTAATTTCTTTTTCCATGAAGCCCCCAGTAAATTCCAGACATCAATAGCAAAGCGCAGGTGGCATAAAAAACTACAGTAAGAATTGTCCAATTCATACTTCCCATCCTTTCTATCTTTAATCCCCTCTATAATAACTATCATCAATAATAACAACAACTCTTAATCTTTTCTTCAGGGGTAAAGAAATTATTGCAAAAGAATTTCTATAGGTATAATAATGCCTTTAAATCTAGCGGGGAAATCGTGACAACTAACTACGGCCAACAAGTCTACTCTCAAGGCACAGGAACAGCCTCTACAACGCTCTTGGATGCCATAAGATTGCCACGGAATCCCAATAGTGGGGATAACACCTATCCTTTGGGGAAAGAATGGGTCAATACGACTTCAGATGCGATCTACCAACTTGCCTCTTATGAAGGCACATCAGGAAACCTCATAGCCAATTGGGTGCTACTGTCATCAGGGATAAGCATTGCGGGTATTGAAACTATTAATACGATTCCTCCGGCTTTAAACGGCAATTTCACAGTTGAATCTGTCAGCGGCACGATAACCATCACTCCAGAACTCAACGGCATTAGTCTTGATCTAGTCGGCGGTGGTGCAACCTACGAAGGCAATACCGGCGGTCTCGTTTCCCCAAACGTCTCAAATACTTTGTTCGTAGTAGGTAATAATTCAACAGGTATCAACGTCATCGGGAACTCGCCGATCAACACTCTGACCATTGTTGGATTACAATCCTCCACGACTCAAGAAGGGACAGTCACCCTTGCAACGAATGCTCAGGCAATTGCGGGAACTGACACCTTTAACGCTGTTACGTCGGCAGCTCTTGCTGCCAAGCTCGGAACCCAAACAGCCCATAGTCTGGCTCTATTCGAAGGAAGTACATCGGCATTGTCACCCCTTGGCGTTGCAACGAATGGTCAGCTCCCTATTGGATCGACTGGAGCTAACCCAGTTCTGGCAACTCTTACGGCTGGTAGCGGAGTTACCATTACAAACGGAGCTGGATCGATA
>JGI26470J50227_1000839_pt1 | contig 11799 bp, 13 predicted proteins | sample FreactTroBogLake_FD_50227 | JGI IMG/M metagenome (IMG submission 50227) | reverse complement strand
GGAGGTGAGGCCGCTGGCATGGCTTGCGAAATGCGATAGTCGTTCTTCGAGAAGCCGGCCTTGTTCAGCCCTGAAACAATCTTGCCTAGGGCACCGAGGAAGTCCGCCGAACCGGTCAGAACATAGGACAGGTTCAGAAGGGGGTTCTTGTGGGGTCGAACGTAAGGCTGCCTCAGAACGCGGCCCAAGATTTGTTCGACATCCACAGGGCTCGACCTGTTGGCCAGCGTCGCCAAGATGTAGGCGAAGGGACAGTCCCAGCCCTCTTTGAGGGCGTTGATGGTAATGATGAAGCGGATCGGACAGTCCGGGTCCTCCAGCTTGATGTTCTTGAGCTCGTTGATGTCGGCAGTCTTGATAGCTATCTGTTCGACGGGAACGCCAAACTCGACCAATCGACCCTTGAGTTTCTTGAAGGTCACGGCGACATCGGTACCCTGGGGTTCGGCCTGGAAAAGAATGATAGGGCGAATCGCGGCACCGCCAGAGTGAAGCTCTTCAGCGGCCATCGCCTCAAGGTTCCTTCGAAGTGCCAGGGCATTATGGATCACTTCGTTCGCATCGTGGCTGTTGTAAACAACGACGGGCAGTTTGACCATGTGCTCTGCCTTGAGTGCAAGGGAATCGACGAAGGAAACGATGTTGCTGGCTGGACGGGGTGTCGCGGTCAACTCAAGAACGAAGGACGGATTGAGGTTATTCAACATGTCGGTGCTGAGTTCAGACCCTGCGTTGTGGCTCTCATCGACGACGACAAGGGGCCGCAGGGTGTTGATGACCTGGGCCAACGAGGATGGGTCAGCCTGGGGAATGGCCTTGGCCAACGGCATGGATGAGGCAAAGGGAGAGAGGGCACTGTTCTCCTGGTAGACCTTCCGTCCTTCCTTGTTCTGGGTACGGAAGGAGTCGAAACTCAGGATGACGACGACCAGTTGTGTCCGAACCGCCTCGGGATTGAACCCAGTGCCTGATAGGGCCTCGTCCTTGGTCAGAATCTGGACGCGACCTTGGAAGAGGGCATCCCACTTGCGTCGGTAAGGATGGTCGGGGTTGCGGAAGTTCTGCAGGGTCTGATCAAGGATGGTCAGAGAAGGAACTAGCCACGCGACCACCTTGGGCAGGAGGGAATCCTGCTTGGCAAAGTACCTGTGAACGGCATGAAGCCCCAGGAAGGTCTTGCCGCCTGCGGTCGGGACTTTCAAGCAAACTGTGGGAACTCCAGATAGGATGTCTTGGTAAGGGCGAAGGGACTTGGGGCCTGGACCGACGCGGACCTGTTTCTCGGTCCAATAGGTGCGGAAGGCTTCAGAGGCGGAAGTTGCCTTGGCAAGGTGGTCGAGAAAGAGGTCAAGGTCGTCGAGGACGGTTGCTTGGTAGGTCTTCAGTTCCATTATTCAATACCTCAGGACGTCACGGGGGATCTTCTTAAACTGGACGCCCTTAGCCTTGAGGAACGAGGCCTCGATGGCACAACAGTCAGCGTAGACGACAAACTGATCGTCTCGATACGTGATCGACTTCAGGTAGGCGAAATCAAGGACGGTTTCTTCGTCGGGGCGGTAGGCGAAGTAATAGGAGACACCCCGACAAGACCCCAGAAAGTCAGGGTGCTCGTCGGCCGGGGGTGGCATGGAAGTCTTGGTTTCGGCGTACCAGATGTACTGGCGGAGGGCGGTGAGTTCGACCTCGTGGTTCAAGGCCCCATCGACAGTGAAGATAGTGGGGCCCAGGGTTGCATAGGTAAACCCTCCGCCCAGGCCGGCAATCTTCTTGTCGTTGGGTCCATAGCCATCGATCACCCTTCGAATCCGTTCTGCGGTGATAGTTTCGGCATAGTCCTCCCGCTCAATCAGAACGAATCTACGGTGGCCACCATCGGCTTTGTTCAGCTTGAGGAGCGCATGGGCTGTAGTGCCGGAACCGGCAAAAGAGTCGAGAATAAGGGAAGTGGGTTCCGCTGCCACGAAGGATAGAAGTTCCTCAATGAAGGCACTGGGTTTTGGAAAGTCAAAAGGTCGCTTTGACTCGGGAAAGATTGACTTGATCTCGTTGGTACCCATACGACTATCCAACTCGACGACGCTCGGTAGTTTCGAGCGGTAGTCGGCTGCATAAAGCTTCAGTTCGATCAACTTCTCTTCGGTAGCTCCGAACAGGACCTTACCTTTCGACAGCAGGTCATTGAGTGTTTCCTGCGGAAATCGATATCCCATGAGCGGCTGTTTACACGGACGACCCGTGATCGGATGAATCACGTCGTAGCGGTACCCCTCTTTCCCAGGGTTGTGGACGCTACGGCTGCCTGTGTAGATCCCTCCCTCATCGATGAACTTGTAGTCTTCGAAAGGCCAAATCTGGTCCTTATTGTCTCGGAACCACTTCGAATACTCCTCTTGGCGTTGCTCCTGGTTCGGGTACTTGTCGATGAAATCCTGGCCGATCTGTAGAAGTCGATCTTTCACAGCCAAGTCTGAGGACTTCCACTCTGGTGCTGTGTCGGATATTGACTTCGCGTAGACAACCACGTATTCGTGCTCGACAGAGACACGAGTTGGGTTGTTGTCAGTAACGTTACGCCATACCACAGTCCCAATCCTGTTGGCACGACCAAATACTTCATCAAGGACGAGCTTGAGGTTGGAAATCTCGATATCATCGATGCTTACAAGTATGACTCCGTCAGTCCTCAAGAGTCGTTGGAGCAGCTTGAGTCGGGGGTAAATCATGCACAGCCATTTGTCATGACGGCTGAGGTCCTCCCCCTCCTTACCGACGACTTCACCGAGCCATTTCTTGATCTTTGGGTCGTTGACATTGTCGTTGTAGACCCAGCCCTCGTTACCCGTGTTATACGGTGGGTCGATATAGACTACATTCACTTGGCCTTCATACAGGGGAAGGAGGGCCTTGAGGGCTTCGAGGTTGTCGCCGTGAATCACAAGGTTCTCACCGGCGACGGAGGGATCGCCGTAAGGTGCCTGGGGAACCAAGGTGCGGAAGGGCACGTCGAGATGGTGGTGGGTGACCTTGTCTTTTCCAATCCAGTTGAGGGTAGGCATTGACAGTAAGTCTACCATGACCCCCTGGTTAGGTCATGGGGGTCCTAGATTACCTTCTCGATCTTCTCAGTGCTGAAATAGACCAGGAAACCATCACCTGGCGAGGCATTCTGAGCCGTCGCCTTGATTGCTGGCCACCGTTTGATGAGCTTCCAGGCTTGCTCCCAGAACGTGAGGTCCGGCTTGGGCTTCTTTAAGATGTAGACAACCAATCCCCCGTCGTGCCAAGCCTTCAGCTCGTTGGGGCGGGAGGCAAGATGCTTATCGCTGGTGATGACGGCCCAGCCGCCTTCGGAACCCAAGGTCTTCAGCCAATCGACATCGGCGGTATCATTGGGAAACTTGTCGGCGAGGTGGATGACTGTATCGCCGCCCTCACCTTCGAGGTTGGCAAGGGCTCTGGTGATCCGGGGGGATAGGTTGTAATCGACCAGGAACTTCATGCGACCCGGTGTTCTTGGAACGAGACAGCTTCCTGGACTTGGCTGGGCAGAACCTCAAACCACTCGGCTACCCGCTCGATGGACTGCTCGGCCAAGTAGGCATCGTAGAGGGTTTCGGTGGGAACCCGGACCGAGTTCATGATAGGGCGTCCAAAGTTGCGGGTGGGATCGAGGACGACTTCTGAGGTCCGTCCCATGGGCCACCACTTGGCTGCCACGTCGAAATGGTCAAAGTCCAGAGACTCATAGAGGAGGGGGAGGACGATATCCTCCATCTCGAACTGCCGACGGTAGAGGTCCAGCAGGTCGGGGTCCCCCACTTCGTTGACCATACGAACAAAGATGGTCTTCTTGTCGGTGTAGAGTTTCTTCTGGGCGAACGGGTGCCCGGTGCCCAGGAGTGAGGTAGCGCTCTCACTTGCCTTGCGGATAACCTTCCAGGAGATCCCATGTCTGCGGAACTCGTGGATGAAGAGGAGTTCGACGAGGTCGAGGAAACTCAGGGTGACCTTGGTCTCGGCCCCGGCCAGTTCGGAGGTGAAGACAGGGGGGTGATGGACGATGACTTGGGCAGACTTGGCCTGGTATCCCAGGGCCCACCGCCTCACAGCCGCAGTAGGGATGCCGGTCCATCGAGAGACTTCAGGAATGGTGTAGAGGCCTTTGCCGACTAGATCCATGTTGCCACCTCTCTACACTATATCGACATCCCAGCCCGGGAACAATCTTAAAACAGGGCGGATGTGGAACGTCCAAAGAACCAAGGGGACCTTATCGTCTATCTCTGCTCACATCTCGTCGATAGCGGCTCAGTAGTTCTTGCTTTGGGCGTGTCCTGTATCTTTACACCCTGAAACGGTGGTTCGGTAACGACCATCGTTCACTTGCCAGTTGCCTGGAATGTTTTCCCCTCCCGTCGAATACGGCCTTCATGAAGAAGCTGCCGGAGGTGTCCTTTGGCCTGGGTCTCGGTGAGGTCAAGCCTGTGGGCGACTGTGCGGCGACCCAGAAGCCGAGGACGACCGGGATGATCGAGGGCGGCGGAGAGGTAGGCATCGGCATTGCTGGGAAACCTCCGAGTCTGCTGAGGAGACTCGGGCTCCTGGGGACGGGGACCATGATGTCTCCGAAGGGCTGCCATCACCAAAGCGGAAGCTTCCGTGAGAACGGCTACAATCAGGACAACGACGGTCTGAAGTCCCTGCCGGTTCAGGTTCAGGAAGCTGGCAACTCGGCCCAAGGGACCCGAGTCACTGCCTTGAAGGCTCCGGGCGCGGATGGTGTCGAGGTCATGCCGAACTTCACTCTGGGACTGCCGAAGAACCGCCATCGCCTCGGTCAGGTTTCGAGCCGCTGTCGAGAAATCCGGCGGGAGCTGAGCGAACCGGGATTCTAGTAGGCGCATTTGGCGGTCGAGTTGATCCTGGGCCTTGAGGTCTTGCTGGTAGGTAGGGTCCCTACTCAAGAGGTTCTGGGATCGAAGTTCGTCCGACAGGCTGATCGACCAAAGGGCCATTCCCAAGGCACTGAAGAGAGTGAGTCCCACCAGGAGGACGGAAAGCATCCGGTAGAGACCTCCCTGAAGCCAGGTACGGATCTTGGTGGCTTCCAAGGCACCGGCCCAGAGAATACCGGCCCCAAGGGCCACAGGGCTGGAACCGGCCAGCTCAATGAAAAGGGCAACCGTCATTGTCCCCGAGATGCCCCAGAGTGTTCCGGCGACGACAGTCGGGAAGGAGAGCTTCCGAGCTAACACGTTCACGGTCCTCTAGTCGGCGATGCCACGATACCGCTCCCGCAAGTATTGCCGCCAAGGGATCAAGTCAGGGAACTGGCGTTCTACAGGGTTCTTAAGAAGATCCTCGATGGCGATCGTAATGAAGGAGTCCTGATCTCGGATCAGAGTTCTCCAAACATCGTAGGTGTCTTCCCCGTACAGTCGGAGTCGCGGTGAGGTCACATAGCGGAGGGCCCGGTTAGCCCGTGCGTAGACCTGTACGACCCTGACGGCATCGTAGGGTTCCTCCTTATGGACAAGTACCTCCTGGGCAAGGAGTTGTTGACGTAGCATCTGGTAGTGCGGTTCGTACAGGAAGGCATCCAGGGAGTGGCACCGGTCCAGATTCATCGGCGAATGATCGGCATAGAAGAATGGGGCATAGGTCTCAGCTCGGTCTGTACCGTCAGAGCGAAAACGCAGGAACGTTGATCCATACGATTCCGTCCATTTTTGCTCAAGAAGCACCAATACATTTCGTCCGTCTGTCGCCTGATACCGAAGAGCCACATCGATGGAAGTATTGCCAGCACCTCTCATTCGGGTACCTCTGATATGACCCTTCTCGCCCAAGTAGTTCACAGCCCCTATCCACTCAAACTCGACGAACCGGCCCGAAGGAAAGGAAACGAAGCCTGCAATGTCTGGGATGAATGGAAGGAGATAGGCCTTGAGAACCTCGGGTTGCTGCTCGAAGATGGTAAAGATATTGATTGCCATCACCTGAGAACTGCAAAGGTGGTTGCTCGGCATCCCTGGGAGGGCCGATCCGTGAAAGACGATGCGCTCTCGGCTGAAGGTCTCGATGATATCGGAACGGATGCCGGGGTAGAGGTTGTGATGCGCCCAGTCGATGGGCAGGCAAACGGCATGGAGGCGGGATCCATACAACCCCGGTTCTTTAGCCTTCTTGGGAAGTGACTTGGTCAGGAGCTTCCATGTAATTTGTCTCTTGGATTCTCCACTTAGGTAGGACATTGGGTAGGTCTCCTAGAAAGAGGAACGGGCTTGGGGCATCTCACCGGACTCTCGGAAGCTACGGAAGCCGGTTCGCCCGATGATGAGGTGGTCGAGCACTTCGATGCCCAAAAGGGAACCGGCACTGACCAATCGCTGGGTTGCTTCTCGATCTTCTCGAGAAGGTTCGAGGGAACCAGAGGGATGGTTGTGGACAAGGATCAAGGACGCCGCGTGGTCCTTGATGGCTTTCAGAAAGACCTCTCGGGGGTGGATCAAGGTCCGGTTAAGCAGGCCGATGGTGACGATGTGGACCCTGATGATGGTTTGGGCACCGTCAAGTGTGACCGCAAGAAAATGCTCAGCCTTCTTGTTGGCGAACCGTTTGAGCGCTGGGTACAGGTCCGCAGGGCCGGTGACCTTGATGTCGGGGCCATGGCGTTCGCAGACAAGGTCGAAAGTCATGATGGGGCTCCTCAGAAGATGGGGTCAGCATGGTTGGGCGCGGCGGAGGCAGCATTGCGGATGGTCTTCTCGACGTAACCGAGCATTCGCTGCTGGGCGTCGGGACCTCCAGCACTCTCAAACCTTCCGGTGACCCAGGCCCGATGCTTGTCATTGAACAGAGCGGGATGGGCCGTCATCAGGGACTCGATCTTGGACCGAGTGGTTTCAGGCGTCGTCGGTTCGGGCCGAGAGACGGAACCTCGGGCGGGAGGCGTGGGAGGCGTGGGAGGCACAGTGACGCGGATCGGGGCGGCCTGGGGTGCTGGTTGGGTGGCAACGGGAACCTGTATGGGATCGAAGCCCAACTCGGTGGGATCGTACGGCAGACCGCCCAAAGCCTCCGAGAACGCCATACGGAACGCCTGGACGATGGCCACCTTCTTAAGCTGGAACCGAGGCATCCGTTCCCAGAAGGTCGGAAGAGTGCCGTCGGTGTTCCGGGGAACGACCTCCTCGAAGTAGGCCTCATGGACTACAGGATGGTCCCAGCCTCGGCGGTGGATCTCGACGACGGCCTTGAGGTCCGGGCCGGTGCCTTCGATCCGGGCGGTCCAGCCGTCCAGAAGGCCGGTAGCCTCGGCACGCTTGAGGTAGCTCTCGTAGCCGACGACCAAGGAGAACTTCCTGTGGTCCGTGGCAGGGAGGGCATGGATCTCCCTTCGGAAGGGATCGAGCCCGAAGGTGACGGCCGTCTCGATGAACAGGAGGCGCTCGGCCTCTGTGGTGGTCTTGGCAAGGCTCTGAGCCTCGATGAAGTCCAGAATCCTCTGGCGGTCAGGGACCCTGGTGGGGGTGTCAGGTGGTTGGTTCATGTCCTATCAGTAGACAGGACCGCTCGGAACGCTGAACGCAAGAAGCGGGTATGAAAAACCCCGCCCGGCTGGGATGCCGACGCGGGGCTGAACTCGAAAGGTACTCTCAGAACGCGAAGACGACCGGAAATGATTCGTGGATATCAGTATCGGGTGATGGACAGTGCGACATTGCCCTTCCGAAGGGAGCCTTGCGAGCACTTGAAGATGACCATGAGCCGATCCATGCCCTTGGCATTCGGGACTTTCATGCCCTCGGGAATCGTAATGTAGAACATCTCACTAGGCGCATCGATGTAGGCTTCAAACGGGGTGTTGTAGCCCACACACTGCCGAAGGCCGTCCCTAGCATCGCAGAAGAGTACAAGCTGGATCGTCTTGCCAGTGTAGTTCTCCGGGTTGTCGAAGAAGTCGGCGGCCTGGGAGCTATTCTTGAGAATGTTGCCATTGTAGAAATCCACGTCGGGCGTCGGGGCATCCTGAGCCACCACACGTAGCCCGAAGGGCGCCACGATGAACAGGACAACCAGAAGTGCTGTTATTCGCTTCATGGCAGTGCTCCTAGAAAGCCCGGATTGCCCGAACACGACAGGGGATGTCTTCCTTGGCATCACCGGTTCCCTCGCCAAAGAGCCTGAAATAGGCCGTAACTGTGAAGTAGCCGTTTGGCTTCTGAGACGAGGTCCAGTAATTGTCCCCCGCGATACCTCCCAGACCGGTCTTGAAGAGGTTGGTGTTCATCAGGTTGATCTCGTCCAGCGAAGGGAGAAACCAATCGGAGTAGCCTCCAAGCGTGAGGTTCTTGCAGATGGCAGCGGCGTAGTTGCCAGGGCCCTGCACTGACACAATGTTGGCAGTATTGGTCCTGCCTGAGCCGACTATCGTATCCGTCTTGATTGCCGAGAACTTACCATTGTTGTACCAGACGATGCCCGAACCCTGGTCAGTAGGGGCAGCCTCGAGGTATTCCCAACCATCGCTGTTGTTGCCTTTGTCATAGAAGATGATGCCACCAGCTGGGCCAGTATCACCGACCTTGTAGGTGGTCGCTGACGGAGCCGCGTTACCAGAAGCGGCTCCATCGCCTGGTGATTGGGCAGACGTAAAAGCGGTGATGAGGGCGAAGAGGCCCACAACAAGAAGAGAAAGACGTTTCATAGGAACTCCTTGGAGAGAGGTTTGGGGCATGGTAGGCCCAGGAAGTGTCAAAAGGTGGCAATGATGAGCCGCCTATTGAAGAAGTAGCCAGGAAAGGGGCCGAACTGAACTCTGGATCTGGCAGGACTCTTGCCAGGAAAGGCAGCGCGGGGACTCTTCGCGCTTGGGTGCCCCACTTGGGCGAAACGGACGGTTACTGCAACCGACGATGGACCGGGGTGTACGAACCCGGCTTCAAGAAACAAAGCAGACAATGAAAATGTCAGGGTTGCAGAGGATCAGGCGACAGAGAAGCCAGGAGCGGCTGGAGGTCCAGAGAAGCCGGATAGGCAAAGACCGTGCTCAGGAGTTTGGTGGTGCGGATGTGCTCGATGGCAAGTAGGCGGAGCGTGTCTGATTTGGCGTGCCGGGCTGCAAGGTAGAGTCGGTTTCGGTGTTCGAGAAGGCGAAGGGGAAGGACGACGAGGGATGTCGGAGGTTCGGATGGTGATGAGACGGAGAGTCGGAGGGCGCGGTGTTCGGTAAGGCCAGTGTACAGGACATCGAGGATGGCCTCGAATCCCCGGTAACAAACGGTCCCGTCGGGGATGCAGCCAAAGAGAGATGAGAGTGGAACAGAAGAGGTGGTCGGAGGAAGTAGAACTGAAAGCTTGGTCTTGAGCGAATCGAGGTCCTCTTCGATCTCGGAGTCGGCAAAGACCGCGTCGTGGGCCAGGAGCAGGTATAGCACAAGGCATTCTCGGGAAGTCAGCGAGAGCTGGGGGACGAGCATGTTCGGGAGCTTGCGGACATAGCTTTCGGCGAGGTAATGACGGGTTGGGCCGCCGAAGACGGGCCGGTCATCGGTCAGCGGAAAGTTAAGGTGAGCGAGCGTTGTTAGTAGCCTGAAGACAGAGCGGGAGGACATGGAGAGGCTAGACGCAAGTTCCCTGTTGGAAGCGCCTTGTGGGCGGGCCAGGAGATCGACGGCCCTGAGGATCTTTGAGATGTTGCGGCCGTAGGACGAGCTGGCCAGCGGGAACCTCCAAAACAGTGCGCCGCCAGCTTGAACGGTCGATATGACAGAACGTGGCGGTGTTAGAGAGGAAGTAGGCTCCCGGTGGCTCGGGCGGAACGGATTCAAGAAATGTGGTCAGGGGAAGCGGTCAGAGGTTGGCTATCCTGAGTGCCTGAAGGTCCGGCAAGGCCGTCAGAATTGGCTCAGAAGCCTCGATAGCGGCTCTAGCAAGTACGATATGAGAACGGGCCATATGTTTTCTTGTTGAATGACCCGGTCGGGATCGTGGATCGGGGCTAGTCCTCGTCGGGGAGCATGACGGTCACGCAAGGGGAACCCGAGTCGTCGGGGCCACAGACTGCCTTGAGCTGGACAGGGGCTGGTAGGAGACCAGGTGAAAGAATGAACAAGACATCGAACTGGAAGGTGTCCGTCGACGGTTTGGCGGCGATGGTCCAGCGGAGGACTGAAAGCACATCCCAAAGGCGGCCACCGAAGGACTGGCCTTCGTCGATGAGGTTGGATGGCGGATCGAGGTAAGTAGAGAAGAGTGCGGCGGTGACCGCGACGGGTCAAAGGAAGCCAGCTTCAAGGGCCATGTCGGTGACGGAGATCATGGCACCGTCGGACAGGGCATCGGCCCTTGTGTAGCTGAAAATGACGGGGCCGAAGAGGTCGGTCAGGTCAGCCATGGACGGCCTCTGGCAGAGATGAAACGGGAGCTGGAAGAGCAGGACCAGGCGCGGATTGCCGAGGCCATTTGACCTCAATGGCCTCGGCCAGGATATGGAGCCCGGGCGGGAGGTTTGAGTCAGAGGGGAGTGCAAGGCGCCCGACGACCCGGACGTGGGAACCTCGGTAAAGGGTCTTGCATTTGAGGGCCTCTCGGGCGTAGGCGACGACGGGAACGGCGGACAGGTCCGGGCCGCAGTCGAGGATGAAGGTGCAGTAGGGCAACCGCATCTGAGGAGCACCGGGGGAGCAGGCGAGCACGGTAGGCTCAAGGAGAACGGGATCGGTAGCGAGGGACCCGTCCAAGAGGGTTGAATTTAAACACATAGGAATCTCCTTACTGGTTGGGTTTGATGTAAAGGATGTCGCGGCCAAGCTCGGCCTGGATACCGGGTACGGGCTCGCCCTTGGTGAGGATGAGGGAGCGGACAGTAGAGAGGCTGATGGTCTTCTTCACAACGACGGCGGTGGGATGCTGAACCTCCAGAAATGCCAGGGCCGCCGCTTCGTCCAGGATACAAAGACGGTCCTGGCCCTTCCTCAGGCTGGCCGTGGCGGTAGGCAGGCGGAGCGTTCTGGAGCGTGAATGGGACTGGGCGAGTTCGGCCTCGACGAATGGCTGGAGGAGATGGGATAGGAAACTGATGGAAGATTCATCTTGGGCGCAGGAATCAGAAAGCCACTGGTCGAGCTTGGAGCGGTAGAGGCTGGCCAGCTCGGCGCGTTGCGCGATGCGGGCTTGGGCGTCGAGGATGCGGGAAGCGGCCCAGGAAGCCTTCGAGAGGTCATCGATCGTGAACGGCACGGCGGCCGGGGCCTCCGAATCGTCAGCCGGAATGGTAGAGGGGATGAGGTCATCGAAGAGGATGGAGGACAGCGAGGGGGTCAACGCTGAAGTGGGAGTAGGAAGCGGAACCGGGGAAAGAGGATCAAACAGGCCAGGCTGGGCCTGGCGGGGTTCAAGGACGGCGGTGGACATGAGAGCCTCCGGGGGACGGGGATGGCGGCCTGGGCAAGCCCAGGGCTTAGGCGCTGTAGTGGAAGTAGCGGCCAGGGCTGCCGAGATGAACTTGATCGGGAATGGACGCGCGGCAGACCGGCGGGATCGGGACGAAGGCCCTCATCAGGCGGCGTCTGGCGTGTTTGAAACCGGTGGGCCGAAATGGTGGGCGGTAGTAGTAGGGATCGATAGGATGGTGATGTGTGGGTATGGTAGTTGGGATCTATCTAATAGATAGAGGTATATCCTTGCTTGACGGCACATGGAAAAATACGCTTTGCAGAAGATGCCTACACAATCCTTCGGATTCCCTGAGAACGTCGGGTTTGCCTGACCGTGGGCGGCAAGAGTGGCGGG